>Ga0315909_10009033_pt1 | contig 10834 bp, 8 predicted proteins | sample LakEriMetagenome_11_FD_203527 | JGI IMG/M metagenome (GOLD analysis project Ga0315909, IMG submission 203527) | Freshwater fungal communities from buoy surface, Lake Erie, Ohio, United States - Buoy 2 MA125 | ecosystem: Environmental > Aquatic > Freshwater > Lake | place: USA: Lake Erie, Ohio...
TATGAATAAACTGGTAATCCGTTTGGCAACCATCCTATAGTTTTAATATTTTCTTTCATTCTAATATCAGAACCAGTATTCATTATTGAATTAGGATTTTTTAAGCTATACAACATTGCATAATTACTTATGCTATTTAAACCACCAGCTAAAGCATTGCCAGCAGCCATTGTTCCAGCAGCTTGTGCGTTACCAATGCTAGATAACATATTAGAAGCATTAGCAGAAGCACCAGTTGCAGCATTAGCGGTAGTTGTATTTGCTTGTTGACCAATTCCAACGCCAGCACCTATATTACTTGCAACGTTAGAACGATTAACCTGGTATTGATTAAACGCATCAGTTAAAGCATTGCCGGCATAACCTTGGGCAAATTGTTGTGCGCCTTGAATTGCATTGCCACCTACCAAGCCACCAGCAGCATTAAGTTGGGAATTTAATTGCCCCATGCCTTGTTGCAAACCAAATTGGTAATTTGGCATTAAACGTGTCAAATCATCCATTGAAGGCTGATTTGTAAAATATCCGTTGTTTAAATATTTGTTGTATAAACCTGACGCATTTTCACCAACAAACCGATATGGCTCATTTTGTGCATTAATCTTATCGAACATTTCACGGTTGTATTGCAAACCTTGTGCGCCAGTTGCCGCATATTGGTTAGCCGCATCCCGTGATGCACCGGCTGAAATTAGAGAGCCGCCAATTGTTGCACCGGCAACAGCTACCATTCCCCAAGTCATAATCTATACCCCTTTATTTTCAATTTTAGACAATTCGTCAACAGAAGCTATTAATCCCATTTGTTCATAATCTGGGGCTATTACTTCTTCCTCAATTTTGTCTAAATTTTCTTCGCCAACAAATTGCGTCAAATGAATTGTTGTCCACAAAGTATCTTCTATTGCATAAACTGAACGTTTTAAACCTATTTCAGAAACAAAAGTAACTGGACCTTCCAAATGTTTTTCACCAAATTCCGTGTAAACAATTACTTTTCCTTTTGTAATAATATTAAGGTGTTCATGTTTGTGTATTTTACCGATAATTAGCGTACCTTTTGGAATTAACATTTCCCGTGCGTAAGTGCAACAACCATATTTTTCGTCTTTTGGCGCAAAATAATGCTTAACAATACAATCTTCCAAAGTTGATTCCACAACACCATCTTCAATCATTTTATTAAGGCCGTTTTGTACGGTCAAAATATCCTGACGAAATTTAACTTTTTCTAATGAATTGTTAGGATTTGTAAGATTCATGGGTTGTAATATGGCACTTTAAAAGGCTGGCCATTAACGGTAATGTTGATAAATCCCACCGGATTTGATGGTAGTGTAGCAGCCCCTTTGGTGGCTGTGGTTGCTGAAGTAAAATTCAGTATAGCAAGAAAAAACTGCTGCCAGGCTCTAGTTGGCCGTTTTGTTTGCGGGTCTAAAAATTCGGTTTGCGGGTAAGGATTACTTTGACTATTTGTCCAAACGCCATTCCCTGAATTATTGCTAGTAGCCATTAATTTTCCCCAGCTTCAGCTTTAAGATTAGCCGCCACAATAACGGCTTTAATTGGATCAGTAACCACCACTTCAAATATGCGATCACGGGCTTGGCCTAATCTGCGCCAAATTGCACGGTTTTTGTATGCGCCCTGCAAACCTATACTTGTCCAATGTTCGTTAGACCAAGTAGAACCGCCATCATTTGACCACCGCAACATTGCTTGTGGATTTGCGCCCAAAGTAGCTAAATTGTTTTGACCAGCAATTGCTAAACCGGCTACGCCAACACCAGCCACCGCATTTGTTGGGCTTGTAGAGCCAGTTACATTGCCTGATAAACCAACACCAGGCTGGAACAAAATCTGCAATTCTGAAAAATATTGACGCTGAAAATCAGATACTAAATGCGGCGCACGGCGTAACCTGCGTATTTCGCCACCGTCATCGGTATAAGTATTTGGATCAAGCATATAAATCTGGCCATTTTCCCAATCGCCAACCAAATTCATATTTGCAAAATGGGTATGGCAATTACCACGGTGCCTGTGATAAACGTTTTGCTTATCTACCCACAACCATTTGTGCCACATTTGAGTAGCAATGTCGTAAGCCCAAGTTAAATCAAGTGTTGGAAAGCTTATAACGTAAACTTCATGGCCTTCAATCAAATATGTCCAAGCCCGTGCATCACTAATTTCTGCACCTTCAATGCTGTTTTCTACAGCATGGGTACTAATTCTGGTTGGCGTGTAGCCATTCATCATCATTACTTGGCCATCACCACGGATGTTTTTGCTTAAATATGCAAATGAATTACCTAATCGTGCTACCGAAAATTTAGCAGAAATACCGTGCTGGGTGGATGTGCCAGGAATACGTTGAAACGCAAACGGGAATAATCCGCTGTTTACCCAAACCTCACTAGATACTTCACCCAATAAATAAACTTCCCTGTGATCCACAATAAGTGAAACTAAGTTATCTGGCGCACCATCTTTTGAACTAAAACTTAATGATGGTGAAATTGGTGAAAGCGGTGCAGTTGAACCAAATTGCTGTGTATTTGGCCTGTTATAAACAAAATAGTTATCTACAACATCTACAACATCAGCACCAGAAAATGCACCATCAGTAGATGGCAAAACGCTAAAGTTAAGGCCATAAACTGTGGTTGATGAAACTGTTTGTGAAGTAGAAACAACGTAAGTACCAGCCCCGCCGGCACCCGTACCAAACGTTAAAGTAAGTGTTAATCCTGTACCGTTTCCGCTTGTAATGGTTGTAGATGGTGTGCCTGGTTGTATTGTGTAACTACCATTGCTAACCAAAGTTAAACCAGTTACGGCACCACTACCGCCAATTGTTGCTACCGTGTAAGTAGCCTGTGAAGAATATACACCGCCATTTACCGTAATAGTGTCACCAACAGCATAACCAGTACCGGCTGCGGTAATGCTAAAACTAATTGCAGCAGAGCCGCCTAAAGCCGTAATAATCGTTCCAGCCGTAATGCCGGTGCCTTGTATAGTTTGTCCTGGATATAAAGTGCCACTAGTAACAGCAGTTACAGTTAATGTAGTGCCGGAAATGCTACCAGTTACTACAGCACCAGCAATTGCAGAATTTAAATCTTGTTGGGTAGATATTGTTTGGCTAATGTTAATTGTATAAGTACCAACTCCACCAGTTCCAGTTCCTAAAGCAGTAATTACTGTTCTAGCAGTTACGCCCAAACCAAATAATTGCTGGCCAACAGCAATTGTGCCACTTTTCATTAAAGATACAGTTAATGTTGTACCCGATACTGTTCCTTCAAAAACTGCCGATGCCGGATTAGAAATTCGCCATGTATAACGATAAGTTCCATCAACAATATATAAATTAATGCCATTGTCAGTAATGCCAACAATACCTGTAGAAGAATTTAATTGGCCAATTAATGTTGGCGTTAAATCAGTATCAACAACATAAACAAAAGAACCACAAACAATAGCCATGTATTGGCCACTAGATATATTACGCATCCCACGAACTTCTGCGTAATTTAAAGTTAGTTTGGTAACTAATCCTGGCGTTGGATAAAGCGCAACCACCCCGTACATACCAGGCTGTTTTAATGGATCAATTTCTGGTCTGAAATTAATACATTCTTGATCATCTTGGTAAATACTAGGTGCTTCGTATGATGGGCCTACAAATCCAAAATCAGGCATCTTTAATCCTTAACGGAGTTCTTGCCAATTAGCAAGTGCGGCAACGCTACCACCAGTTACAGTCACAGAATACGTTGATCCAGGTGGAATTAAACAAGAAACGCTTACTCCACCACCATTAGGCGCAGAATTTCCACCGTTTACCAAAACTCCATCAATAGTTATTCCTATTGAGCCATTTAAACTGCTTGCACTTGTACCAACCACTATAAATATTGGTCTGCCCGTTGAGTTAGTATAAGTAGTTCCATAAGCCCTACTAGAAGTAAGATTTTGCCAAGTTTGCTGTAAACCAATAGATTGACTAGCAGAAGAAACAAAATTTGTTCCATCAGAAGTAAGAACATTTCCAGCAGTACCAGCAGCAGATAATCCAGTACCACCTTGCGCCCTACTTAATGGTGTTGTTAAACCAGTTATGGAAGTTGTCGATAACGTTGTTGAAGATAAAGTAGTAAATGCGCCAGTATTTGGCGTTGCACTACCAATTGCAGCAGGTGATGCAAATGTGTTGTTAACTAGATTTGTAAACCCAACACCAGAAGCGGTACCAGTACAAACCATTGACGTTGCTGTTATTGTTGGCGATACAAAAACACCGTTATAAACAGCATTATTTGCATCATTTAACCAATCAGCAAAAATGGTTGTTTGATTATCAATAAAAGTAGTTGATGCCATAAAATTCCTTATTGTGTAAACCCGCCGGTAAGAATCCAACCAGCATCTTTGGCCTTACTCATTAATAACGCATCTTGATAACGTGATACCTGCATTGGTGCCATATTTGTACGTTTTATTGTAGATTTGGCTTGTGCCGCAAATGCACCAATTTGTGCAGCTAATACCGGATTTGTCTTGCCGTACATCGGCATTAGCCTTTCAGCTAAACACCAACGCAATGCCAAAGTATAACCCTGCGGCAAGTTGGCATCATCATAAAGTGACGCATAATTTCTGAAAATTGTTTCAGCAAATATGTGTACTTCACCTTGACCAGGATTTGGCCAAAAGAACAAATTACCTGAATCTACGCCAGGATTAAAGTACAAAGCTTTAGGCCACGGACCATTTAAAGTTTTAAGCCCAATTGAATTGTAGTTATCAAGATTTAAAATAGCCACCGGATAATCAATACCGCCATTGACTACTGGACTACCGCTTTGGCTAGTAGCAATACGAACATAAGCCGAATTAATTACTAGTGGTTTTTGGTAATAAGCTTGGATTGTTTGGGAAGCTACTGCCGTTGGATAATTAATATTTAACAAATATGTACCAACTTCATTAACGTTACCGCCGGCACCAGTTAAACTTGATAAAATTTGTGTGCCTTGTGTAATACCTGTTCCGCTTAAATATTGGCCTTGTACTACAGCACCTTCCGTAACGCCTGTAACCGTCAATACTTTTCCAGAAATTGAACCAGTAAATTGTGCGCCAACAAAGTTTAGGGTTTGTGGGTTTGGTCCTATAGTGTATTGAACTTGGCCTGGGACAACGTTAAAGATAATTTCAGTAACGTTAAAAACCATCATATCTTCATTTGACCATTGGTCAATCATGCTGTTTAGCATTACCAACGCATCTTGCGCTGCATCATTTGATGGCACTTCACCAGCTTCTAATGCGCCAATATCCTTCAATGCGCCACTAATAATATCGAACGGTGTTGGCATTATTAATCCTTATTCAATAGTAAAAGTGCCGGCTAACCACGGAAAATCTACCTTTTTGCTGCTTTCAATTTTTTTAATTTGTTTTTCAATTGCCAATTTTATTGGATTTACGCCATCAATTGTTGTGTCTTTTTCAATCCATTGAAAAATGTCTGATTCAACAATTTCAGATAAAGCTTTATTTGCCGTTCCGTCACTAAACACATGATTGCCTTCTGTTTCAACAATAATGTCTTTATCTTTGCCGGAAAGTTTGTAACGTACAGAAATTAGCTTATCTGCATTACCAAATAATTCTAAAAAATCCCATTTGTAAATAATCATACGAATGGCACCCATGACAATGTTGCTTCATCCCATGTATATATTTCACCATCATCTGGATATGGTACGGGTGATGTCCAAATCCATGTAGGGGCTTCAATAGTCCAGCTTGGATACGGTTGTGGCGCATAAAAAACATCATTAATTTCATCATACGTATAACCAATACCAGCATAATTTGCACGTAATGCAACACCACCGTCAGGTTGACCATTTTGGCCATAATGTACGCCACCACGGGTGTTGTATGATGTTTGTATCCATCCAGTTCCAAATAACCCACTATTAATTACGCTTTGATCAGCAACAATTACCTGGGTAACAATTCCGTTTTCTACTTGTGCAAAATGTGCCATGTTTAATTCCTTACGCCGTATAAGAGCCAGAAGCCGTAAATGTCAAAATAGTGTTTGAACCACTTGTTGTTACAGTTGGTGAACCAGTTGTTGTGCCAGTGTATCTAGAAGTTGGTATAGATAAAATAACTACGCCTGAACCACCGGCACCTACTGTGCCAACAGTTGTGCCTGTACCACCGCCGCCACCGCCTGTATTTGTTGTGCCTGAAGTAGCATTTAAACCAGCTAGTGATCCAGCACCACCACCACCTGCACCACCTGTACCAGCAGTTGTGCCGCCAGTAAATATACCGCCACCACCACCCCCAGCGTATGTAACAGAACTGCCAGTAATGCTAGATGCAGTACCCGCACCGCCATTACCGCCGGATGATCCAGTACCAGTTGCACCTACAGCACTAGCACCGCCACCGCCGCCACCACCAAAAAATGATGTTGTGCCGGCATTTGAACCGCCAGCATTACCTTGTGATGGGCTTGTGCTTGGCGTATTACCTGCGCCACCAGCATCTAGTCCATTACGAACTGAACCGCCGCCACCTGAACCACCAGCAGAACCAGTTGTAGTGCCGCCTGATGCACGGCCACCTCTACCACCGCCAGTTGATGTAATTGCATTAAATACTGAATCAACGCCGTTTGTATTTGCTGCGCCACCACCGCCAACGGTTACTGAATAATTTGTACCTTTTGCTAAAAATGTAGTGCCTGTTCTATAACCACCAGCACCACCGCCACCGCCTTGTGATCCACCACCACCACCGCCAGCAACAATAAGATAATCAACTGTAGTGCTTGGTATTAATGCGCCTGATGAATTAAATGTGTGAATAGTGTTGCCGCCTGATGATGTAACCGTACCACCTGACATTTGTTGTGCGCCAGCATAACTAATAATTACAACGCCAGAACCACCGGCACCACCGTCATAACCGGCACCGCCGGCACCAGCACGGTTTGATCCACCACCACCACCGCCGCCAAGATTAATGCCGCCTGGTGAACCTGCTGCGCCATAATTACTATTACCGCCACCACCAGCACCACCAGCAGCCGGACCATTTACACGGGCAGAATCGTTACCGCCGCCACCGCCACCACCACGGGTTACAGCAGAGCCAGTAATAGATGATGAAACACCAGTTCCACCCGCACCGGCAACACTTCCATTTGCGCTTGCACCTAATGCACCAGCACCGCCGCCGCCACCTGTGTTGAATCCATTGCCAGAATTTAATCCACCCGAACCTATGTGACCTAAACCGCCACTAAAACCTTGATTTGCTGTACCTAAACCTCTAGTTGTTGGGTCTGAACTTCCACCACCTGAACCGCCTGTAGCACCTACTCCATTAACCCCACCACCACCACCTAAAGCAATAATAGAGGAAATACTTGAATTTACACCTTGGCCACCATATCCGGCACCCGTTCCCGCTGCACCACCGGCACCAACTGTAACTGTATATGACGTATTTAAATCAATAATTAATGCTGATTCTGCCGCACTTCCACCGCCACTTGTACCAGCACTTGTTCTATAACCGCCAGCACCACCACCGCCGGCCGGTGCGCCTTGACCTGAACCGCCGCCAGCACCACCTGCTACAACTAAAAAGTTAACAGATAAAGAAGAAACGGGTGTTAATGAACCTGATGATGTAAATGTGTGAATCCAATTGCCACCAGAATACGTTACGGTGCCACCGCCAAATAATTGTGTTGGTGAAGCATAAGAAATAATCCCTACGCCTGAACCGCCGGCACCTGATGATCCTGCTTGATCAGCACCACCACCGCCACCGCCTGTGTTTGCTGTTCCGGCCGTACCTGATGTTACGTTCCAAGTAACAGAACCAGCACCGCCGCCACCCGCACCACCTGCACCAAAAGAAGCACCAGTTTGGTTTGATGAACCGCCACCACCACCAGCGTATGTTACTGATGATCCTGTTATTGATGATGCTGTTCCTGCGCCACCTGCGCCAGAAGCAGAACCAATACCAGCAGTGCCAACTGCACTAGCACCACCACCGCCGCCAGAAGAATATGGTGAAGCAGAATTACTGTTACCACCATTATTGCCTTGACCTGCTGTGCCTGTACCGCCATTAAATGCTGAACTTGTACCGGCTGCGCCACCGCCAGAACCACCATTACTTCCAGCATTTTGTCCACCATCACCACCACCGGCACCACCGCCAGTTGAAGTAACTGTGGTTATGTCAGAGCCACTAAATGACGAATTATTGCCGTTATTTCCTCTACTTAAATCCGTTGACTGAGCCGCACCGCCAGCACCTACCGTAATTGTGTAAGTAACAGAATTACTTAAATTTACTGTGTTTGTTAAATAACCACCAGCACCACCGCCACCCCCCCTTCTGCGGCCACCTGATGCACCACCAGCAACAACTAAATAAGTTGCCGATATTTTTTGACCACCAACAACAAAAAACATTTGTTGTATTGTCATGTCAACCCTGCGCCAGAAATAACAGCAACACTTGAACTAATAAATATTATTGTTGCAATGCCGTATAAACCTAATGTTCTATTTCCTGTGGTTGATGATGATTGACCAGCCCATTGCAATGTAAGGCTTGCGCCTTGTGTAATTGTTTGGCTTGATCCTGAATTGTTGTAAATAGTGACAATGTTGCCGGCACTCATAACTGCATTTGGTACCGTTACGCCACCAGTTGTAATTGATATGGATTTACCAGCATCACTTGCAACCAATACATAAGCACCAGTTTGCGAATTAATGGATGATCCGGTTGCATTTACAGTAACAGCAGCAGAACCATTAAAAGTTGTACCTGAACTTAAAGTTAATCCAGTTCCAATTGTTAATGCGTTTGCTACTGCATTAGCAGTTGTTGCAGTTGTAGCAGTTGCCGCATTGCCACCAATTGATAATGATGTTGCAGTACCAGTTAAACCTGTACCTGCACCGCTAAATACAGTTGCAGATAATGTTCCAGTTGATGGAACAAAACTAAATTTAGTGGATGATGTTTCTAATGCTTGATTGCCGGTAGTGCTGTTTGCCCATACTGGATAAACAGTAGTAGCAGTTGTAGTGTCATCAGTAATTCCAACGTTTGCTGCATTTGTTGCGTTTGTTGCGGTTGCTGCTGAACTAACTGTTAATGTTGCTGGATCAACCCATGAAGGTGCTGATGCGCCATTTGATTGAATTAAATATCCAGCAGTACCAGTAGAACCAGCTAATGAAATAGTGTTGTTAACTCTAAAATCAGTAAATGTTCCGGCTAAAGGTGTTGTTCCACCAATAGCTACATTGTTCATTGTCGATGCAGTAGCCGGATTAATTGTTACGGTTCCGGTACCAGTTGGGGCTATGCTAACAGCAGCATTAGCTGGATTTATGTTAATTGCTACGTCAACTGTTACGTTGTTACCGCCACCACCGCCCCATTGAAGTTGGGGTGTGCCGCTTGCATTTCTTAATGCGCCACCACCTGATCCTGCGGCATCAAAATTAGTGCCAACAAAACTAGATGTTGCTGTAATAGTTGTGCCACGAATTGTATTAGCAGTTGTACCGCCAATTGCCGGTGGGCTAGATAAATCTAATGTGCCACCTAAAGTAATTGTGCCGGTAGTAGTTATTGGACCACCAGTTAAGGTAATTCCGCTTACCGTTCCAGCAGTAGCGATTGAAGTTACTGTACCTATTTGGTTATCAATCCAAGCCGGCAAACCTGCCGCTAATGCAAGTATCTGGCCATCAGTACCTTTAGCAAGCATTGCCGTTGTATTAGCAGCAGTTTGATAAGGTATTGAACCTGATGCACCGCTAGCCAGGCTTGCAGCATATCCGGTAGTGTTTTGATTAAATGTTGGCCAAGTAAATACACCTGTGCTGAAGTCACCGCTTGCTGGCGTACCCAATGCCGGTGTCACCAACGTTGGGCTAGTAGCAAATACTAATGCGCCTGATCCAGTTTCATCACTAACTATAGCCGCTAAATTAGCAGAAGTTGGTGTGGCCAAGAATGTAGCAACGCCAGTTCCCAAACCAGTTACGCTACCAATTGCCGGCGTAATGGTTGTATTTGTTACAGAAGTAATTTGGCCTTGTGCATTAACCGCAAATACTGGTGTTGCAGTTGCAGAACCATAAGTATTAGCAGCAACGCCTGTGTTTGTAATGCTAAATACTTGGCCAGTTAAAGTTAATCCAGTACCAGCAGAATAAACCGCTGAAGTAGTGAACTGTGACCAATTTAATGGTGTTGTGCCTAATGTACCGCCAGGTGTTGCTGTACAAAACCATGCGCCACCAGCCTGGGTGCCATATTCAATAAAGCTAATTGCAGATACAAATTCATCCCAAACATTTGCATCTAATGAACGTGTCCAAGCACCAGCATTGGCTAAATAAATACCGTTATTTGCTGCATTTGTTTGGTTTTTAACCAGTACACGATCACCGGCCAACGTTGTATAGCCATCAATTAACTGCAAACCAGATAACGTAATATCAACTAATGTTGCAACTGCACATGGTTGTTTCCAACTAATGCCGGCTACATAAGATTGCAACGCTAACAAGTTAACAATGTCAGTTGCAGCGGTTGGCTGCGTTGAAATTGTGCCTGTTATGGTTGATATGTTAGTAAATGAACCTGATGACGGTGTTGTTAAACCAATAGTGGTTGAATCAATAACGCTGTTTGTAATGTCTAGGCCAGACTGATCAGGATTGATTGTTGCCGTAAATGGCAAGCC
>Ga0315909_10009037_pt1 | contig 10831 bp, 9 predicted proteins | sample LakEriMetagenome_11_FD_203527 | JGI IMG/M metagenome (GOLD analysis project Ga0315909, IMG submission 203527) | Freshwater fungal communities from buoy surface, Lake Erie, Ohio, United States - Buoy 2 MA125 | ecosystem: Environmental > Aquatic > Freshwater > Lake | place: USA: Lake Erie, Ohio...
AGGACCTACTGATGAGCCAAAAACCACTGATAGTCTACATAGACACAGAAACTACCGGCCTAAATCCTCAAAAATTCGACTTAATCCAGTGGGCGGCCATAGTCGAAATTAATGGCCAAGAGATTGTGTTTAACGAATATTGCAAGCCAACTCATTACGACAACATCCAGGGCGCTATTAACGTCCATGGAATTACCATTGAACAGCTTAAAACCTTCCAAGAGCCGCTGCAACTAATTGAAAAGTTTGAGGTTTGGGCTAAACAATTCCAGAGAAAGCTGACTATTTGCGGCTATAACGTCCCATTCGACATTTCCTTCCTTCGCAAACTTTTCCTCTCTAACAACAAGATAGACGTATATAACTCTATTTTTGACACAGAAAGTTCAATAGATGTATTGGGTTATGCCAGGGCAGTAAAGGCCCAACTTGGTATCCCTAACTGCAAACTATCTACCTTAGCGGATCACTTCAAGATTCAAATAAACGCCCACGAAGCCTTATCTGATATCCGAGCCACCATCCAAGTCTTTAAGGAAATAAAGAAGATCCTGGGCGACCACGAAGAGGAAGGGGCCACAACCCAAACCCCCACCCAATCTGATTTACCCGAATTACCAATGCTTCACGTCCATTCAGCCTACTCTCTACAAGACTCTTGCATCTCTGTAGAAAACTGGATTAAACACGCAGAAAGCATCAAAGCCCCAGCCATATCCTTCCCAGATCACAACTGGTCAGTCTCTCTTTACTACGCTATCAATTCCTCTAAATACAAAAAATCAAATGATTTAACAGTCGTTCCATCTATTTCCCTAAACATCCAAGAAGCAGACTCTTTCTTTAGATTGAATGCCTATGCCACTTCCAATGACGGTTACTATTCTCTTTCCAAACTAACCTCTTTAAGAGACTCCATCCACCGCTTTGATGCTAGGACTGATTTAAACCTAATCACCTTAGAGACCTTAAACGCCCACGCCAATGGACTGGCCTTCTCTTCGGCTGGGGAAGATGGCCTTTTTGGGTTGCTTTTAAAAGAACCAGAGCGAGCAAAAGAAATAGCCAAATCAATACCTAATCTTTTTGTAGAGCTTACCGCTGTTTCCCTCACCCACTACTATGAAAAAGATATGAAGCTTAATCGCCCATACAAAGAGTCTCACTTCCCATCCAAGGATTTGATGTGCGAAGTTAATAACTTAGCCCTTTCAATAGCCAAAGAGCTAAATTTAAAAACCATAATAACTTCAGCATCTTACTATACAACCCCAAATCACAAAGAGTTACAAAAAGTAATTTCCTCTTCCTTCCACAAAAACAAATTCTTTCCTCATGAAAGTAGGCATCACCCCACCCCATCAGAGGCTTTTACTACCATCCAAGCCCACATCCCCACCTTTTCCAAGCAAGACTACTTAACTTGCTATCAAAACGCCATGGAAATAGTGGAAGCGGCCAAGTCTATTAAAGTGTCCTTTGATTACACGCTACCTGAAATTCAAATTCCAGAAGATATCCAAAGGCTCACCCAGGACAAGAATGAAAGATTGAGATATTTGCTCATTCGCAAAATTAAGCAATACGGTAGGTGGAACTCATCCCCAGAGTATAAGGAAAGGTTTAATAAAGAGTATAAGGTAATAGCCGAAAATGGGACCATCAACTTCATCCCCTACTTCTTGATGTGTGCTGATGTGGGTGAGTATGCCAGATCTCAAAAGATACTGCAAGGACTCGGTCGAGGGTCTGCTGGTGGGTGTCTAATCTCTTACTATCTCAAGATCATTCACATCGACCCTATAAAGTGGAATATCCCTTTTGAACGGTTTTTGAGCCAAGCCCGTATAAATGTTCAATCTTTTCCTGATATAGATCTGGATTGGGCATCCCGGGGTCCAATAATCGAATACATGAAAAACAAATATAAGGCTGGTTTTGCTCAAGCTGGAACCATTCAGAGATACAAAGTAAAAGCAGCCCTTAAAAAAATAATGAACGAGGTGTATGGAAAGAATGCCAGGGACAAGGAAGTTATGGATATTTGCGACCTTATCCCAGATTCACCACAAGGCGCAGATGAGACAGGCTTCTTCTATGGGTATACAGACAAAGATGGAAAATACCAACCAGGTATCATCGAGACAGTAACTGAGGTTCAAAACTTCATAGCCCTTTACCCTAAGGTTGGCTCTTTATTAAAAGGGATGCTGAGTCTTCCAGCTTCCATAGGAAGGCACGCCTCAGCAATCATCATCTCTACCTTCGATCTTAATCAAAGGACTCCCACCATACTAATGGAAGATGACGAAATAAAACAAGAACTACCAGTAACCCAATACGATGCGGTGATGTGCGATAAGTTGGGCTTAATTAAATTAGATATCTTAGGTGTCACCACACTTGGTGTGGTTAGAGATACCATGGATAAGGTAAAAGAAAGGCACGGCATAGACTTATACGAAGAGGATGAGAGGGGGGTGGCTTTAGTGTATCGCCTTCCTGAGGACCCAGACGTGTTCATGGATGCTTGCACCAAAAACACTTCCTCATCCTTTCAATTCAATACTGACTTGGTTAAGAAGTTTTTACCCGACTTCGCACCGCAATCAGTCTATGAACTTTCATTGGTTACCGCCCTGGTAAGACCTGGTGCCCTGGACGCCCCCATGGAAGATACAACAGCCACAGACTATTACCTACAAGTCAGAATGGGTAAGAGGCCATTAAAATACATCCACGAAGACTTGAAACCCATCTTGGAAAAGACAAATGGGGTGATGGTGTTTCAGGAAACGGTAATGCAAATCCTGGTTGAGTTGGTTGGTTTAACCCTGGAAGAGGCTGACCAAGTACGAGGCGCTATCTCTAAAAAGAAAAGGGAAGTAATATTAGCTACTTTCGAAAGGTCCAGGAAGGTCTTATCTGAACGGGGGTGGACCGATAATCAAATCCAACAATTAAACGACCAAATTTTGGCTTTTTCTTCCTACTCTTTTAACATTTCCCACTCTTTGTGCTATGCCCACCTTGGTTACATCACCCTTTACCTCAAAAATAAATACAAATTAGAGTGGTGGTCCTCAGAACTCGATCATTCTTCAGAGGATAAGGCCAGAAAGTATTTAGAAGAATTTGACATCCAAGTCCTACCACCTACCGCTAAAACCCCATCTCAGAGGTTCACTATAGTGGGTGACAAAATCCAAGCCCCTATTTCCTCAATCAAAGGGATAGGTGAACCAACCTGCTTAGAGATTTGCTCTCACGGCTCTTTCCTCAACCTCGAAGACTTTATCAAAAGAGTTAATGGGACCAAGATGAATGTCAATCATTTCAAGGTGTTAACGGACTCAGGGACCATGGACGACTTCCTACCTATGGAAAAATCAATAGTAGAAGAGAGGTTAGATTTATTAAAACAATATCTCGCCATTAAAAAGTCTAAAAAGATTTATCCCGAGGAAGAGCTCATCAAAGACGACTTAGCCAGATACTTTCGAGAGAAAGAGTTATTTATTTGCTTTAATCGAAGCATTTTTACAGTTCCAGCTATTAAAGCAAGATTACTGAAAATGGAAAAGGGATTATCAGTAGATGGCCAGGGCAACAGCTATAAAATTTCAGAAGAAACAGAGATTCCATTTTTTACCAGTTTCAATAAGATAGAAAAGAGGTTACAGGAATTAGAAGCTAAATATCCTGACCCTAAGGACATCCTGCCCCCACCACCCTTCGCTAAGATGAGCGATCGGGAAAGAAAGAAGAAACAAAATGAACGAGTCCTCTATGCTTGTGGTATGTTTGTATCATCTGAGGTCAGGTTTGGCACATCCAAAAAGACTGGAAACCCTTGGTCTATGCTAAAAATTATATTGACTGACGGACAAAAAAGTATAGAATTTGTTCATTGGGGGGCGGTTCAACCCCTTAAGGCCAGGGTTAATTCCTTGGTGATATTGGCTGGATATCCTTGTAGAGGGTGGAAGGGTGACCCTCAGATCATCTTATCTGAGGAAGAAATTAAAATAGAAGGGAAAAAGTAATGGAATTACGAGTAGTTAGGTATTTTTTAGTAGACAAGACCGACTGGCAGAGCGATGGAATAGAGCTCGAAGGGCCAAATTTAGAGTGTGTTATCAACGAGTATGCCAAGTTCATTCCAGTAAGCATATCCCCTCACACCCTTTCCCTATGGATTTCCACTTTTGCCAAAAAATTCCAAACCCCAGATAACTTCTTTGCCCGTTTTAACATAGATGAATTTACTGGAATCCCAGTGAACAAAGATTTGGCAACAGCGGCCCAGGTGTTAGCAGACATCTTGGACAGGAAGACGCCCAGTTGGAAAAACTATTACTACCAAACTAAAATGAAGGAAATAGTAAAAGAAAAGAAAAAGAGCATTTTCTACACAACAGACACTTCAGTTCTTAAATACCCTATGGGTGATGTGCTCATTTCTGATTACAGGACCCCGCCAAAAAATCAACAAAAACAAATAGTTGAAGAAGTAGTGGAACCGGTGCCAGAGGTGGCTGTCCCTGCCCCAGAACCAGTTGAAGTTGTTGTAGTAAAAAATAAAGGAGGTAGGCCCAGAAAAAACACTTGACTTGGACATAAAACACTGTTAATAATAAATAGGCTTTGAATAACTAATTTAACAAAGGATTGAATATGACTAAAATTGGAATCGACCTCAGCTCAACTAACGCCAAAAAAGAATACCACGATCACAAAATCAACTCAGGCTCTAATGTGTTTAGAATCCTGCCCCCAGTAGGAAAGACCCCCGATGGAAAAGACAATAAAGTTCCATTCGCTAAATGGACCATTTCCTGGATGGGTGTCCCAGGGTCACCTGGGAAGAAGATGCCTTACGCATCCCCAAAGTCTTTTGGACTAAAAGAGTGCCCCCTTTATGCTTTCTTTGATGCCCTCAAGCTTCATGTCGAGGGCCTGACTGCTAAACTTTCAGCAGAAAAATCACCTCAAGAAGTTAAGGAAACTTTAGCCCCTTTAAATTCGTTTTTGAACGAAAGTAAGCCTAAGACTGTCTACCTTTATAACGCAGTAGATAAATCAAACAAGTTAGGAAGGCTGTCTCTTAAAAAGACTGCCCATGAAAAAATCATTGAAAAGATGAAGCAATACATCTTAGAATACAACTCTGACCCCACTACCCTATCTTCAGAGATATCTGAAGTTGAAGGAGAGGTTCAATATGACTCTGGTATTTGGTTCGATATCACCAGAAAAGGAACTAACGTTTATGACACTGAATATTCAGTAGACTTTGCACGAATTAAAACTAAAGACAAAGGACGAATGGTAGAGCACGTAGACACCTCCCCCTTACCAGATTCCTTGATAAGAGGGTATGAGTCTCAAGCCTATGACCTTTACAATCAATATAAGCAAAAATCATTCCAAGAACTTGAACAAGTAATGTTCTGGAGTCTGTTGCAAATCGTAGGCGAAGAAACTGAATTGATTGAAGGTGTCCCTGGCTACCCCCTTGCAACCATCCTTCAAAAAGCCAATTCAGCGCCCACTGCAACTGAAGCGTCCTCTGCCCCAACTACTTCTGCCAAGAAGGCACCAGCCAAAATAACAGTTAGCCTGGAAGAGGAAGACCTGGACTTTGATGATGTGGTAGTAGCCCCACCTAAAGCTAAAGCCAAAAAGAAAACAGAGCAAGAAGAGCTTTTGGAAGAGTTAGAGCTACCATAAAGCTCTAACTTTAAAGGAGTTTTTATGAACTTAATACAATTATCAGCAGAATTAGAAAAGATCAATTTAGACAAACTATATAATTTCACTAACAAAATCAACGAGATACCATCGGTCACCAAATATAATGCCTCTGTTCTAATGAGAGACTTCATCTTAGCCCAAGACCTATCTTCTGAACTTTTGTCCAAGGCTATAGTCTTGGAAGCAAGAGCTAAGACCTTGGTAGGGACTGTTGAGGCTATAGCTCTTTTAGATAAGTCAGAAGAGTATTTTAAACAAAAGAACCAAAAGCCCACTCAGGACCTGAGGGCCGCTTATGTTGATTTAGATCAAGATGTAATCGACGCTAAGGATTTATTTGCTAAGGCTACGGCATTAGCACACTTTCTTAAAAACAAGATCTATGAATTTAAGTCTGCCTTTGAGGCGGTAAAACAAATCTCAAGGGACTATCAAGTAACACCAAACGAAAGTTAATTAAATGTCAAAAAATAAATGGATGACAAAACTTACCAAGGATTTCGGTAAAACAGCATCAGACCTTGCAGATGACCTAAAAAAAGTGAATGTCCTTCCTACCAGATCTGTTTCCCTTAATTGGGCTACCGCTATGGGCGGGATAGTTCCAGGCAAAGTTTCCATCTTCTATGGGCCAGAGTCTTCTGGTAAAACTTTGATTGCTATGATGGCGGTGGCCGACCTATTAAAAAGGGACCCAGAGGCCATAGTGGTGTGGTTTGATGCTGAGTTTTCCTTTAGTCCAAACATGTTCAAGAAGTTGGGTGGGGACTTAGATAGGTTGGTGGTTAGGCAAAGTAGCGACCCGGTCACCATCTTCGATTATATCGGTGGGGACTTGAAAGAGGCTTTACAAGAAGGTGCCCCTATCAAAGGGGTGGTAATTGATTCAATTAAATCAATACGTTACCCTAAGGATAATAAAAAAGTTACCACTGATATGACCATGGGCGGAACTGGCTCGGCCTATTTGCCCTCAGCCCTTAAATTGATAATCCCTATCATTAACGAGTTTAAATTGCTCTCTATCTTCATTCAACAGGTCACCGCTCAAATCGACCCAATGAAAGCCATGAGGAACCCATTCGTGATCACAGAGGGTCACGCCCTCAAACACGCAGCGGACATCATGATGGAAATCACTCGCTTGGATACAAAGAATGGGGTGGTAGAAGATGAGCACGGAAGACAAATAGGCCACAAAATCAGGGTTAAGGTCAAGAAGAACAGGATGGGTCCACCCGCCCGTAAGGCTGAATTCCTATTCGCCTACGACTCTTCTACCGTAGAGCAAAAGGAAAAAGAGCTTTTTGACCTGGCAGTATCAGTAGGTGTAATCTTCCACCCTAAGAAAGATGGTAGGCCTAATGCCATGATGTGGGAGGGCGCTGGCAGGACAATTCGAGGTGAGGCTGGGATGGTAGAGGCACTCAAAGACCCCAACTATTTCCAGGCTATTTTGAAAGAGTGTGAAAGTTTTGTAGACAAGAGAGAGATTAAGGTGGACGAAAACGGAGTTGTTCTTGATTCAGAAGAACCTGACTCTTCAGAGGAGTCTGAATTAGAGTTCCTGCCATGATCGAAATCGACACAAAGGTCCCAGAGGTATATAAAAGGGTTTCCTCTCAAAGGAATAACACCAGAAAACACAACCTTCTCTTATGCTTCGCTATAGAGCACACCCTTCCTTTCAAAATAGACGTCCAGGCAGAATGGGCGAATATTGTAGGCGGGTGGGAACTTTTATCGCAAAGGAAGTTGGTGGGGCCGTTTTTAGATTTGGTGAAATCTGAATACTTCTATCAGGTTGGAGAATAGTAAGTGTCTGTAAAATATTCTCTTTTTCAATCTGAGTCCGAGTATCCAGCCGCCAAGTTAATCCTTTTCTGGAAAGCAGATGGCCAAGATGTCTATTATTTAGCCCTGCACCAAGAGCTCTCTAAAATGAATTGGCTGAAGATGGATCCTCAATCCCCCTTCCTAAGGCTTTTTAGAGACTCAGTTTCCCAGTTTGGCCTTAAGACTTTCTCAGAGATCTTAAAAGATTTACAAAATTTGCACGATAATTACCAAAAAAACACCTTTATTGGCTTCAATCCCCGGGAAATTATCAACAGGTTGATGAAGCTGGATTTTTTAGAAGCCTTCAACGAAGTGGAAGAAAAATGATCCTATTGCTAATAGGCGACCCTCACTTTCGCCCATCCGCCCTAACTACAGGAATCCAACTCTTTTATTGGGTAGAAAAAATCGCTCAAATGGAAAAAGTGGACGCTATGATAAACCTTGGGGACACCTTCGACACCCATGGAGTAATCCGTAGTGAAGTGCTTTGTGAGTTTGATGCCCATTTAAAAAGAGTCAATGATTTAAAAATCCCCTACTTTTGGGTTCTTGGGAATCATGAGTGCTATAAGGCCAACAATTCAAAATACAATGTTTTGGAGCCCTTTAAGAACAAATACAAGCACATACACCCAATCACCGACCCTCAGTTAATGGAAGGAATCTATTTCTTCCCCTATACTCACGATCCAATAGACATATCCAGTATCCAAGCGGATTTGGCCATTACCCATAACACCTTCGCTGGGTGCTACTTTGACAAAGCCAGGATGGCCGAGTCCGGCTATTCCCCTAATGACTTTCTTTTCAAAGAAATCATTTCAGGCCACATCCACAAAAGGCAACAAATAGGAAAGGTTTTCTTCCCAGGAACCCCCTACGCCCAATCAGCAGCAGAGGTGGATGAAGTTAAGGGGGTTACTATTTACAACACCCTGACCATGGAAAAGAAGTTCATCCAATCCCCGTTTCAAATGTGGCGCTCTATTAGAGTTGATTTAGAGTCAGCCCAAGACCTTGAGTTGAATGAGGTAGACAAGTTCATAATCACTTTAATAGGCACTAAAGCCACCATCTCTAATTTCTTATCGGGTAAGGTGGCAGAAGATATAAAAAAGAGGTATTCGGTGGTCTTTAAGAGCGAGGTCACGGACCGCTTAAAGGATTCAAGGATAAAGATTGACTCTCAGAAAAACTTTTCAGAAATAGTTGACACCTACATGAATAAGGTGTATTCTGCTAAGGTCGATAAAGAAAGAGTGGCTCAAGCTATCTTTTCAGCAGAAAAATTAATAATTTAGGGGATTTGCGTGGATTTGGAAGTGACCTTAAAGGACAAATTAGAGATTCTCAAGTGGATGCTTGGGAAAGGGGTGATCCCACCTATCGTGCAGGAAGCTATTTATTATTGCGGGACTGAGATTCACGATAGTGTCCAGAATTGTGATAGTGAAATAGATTTAGTTAACCGTAAGATTAAATATGTGATTTGGTTACCTTTCTTTTCATACTGGTTCACTAAGTTGGTGATAAAGTGGAATAATAAAGGTTTTTTATACCTACTATTACTAAAACTTATATCAACCCTTTTTAGGGTAAAAGGGGTCATCCACCTGAACAAAACCAGAAACAAAATCTTCAATTTCACCGGAATAGACTTTTTAATAGACGTAGAGCTAAAAGTCTTCAACTCAAAACGCTAACCGAAATTACACCTATGAAAAAAAAATACCTAACCCCCGAAGAAGGCTATGGATTAACTAAGGCCGAGATATCCAAAGCAGAAAAATACTTAAAGGCCAATCACGTAGAGAACATCATCAAAGGCGACCTTTCCAACAAGTATTTAGAGATGTTCATTTCTGGGTATTCGTTCGATCAGCTCTTTGAAAAATTCCCCCACGAAGACCAAGGCAGGTTACTTTTAACAGCAGCCAGAGAGCAATGGGTAAAAAGGAAAGAAAACATCCAAGCCTCAACCATGGGTAGGATTAAGTCTAACGTGGTCATGGCTGTTCAAGAGTCCTCAGAGCTCATCGCCACCATTTTAAAAATTTCAAATGACAACCTTTCTAAACAAGTAAAAAAATACATGGAAGACCCGGTCAATAATGAACCGCCACTACTCACTATCAAGTCAGTGGCAGACATCCAAAAACCAGTTCAAATGTTGGAAAGCTTACTTAAAAGTGTGAGCATGTTTTCTAACACTGTTAAAGCAGAGCAAGCTGAAGACAGCGAACGCAGGCTGGTTATGGAAAAGGAAGCCATTATCAAAACCAAGGCTCTTAGACGTAAGGACTTCAAAGGTAGGGTTTCAGTAGAAGAGTTGGAAGGCAGAAATCAGAATTTAAAAGAAATAGAAAGCGCTGCCATTTTAGCTGAATTGGCAGAGGGCGGAGAAGAAGAATGACCACCTTCGACAAAATAATTGCTAAGGAAGAGAAGTGTAAAGTCGATGGTTGTAATAAGTATCGAAAAAGACAAGGCTATTGTAAAAAACACCACACCCAGTTCTTCAAAGCGCCCCCTAAAATAGAAGCCCCACCAGAGAAAATAGACGTCAAGAAAGTAAAATCAGATCCAGCGATCAAAGCCAAGGCCAAGCAAATAAGCAATAGTGATTTACTGGAATTGTATTTAAGGCCCTGTCAAACCAAAGAAGAGCTTAAACATTTCGTTAAATACTTCTTCAACCTACACCTACCGGATGTAAGGGTGTCCAGATTTGCAGACACCTCGCCATTTGAATTTTTGTGGTATCTATACGACATCTTAGTCAACAACAATAGACCTGAGGGGGTGAACGAGATAATAGCCTGCGCCGGTCGAGGTAGTGGTAAGACTTTGGTGGTGTCCATCGCCCAATTACTGGCTGTGATTCACGGTAAAAGAGACGTGGTTCACGTAGGGGCCATTGAAGCTCAAGCAAAACGAGCTTACGACTACATCCAAAAATACCTTTTAAGTCCAAAGGTTAAGGATTTAATCAATCCCCCCAAAACCCCAGAAGACAAGAGAATTCTTCAAAAGAACATCATGGAAAAGACAGTCCTTAACATTAAGGGCGAGATCTGCACCATTGAGGTCCTTCCTTGCACCATCAAGGCTGTTAACGGACCCCACGTTCCATTCGTAACCGTTGACGAAATTGACACCATATCCGGTGAAGCAGTAAAGGCATACAAAGATATAGCGGGTATGCTGGACTCTAAAAATGGCATGAAGCCCC
>Ga0315909_10009039_pt1 | contig 10830 bp, 5 predicted proteins | sample LakEriMetagenome_11_FD_203527 | JGI IMG/M metagenome (GOLD analysis project Ga0315909, IMG submission 203527) | Freshwater fungal communities from buoy surface, Lake Erie, Ohio, United States - Buoy 2 MA125 | ecosystem: Environmental > Aquatic > Freshwater > Lake | place: USA: Lake Erie, Ohio...
TTGCCAGTGCTATCCAATCTAGCCGCAATATTAGCCATTTCACCTCCAATTAATTGAAGATGAAGTCTAAACTATTTGCAGTGTCGTTGAATTGAATGTATGCCTTACTTGCAGTTCCACCGTTGTTGTTAGCAAATCCAACTGATTTACCAGTATAGATATTACCTGTTGCTGCCATACCACCTGTTACTTTTATTGTACCAGTAATACTAGATGTTGAATTTGTATTAGCTGATGCAGTAATTGTATTTGCGGCAGATATGTTATTACCACTAATGTTACCGGTTACATCGATGTATCCGGTTATGTTAGCCCCTACACCAGACACAGTAAGTACAGTAGTTCCGCCACTGACCATAATGATGTTACCATTTAAGTCAGGGATACTTACGTTACTTGTACCATTTACAATTTTACCACTATCGTTCGATATGAAACTTAAATTGCCTGTACCATCTGTTGAAATAATTTGACCATTTGCACCACCAGTAATTTTAACATTAGCAAGAGTGTCTAACGTAGTTAAACCGGTTACAGTTAATCCAGTCAATGTACCCACGCTAGTAATATTAGCTTGCGCATTACCATAGACTGTTCCAGCTACTAATGCATTGCCTACTTGGCCAGATACGTTAGCACCCGCAACGTTACTAAGTTGAACACCATTACCAATAAATTGAGCGGCATTTACATTACCTGATGAAGTCACATTATCGACTGTAAGAATGTTACCTGTTGTATTAAACGTTAAGTTACCATTATCAGATAGTAATCCACCTGATGTTGCAAATGTAATTCTACCTGAAGTTAGATTACGTGCAGTAACATTACCTGCAGTCATATAGCCCGCAACGTTAGCATTACCACTCTGTAGCTCATTGGTTATTGTATCAAATGTTAGTTCTGCATCGTCAGCTAATACATTTCCAGTACCAGCAAATGTAACACGACCAACTGTTAAGCTAGCAGTTTTAACATTACCTGCAATAACTTGACCAGATACGTTGGCTGTACCAGTAACGGTCAATGTATCACTGCTAAATGTTAAGTTAGCACTGTCAGATAACACATTACCTGCACCTTGTAAAGTAACACGACCAGTTGTTAAACTATCAGTTTTAATGTTCCCTGCAGTTACTTGACCAGATACGTTTGCATTACCAGTAACAGTTAATACTGTTCCACTGAATGTCAAGTTAGGACTTGATGCTAAGTCATTAGAACCAGTTGCCTTGAACTGTAGTTCAGTAGCATTACCTGCCGCTGTTTGAAAGTCAATTGCTTCTCCGTTTGCATAGTAGTATCCATTTGTGTAGATACCATTTGCATTAGCAATGAATGCATTACTAGCTACATTTAGTGTTGTTGTGATACTTAGATTACCCAATGTACCAACACTAGTGATGTTAGGTTGAGCCGCAGTAGTTAATGTACCAGTGAAATAGTTAGCAGAAACTAAGTTTGCACCCGTGATAGAACCACCTGATCCTCCACCAATTACTGCATTACCTGCAGTTAAATTACCTGTACTTAAATTCAAACTTGCACCAGTTGCAACACCAATATTTGGTGTAACTAATGTTAAGCCATCTTTAACTTTTAATGCACCGGATACAACAGCAATTGTAGTGTTATCGACATTAGCACTAAAATTAGAACCAATTAATTGTACACCATCTGATGCTGTAAGTTGCCCGGCGCCTGAGAACTGAGTCCAGTTCATTGGGTCAGTACCAATTACAATTTCACCATTAGTAGAAATTACCCATCCTGTATCATGATACGAAGTACCTTCTTCAATGAAAGTAAATGATCCTGCAGTTAGTTCACCATTATCATCAGCATCTAAAGCACGTGTCCATGCGCTAGCAGATACAACATAGATACCATTTTGACTTGCATTAGTTTGATCTTTAACTAGAACACGATTACCAGCAACAAGTACCACGCCATCAACAGTTTGAGTACCACTTAAAGTGATATTTGTTGTAGTTGCTACACGTACTGAATTCTTAATATCTAGACCTTGGGCCGCCCCATCAACATAACCTTTCGTAGCGGCATCAGTAGCTTGAGTAGGAGTTGCTAGACCAGTAATACGTTTGCTAGAAACATCAACTGTACCAGTTCCTTGTGGAGCTAATACGATGTTACCATTTGAACCGGAAGTTAATGTTACATTTGTAGCTTTTGCAAGAATGTTATCTGTGATTACATTTGCGTTAGATTGAATATTTCCTGAAACAACTAAACTTGTTAGTGTACCAACACTAGTAATGTTAGATTGTGTAGCGCCGGATACAGTAGCTGAATAACCATTGATATTAGCATTAGCTACGTTAGTAACTGTTAAGTCAGTTAATGTGCCAACACTAGTAATATTAGGTTGTGCATTAGTTGTTAACGTACCTGTAAACAGATTAGCACTTAATGTACCAGTAGTAGAAGTGAATATGAAAGAACTAGATCCTACTATCTTACTACCGTCTGCAAATGCAACTTGTGTATTTGATAAGTTATTAGCGGTAACGTTAGCACCAGTGATTGCCCCAGATGCAGTCAGTGTCAATGTGCTAATTAAATTAGAAGCAGTAATATTGGTTGTGTTAATTGAGTTAGATAAAGTAACTCCGTCTGCATTAGAACTAATTACTTGTGTGCCTAACTTAATACTAGAACCAGAAAGATACAAGTCTCTCCAAGCCTTGCCGGCAGCGCCTAAATCATATGTAACGTCTGCTGATGGGATTAAGTTACCAGTAACATTACCTGAAATTATTAGATTGCCAATGTTTGCCGAGCCTGATGTAACTAAGTTTCCGCCAGTGATGTTACCGGTTACGTTAGCATAACCACCGGATTCTAAATTACCAACTGTAGCAGTACTTGTAATATTAGCTGTAGCACGTACGGTCAAATATTGTACGTTAGCTGTACTACTTGCTCCAGTACCATTAATATCGCCACCTGTTGTTAAATTTCCAACATTTGCTGTACCAGTAACATTAGCAGTTCCAGTAACAGAAAGATTTGCAGTGGTGCTGATGTTTCCTGAAGCAGTTACAGTAACAGTTGTCACATCACCGGCTGTTGTTAAGTTACCACCGGACACGTTGCCTGTAGCAGTAATTAATCCAGCTGTACCCAAATTACCAACGTTCGCATTACCTGTTACACTTAGTGTACCGGCTGTTGATAAATTACCACCAGTAATCGTACCAATTACAGTTACTGCATTGCTAGATTTAGTAAATGTAAACCCAGCAGTTGCGTTTTGAGCACCGTCATCGTTAAATTGAACTTGAGTGTTAGCACCTTTGGCTGCAATGTTACCTGCAAAGTTACCATATATATTTCCACCAACGTGTAAGTTGGCAAGAATTGCGGCGCCACCTGTAACTTTTAATGCACCAGTAGATGTACTAGTAGCTTCAGTAGTATCAGTAATAGCTACTACACCACCTGCAGTAATTGTACCATTGCCAAAAGTAGTATTTGCAGTTGCGTTGCCAACTGTTAACCCGGTTAGCGTACCAACACTTGTAATATTAGCTTGTGCATTACCTGTAACGTTACCTGCAAATGCAGAGTTATTAGCATTAGGAACAGTACCAGTAACATTTGCACCAGCAATGTTAGCAAGAGTATCGCCTTGACCAATAAAATGCAATCCATGAATGTTACCATATGTACCTATCGTAACTGCATTGTTTGCTGAATCCCATGTAGTAGTACTTGCTAGTGCAAATTCGCCTGCGCTTTGATCCCAACCCAAGAAGCCTGTTTTGGCTGCACCGTCGTTATACTGTAAGATAAGACCACGATCAAGACCGTCATTTGTTGCGTTTGTACCCAACGTGATTACTGGATCTTCAATTGTTGTTATGGTTGAATCAACTGTAGTAGTTGTTCCCTGAATTGTCATATTACCAGTAACAACTAAATCCAACGTGGTTAGCGTAGCATTGATGTTAGCGTTACCGTAAATTCTGGTGCCGTCTTTTAATTTTGCCATTTTATTTTCCTTTTATTCTTTCGTTTGTTAGTTTATAGTGTTTTACACTGTAATCCCAGTATACTCATCGAATTCATTTGCAACAAGTAATTGACCAGATTTTCTCTGCTTCATTTTTCCGTTGTAAGTAGACGATAACGGTGTCAATGCACTAAAAGATGCAACACCAACATTAGTAACAGCTTTACTCGTTCCCGAATCATCTGTTGTTAAAGCCCCCGCATTTATTACTTTTAATAATAATACAGTGGCTGAACCGGTTATAGCAGAGACATTAACACTGCTAAGTTGTGTAGCACCAAGAGGAGAGTACGGTGTACTGAAATTACCAGTATACACTGCTACCCCTTTTACTACACGAAAATTAGTTATATTACCAGTGAAGAACCCATCCGCTCCAGAGGCTGACCCTTGTCCAGTAATATCAGATGCACCTTCACCACCTATTACTAGTGCTCTGGATGTAGTTGAATTGTAAGGAGCGTTGTCTACGATTACTGATACACCATTAACATATACTTTAGCTTCGCTCGCAGATGTTTTAACTAGTGCTACATGAAACCATTGATTTTGAGGGATTACATTAGATCCACTGCTAATAGGTGCACTTACACCATTCCAATAGTACAATGCTGAACCTAACATTTCTACGTTGTCTCCGTTTGGAAAGCACCATAAACGTTGATATGTATTTGCTGTTGCATAGAACCATCCCTCTATAGTGAATGGGTTATTGCCAAATTGAAAATCACCACTACCGGCAACTGTTAGATAACTAGTTGTGCCGTTTAACAGAATAGAACCTCCCGAAGGCTGTCCTGCTGATAAAGTAATTTCATCAAATTCGTTTGCAAATATTTGTGAGACAGTTACACTATGAGTAGATTGTGATACTTCATCCAAACCATCATCAAATTCCACTGGATCATTACCTGCAGTAAGTAATGTTCCGTCATTTTTTAATCTTGCTCCAATTGTTGCCATATGTTTTATCCGTTAAATTTAAAATCTATACTACTAGATGTGGTATTGTAGTTGATAATACCTAATGGGCTAGAATTTGCACTAGACGCCAAGTTGATATTACCCCCTACAGTCAAATCTTTCTTAATCCCTATACCACCCTCAGTAACAAAACTTCCGGTACCAGTAGACGTAGATTGTGTACTACTATTTATGACAAGTTGCGTATTTACTGTTACAGTGTCAACATTTAGATTATCTAAGAACAAATTTCCAGCAGTAATTCCGTCATTATTTGCAGAAATCACTTGACCATTAATGTCAATATTACCGGATAAGAAGAAGTCTTTATATCTGCTTGTAGCGTTTGCTAAAGACAATACCCCGTTACTATTTGGGATTAGATTAGATGCTACTAAAGTAACTGACAAGTTGCCCGCTTTTACGGTATTAACGGCATTAAGGTTGGCTACGTTTGCATTTCCGCTGGCAGCATCTAGTTTGATGTTACCGGTAGTTATACCTACTTTAACGTTAAAATTTCTTGTTGTCATGTTATTCTATATTCTCATTAGTCAGTAATGTAAGTACCAACAAAATTTACAACTGTATTTGCGTTGGATCCCGATGCGTACAATTTAATGTTACCCGACGCAATATTGCTAGAAATACTAACGATACTGTTGCTGTCTGTTGCAGTACTAATTGAACCATAAATTGTTATAAAACTGTCAGTACCGTTGTGTATCAATAGTATCTCTAAAGATTCATAACCATCATCATTGCTGGCTTTAACTACATATTTAGCGGTTCTGGCCGATGCAAGTGCAAAACTGTCAATTACAGTATTAGATCCCGTACCAACTGATACAGTATTCAAATTACCACTAAAAATAGTAGATATAGTTATTGAATTCGCAGTAATTCCGTCTAATGATAAATTTCCCGTAATAGCGGAGGTTGAAATATTAGTTAGTAAACTACCATCGCCAATAAAATAATTAGCATATGTAGCATTACCCAAATTAGCATTTGTAGCCAGTAGATTGCCTGTAACTGTTGTGTTTGCAGATAGACTAATACTTCCAGTACCATCTGGATTCAATGTTATGTCACTATTTGCTGTTGTACTTGAAATAGTAGTATCGGCTATTCTTAAATTGCCAATATTAGCAGAAGTAGTAATTACTACTGAATTTGCAGTTAGTGTATCTGCTGAACTAATACCAAATTTACCTACATATCTAGCACCACTTATGAATATACTTTTGCCAGTGACACCGGATGCAATTGCTGTCGGTAAGTTTGTTCCTATAAAATGCAATACACCTGATTGATAATCAAAGAACCATTCATCATTGCTGATTCCACTTGCGCCAGCGGCGAATATACGTGTTCCTGTAGTCTGTGGAGTTGTAGCGTTATCATTATCAATGTAAACACTAACTAAGTATGTTGAACCAAATTCAGGTGGAATCCAATCAGTAAGATTAGTTTTCCAAGTTCTGTTATCACTTGCGGCAGTATCTTCTATTAATTTAGCAGTGGGAGTCCAAGACCCAGTTCCATCTTTGTAAATTCTAACAATTGAAGAAGTTGTATCAGGTCTAGCGTTAGGTATTTCCGAAGCCTGGGCCCATAACTTATCCGCACGTAGTAATAACGGGCTAGGTATAGATTCGTTAAACGCAAATTTATTTGCCGCGGTATCAGTTTTAGTTACCCCGAAGCCTACCTTTTTCCAAAGGAAGTCAAGTTGTTCTGTAGTAGATAAAGCCATTAACTAAAACTCCATGATGTTATATAATCCCCTGAGGCTAACACTATACTGAATAGTACTTGATTACCCGTAGAACCTGAAATAGCGGTTCCAGTACTCACTGAACCCAATGTCATATTATATGTTGTTCCAGAAATCACTGAGCCTAGTGGGACTCTATCTCCTGGTGTGCTAGCACAACCGTTACTGCCGTTACCACCAGCACCTGCACCAGGTACACCGGCGCCATCGTATGTTATTGATGCATCAATCCATCCATTTAACGTACTTGCTGTATCAATCGTTGTACCAGGAACTGCAAAGAATAGTCCTGATATTTTACCTGTTATAGTAACTCTAAAATTTTGAACCAATGTTTTTGAGAATGCACCACGGAAGTATTGATTGCCACTTGTTCTACCTGAATTAAGATTTGGTCCAACTGGTAGATAACCTGACAAATCAGTGTTGAACCACTTAAGTTGATTCCAACGAACTACTGCTTCATCAGTACCTGCAATTGTTACAGCACCAGACCATGCATTATTTAAATAATAATTTGTTGCATTATTGTATGTTGGATTAGCACCAGTCGCTCCGGCTATAACAATACGTTTAGCAGTAGTAGCACCGTAAGGAATGCTTGTCTCTACAAATCCACTTGGGGTTGCTGTAAAAACTTGAATTTTCTTAGCCACTGTTGCTGTTGCGCTTGTTCCGTTTACGTTTGTAGCACTGTACTTGATAGTTTGAACTGCCGCAGTACTTGCGGGTGCTACATTAATAGATTGTGATCCTATAGTATATTTATTACCAGAGTCTTTACCTGTATTTGCTTTAGGAACGCCACTAGATAAGAATGTTGTTGCACCATCTAAATTACTATATGTTTTAGTTTGTGACGCAATAACATTACCGGTAGTGCTTTCGTCATTTGTATCCGGAGCAATACTGAAAGGTGTAGTTGTATTTTGGTATGTTTGGCCAATCCAGTTAAAAATCTGTGCTCCAGCCAATGTTACTGTCGGACTACCTGTATTAAAATATGGAATACCCGAAATATACAATAAAGTTCCAGCAGTTCCTGTTGTCAGTGTAGCACCAGAAATATCTACTGTGGGAACTGAAGTTAAATCATCTTTAACAAAACCAACTGGGTTAGTATTCCCTGTAGTTGAGTGAACTAACTTGATTTGATTATATCCTGTGCTTACACTAGAAATTGCTTTGGTTGCATATGATGAGAACACTTTATAGAAGTCACTAGGGTAAGTAGCCGGACTAGGTACGTGAGCATCTCGGTCTAATGTTACTACTAAGTTACCATATGTTCCCGCGTTATCACTTGATGTGAATGCAATAGCACCATCATCTACCCCGTTAAATTCATTAGTTAGTGTACCTGTATATGAATTGTATACGTCACCAACAGTGTTAGTTACTACTGTGCCAGTTGTATATCGTGTTATGCTTGTGCCGGCTGCTGGAATATTACCACCCGAGTTATCAGTTGCAAGTGCCGCTAAATATGGACTTGTTCCAACACTAGCTGTGCTCATACTCAATGTTTTAGAACTTAATCCAGCTGGTGCTGCAGGAGCCGCACTAATTGAAATATAATTGTTTTTAGTATTCGTATCATCAGATGCTGATTCACTATATGTGCCAGTAGCTAATAATTCAATAGTATAATTACCTACGCTAGTAAATGTGTGGTCAATAGTAGACCCAGGTGTACCCGGACCAGTTGTTATTACTCCACTATTACTTCCGTCACCCCATGTCCATTTGAATGAATCTGTGTTTAATGAACTATTGGTAAATCTAACAATTGCTCTATTAACTCCATTCAAATCAGTAAAATAATATCCTTTTTGTGATGAATCACCCGTTCTATCCGACAATGTAACTAAGTTACCGGTAAAGATAGCTTGTGGGTCAGGGTGTACTGTTACTGTAACAGTTGATGAACTGAATGGACTAGTAGAATGACCATTATAAACTTCTAGTAATACGGTAAAGGTTTGATTTACTGCAGGGTTAGTTAAACTGAATTTATGAATGATGTCAACACTTCTGTCACCAGCACTACCCGAACCAGAGTTTACACTTGTAGTTGTACCATCACCCCATGTCCATTTATAATAGTTTCCAGAGAACGTAGTAGTTGCTCCTACCCCAGCGGCTGTTGTATTAGTAAATGTAACATTCCATCCATCTGGATTTAATGTATAATCATTATTTCCTTCAAGTGTACTTGTAGTAAATGTTGGGCTATGTGTTTTATATACGTAAACGTTTTGTGTCGCACTAGTTATACTTACGTCAGCAGGTCCTGCTGTTGTACTTGTAGCTACTATATATGGTTGATATCTAGTATCAGCAGTACCAGTGACTGTGTAAGTGTGTGACTTTGCACCGCCACCTACACCACCTGCTACTGCATTTGATGCAATAGTATCGCTTGTGCCATCACCCCAATGAATTACATAGCTTTGTGCATATTGGCTAGTATTTGTTAATGATACTGAACCACCTGTATCAGTTGCAGTCTTATCTAAAGTAAAACTTGATATTGGAGTAGGTGTGTATAATGTGATAAAATTTGTTTTTACTTTATTATCACTTGATCCAGCTCCAATACCGCTACTGTTACTCACTGTTAACGTAACCGTGAATGTTCCTCCACTTGTATTAGCGTAGGTTTTTGTAGGTGTTGAACTTGTGCTTGTTGTTGTATCACCAAAATCCCATAGATAATTAGTACCGGTGCCATTAAATGTTTTATTAAATGACACTATCAATGGACTAGGTCCTGCAACTACATTAGCAGTGAAGTCTACATTACCCACAAAAGTATTTTTAACAACATTTAACATCACTTCATTTAGATCATCGATAGCGTCAGTTACCGTTGTGTTACTTGACCAAGTATCTAATGCTCCCGGTGATGTTAAGTTGGCATCATATGGTTCTCCTAATGGTATTGCATTTCCATTAATGGCCGAGCCTCCACCGGACGAGCTAATACTGCCTGTAATATTGATATTACCGTCAATGGTAATATTTCCACCAGTAGATATATCACCGGTTGTTATTATGTTACCTAACCTTATGTTACCAAACTGATTGTAACCTACAATATTATTAACACTATCTACGGTCACATTACTTGCAAGAGCAAACTCTGCATTACTGTTGTCCCATCCAATGAAAGCATCAACCGGAGCTCCATTGGCAATATTGCCAGCATAATAATGAAGAATAGAACCCCTATCTGCATTATCGTTTTCTGTTAATGCGGCACCATCAGGTCCGCCGCCTGTTTCTGTTAGTGGATCAGATACATAGGTAGTGGTTGTTTGAATATATGATACTGCGCCCAGTACTGTCAAGTTACCAGTAATACTAGTATTGCCGGTAATATTAGCATCACCTGTTACTGCTAAATTATTTCCAACTGACAAATAATTTGCGCTAACGTTAGCATTGGCGTCTACTACGTCTATGGGTGTTTCATCTCCTACCGAGAATCCACCAAGTGAGTTAAATTTCTTTAGTATTATTGCCATATGTGTTCTTTAAATAGTTTTGTATTGAGTTGTCCACACTGTAGAAGCACTTGTTGCCGGAGTCACAGTTAATTGAATTTTTCCGCCAGCATTATTAACTCCTAAACTACCAGTATAACCACCTATCTGTAAAGTACCATATACATCATAAGCGATATCTGTTCCGTTATGTACTGCGACTACTGTAGCTACACTATATTTACCACCGGCAACTTCTTCACCTTTTACAAAAAATTCAACTGCTCTATTAGTAGAAGAACTTACCTCTGCAAGAATTTGTCCTGCTGTTACTGCTGTAGTAGTTACTGTAAAAGCACCAATAGAAGAATTTCCAATAGTTACCGTATTACTTGATATGTCATTTAATTTAATGTTACCGGCAATCAATGAACCGCTAATTGTTAAATTACCAAAAACGTTTGCGCCGGTCTGAGTTACAACCAAAGATGTGTTAGCATTCGCAGTTAGATTAATATTACCGTCATGTAAGACAACAATATTACTAGTACCATTAAGTAAAC
>Ga0315909_10009041_pt1 | contig 10828 bp, 22 predicted proteins | sample LakEriMetagenome_11_FD_203527 | JGI IMG/M metagenome (GOLD analysis project Ga0315909, IMG submission 203527) | Freshwater fungal communities from buoy surface, Lake Erie, Ohio, United States - Buoy 2 MA125 | ecosystem: Environmental > Aquatic > Freshwater > Lake | place: USA: Lake Erie, Ohio...
AATTACAGAACTTCCCATGGGCATACTTTACATAGAAGATGTCTTTACTGAATCAGAACACTTTATACAGCAAATAGAGAAATATGATCTTGACGAATTAACACACTCAGTCATACCACCGTGGGAAGACTGGAGAGATAGTCGTCCAGTAAAAAGCGAGGGTTCAGAAATTGACTGGAAAATGCAGATAGATACATATTCAAAAGGCAAACAAAAATTATTTGATTGGGATAGATCTGCCAGTAACTATAATTTATTTTGGCCAAGACCAGAATATGTGTTTGAAGATTATGCACACAAAACTGTAGAAGAAACCATTGCTCTTATAGATAAACCATATAAGGAAATTATAAAAATTTGGTGTGAAAAAACTGGCAATAAAGATTTAGAGTATATATCTAAAAACTATTTCCTCAGAAAGTATAAGGTAGGAGGTAAAATAGGTCCACATGTTGACAAAAATGTAAACAATCCATTAAACACAATGGATTGGTCAGTTTTATTTTATCTCAACGATAACTATTCTGGGGGAGAGATACTATTCCCAGATTTAGATATTAAGATAAAACCATCTGCTGGAAGTGCATTAATATTCCCTTGTACAGCAGTGCATGTTGCTGAAGAAGTTACTGATGGTGAAAAATATTATATTTTTATGGTCATACATTCTGAATTTGGTTATTCTTCGGCGTTGGGCGAAGAGTACCATTTAATGAATGAGGCAATATTAGAGCACAAAGGTGTAACAGATCATATATTGCTTGATATTAAAGCGCAAAGATATAAAAAATAATATCATCTTTAAAGTTCGGCGGAAAATAGAATAACAAACCCTCCTATGCTCTAAACGAGCAATAGGGGTTAATATCTCTAATATGGCCTATGTTATAATTAAACTCTACAGATAGGGTTTGTATGTTCATATATGATGATAATTTCCTAAGCGACCAGGAAATAGATAATATAGATACTATATTCAATTCTGTTTATAAATGGCAATATTGTAATATTTTAGATAAGGTCGATGATGAAGGTAACATCAAATACTTTACCTCAGACCATGAAGAAAATACACCAGAATATAAGGCTACAAGGTTTATCCTAAATAAAATGCTAAACAAATACCAAATTGGCGAGGGTATAGTGAGTAGAGTCAAATTCAACATGACACCCCCTAATACAAAGACTATAGTATCAACCCCACATACAGACATGTCCGCATATCACCTGGTTTTTCTATATTACGTTAATGATGCATACGGAGACACCTTGATCTATGATGGTTTGGAGATAGTTCACTCAATATCACCCAAACGTGGTGCTGCTATCCTGTTTGATGGTTCTAAACATTCATGGTGTACACCACATATGGGACCAATGAGACAGGTTATTAACGTTAATTATATACCCCGCTCAAAAATAACATCTTACTGATTATATTATTGGATAGGGTTAAAGTGGAGTGAAGTGGAGGATAGTGGTGAATGGAACGTTTTTATAGATGGCGTTCGTAATCCCAAACCTCACAAACCTCATATCCAATATCCTCAAACCTCACAAACCTCATACCATATATGCCCGATATTGTCAAACCATCATATAAGGTTTGGGCATTATACATCCAAAACCATGGTTTGTCAATAGGGTTCGTAATCTATTTTGGATGAAAATTGCCAAATATCCAGGAAAAATTCCAATAAGTTCGTAATACTTTTTAAAAGGTTTGAAAATGTTTTAAAACCAGGAAATATGGTTTGTTATTCCTTATTAGGGGGATTATAGATAGGTTCGTAATCTTTTTTGATCTGTCCCGCCGTTTTGTAGAAAGCAGGGATGAATGGTTTGAGAGGTGCCTTTGCAATTGAGTATAACATACCCGTCAAAACCGTCATGTCTTTTGTAAAAGAGTCCCAGTCAGATTGCTGATCATGTCTGTGTTGACTTTTGTTTTGATACATCTTTGAAAAGTGACGGGGACTCATATAATTATTATACTCCCGTTTATTCCCGCCAAACTTTCTGGAGGGGGGAAGAAATCGGCGTTCGTAATGTCTTTAAAAAACGGCGGGGTATACAAAAGAGATCGTAATACCCCTAGTACTATACAAACAATCATACACTATGGCTTGAAGGTTTGACAAACCAAAAATATTATGCTATATGGTTTGGGGAAAATATGGTTTGGATCGTAATCTTTCTGGGAAAAATTTACAATGGTTCGTAATACATTCGTAAAATGGTTTTATGGTTTGTGGTTTGATATGGTTTCTAGATATCTACCTAGGCGGCCCCGCAAGGGGGACTTAGATTTTTAGTCTTCGTCCTCTTGCTTGGCTTCTACGATTTCAAGGATTTCGTTTAGGCTATCCAAACCCTCAATTTCTTCCTCTGACAATTCTAATGCTGCCAAGAATAGATTGAAAGTTTCATTTACATAGTCCTCTGCCATAGGGTTTGGTGTTACCACTCCCGTAGCAATAAACCATGACAAAGGCAATCCAATGTCATTATAAGAAATGAACTCTTTGAGTTTTTCGTCATCTCTGTATTCAAACCAGAACTGACCTAAAATCCCGCACTTATCCGAAAAGGGTACCGACATGTTGTTCTCCTAAATAGTCTGACATAAGTTTATCATGTTCTTCCCCTGCTGTCAAGGCAAGAACTTCAAGGCGGTGCCATACAATTGGTGGGTGGTTTCTCACCAAATGATAGCCAACAGCCTCAAGGTTTAGACCCATGTCTTCGTTGATTATCTTTGCTATTCTCTGTGCTACTTGTATTTCTTTGGTATTCTGTGGTGCTCGTCTAACACTGTAAGCCATAGTTCCTCCTTATAGATTGTATCAAAAAAAGATGTGGGAGGCAAGTCCGTAGACAGTCGAACCTGCCCCCCTGGCAACAAGCGAAGGTACCCAGTCTTCGCTTTATTTAGTGACCGTCGTCACAAGATTGTAGTTAATAAAATCATTAATCGAATGCCAGGCCTCACCCTCACCAACTGTCATGTCAGTGAAATCAATGGTGATTGGATGGTCCAAGAATCCTTGGTCTGACGGGTCCATGGCATAAATTCCATAGCCTGTCTCATCCAGTATCTGGTCTTTGATAATATAACTAATAGCCATTCGAGTCGCATACGGGATATCACCCATTTCAATACGTGGCATTGCATGTCCAAGCGCTGCTGCCAGCAGTTCATACATATGGCTTTCGTCCCAGTGACTGTATAGGGTTACAGCCTGGTCCTCTGATTGTTTAAATACGAAATTACAACGTGCTCCCATTAGGAGTCCTTTCTGTAGTAGGGTTTATATTAATGATATCAAATTCCAGTGGCAATGTCAATTGGATCCAATCATTCATCATCAAGATACTCTCCTGTAAAATCGATTACAACCATTCCAACTCTGCCGTCCTCATTAATATGGGCATAAACTGGATATAAGCCGTCACCATAGCCAGTAGAAAATACAACTGATGAGGATATACCCAACTCACCAAATCCTCTGTTTATAGTAGCCTCACAAGCCCCAAGATAACTATACTCTCCAGCACTCTTAGTATGTTCATCAAATGGAATTCCTGAGTCTGAGTCCCATGGCTTCCATTCATCTAAGTAGCATGGGTCGCCAACCATGGCCTGACCACTATCTACTGCAAACTGTCCTATTAGTGTTAACTTATCTGTCTTAAGCATTGTCTGTCTCCTTTTGTTTAATAGCGAAAGATATATCATACGTCAAACCGTAGCAAAGTGCAAGTGCGTCTGTATATCCCTCCCAATATTTACGTTCCATTGATTCCATGGCGTCGGAATAGTCGTTTTCTTCCTCTACCTCTTGGGCCATGCGTAGTTCTGCTTCAGCCTCATACATCATATTCTTTAGTTGTCCGTGCATGATGTCGATACCTTCAACACCAAGATTAACTAACTTTTGTAAACGCTCATCGAGCACGGTAGGTGATATTTCCATTATGCCTTTTCCAATCTATAGTCGGGTACATGCTTTTCATCCAAGTATACCTTGTGGTCCTGACATTCTGCAACACAGTCAAGGTCAGCCTCGCCCATATAGTGACATACATTACATATCTCACCGCAGTCATTATCACAATACTCAAGACTGTTAAGTGCATCACAGTCACGACACTTGTTCTCGTATTCCTCAACGGTAGTGATAAAACCATTAAGCAATGTAACTTCTCCACCCCAACCTGTTTCTTCTTCATAAGATAGATTGAAGTTGAGAGTAGGATATTGTTCTGATAGTTTAGTTATAGCCTCAATAGGTGGAGACCAAGCGGTATTGAATTTATATCCAAGAACTGTAGTGCTCTCCTCATATAACTCAGTATCAGGATACTTATCGTTATCGTGAACAGCAACGTCCCATTTGGTTCCCCAATTGCGAACATTCCAGTCGTACCAATGATTACCCTTGAACATAAGAGATTCCTCTAAAGGCAGGGTATGGTCAGGTTGCTTGATATATTCCTCGTCTGAAATACCGTCTTGTCTATGATTATATATATTATGAAATGCAAACACAGGATTAGGGTAAGTAGTTTGAGATACTTCCATTTGTCCAGTTGTAGCATTCCATGAATCATGGTCTTTTACAAATGGTTTGTTGAGTTGTCGTTTGATATCTGCAATCAGGGTTTCGTCACCTGATATGTCAAGATAGTTGTAGCACCAATTGGGCATTGGGGTCCTTTCTGTTGGGTTCGTAATGCAATTTTAGCAAAATGTCAGGGGTATGTCAAGTTACTCCCAATATTGCACAATAGTCCTAATGGTAGTATGGATCTGACAATCACAGTCATCTGATGTGTCTCTGTCATCAAAATGAGATAGGTTATCTTCATAGATCTCTGTAACTAATTCATCAATTGTATATAGCCTGCTCATTGTAGACCTATCTTAGTAAGAACGTAATTGAATGCTGCTACCTGACCATTAATAAAATTATATTCAAAGTCAAGGTCTGCAAAGTCTTTGGATGCAGGGTCAAGTGCTTCCATTTCTTCCGACAGGCTGCCAAGGTCTGATTCCAAACCATTACGCATTTCAAATATGTGGGTTGTTAGTTCGTCTATTGTCATGTATTTATTGTCCCACATTGCAGCAAAAAAAGCAAGTGCTACGTAATAAAATATTTACAAAAATACAATGTCCGATTTGTCGGTTTTGCTAGGCACTTTTTGTTATGATCTGCAAATTGAAAAATAAAAATTGAGCAGTTTTATTTCATGCTCAGGAAATTTTGCTATGCGAGTTGCAAAGTATTTTTTACAACAGTTAGCAAGCGATTTTTTTCTGCTGTAATTGTTGCGTCAAAACCAGAAGCAGCAGCGAGCATTGCCTCAGTATTTCCACCACGAGCAGAACGATGCCAATCAAGGCGTTCAGTAAGAGCATTGAAAGCACCCCACGCATTGCCAGCAATCATGCCATTGAACTCACCTGTGTAGATGTCATTGATAACATCAACCTTGTTAGTCCAACGAGTAAGTGCGCCTTTCTTTTCTTCATCAGGCTTAGGATACGCAGCGAGAACAATATCATTGAACTGTTGCGCTGTGATTTCTTTCTCAATCATTTGTTTAGCCATGATGTCGAAAGCGTCCATGTAAGCATTAGCAAGACCAAGAGCCTCACGAGCAATTTGAACTTTACCATTAGCGGTCTGTGTGTGGCGAATCTTGAAAGATTGCTTGATAGCATTACGCCCACGCTTAGAGCCAAGAGCAAGGTTTAGAGTGTTAGCGCATACAACACGAACAGGTGTTATACTTGCTTGAATAGCAATAGAGCCGTCATGTGATGTATTGATGAGAAGATAAGTTTTGACCTTATCCGCAACACCATTTGGGTCTAATACAGTTTCACGCTCAAGAGCAAGAGAACCGAATACAACACGACCTCCACGAATAGAGCCAGCAGTTTCCCAACGACCTCCGCCGTCAAGAATATTATCACCGAATGAGAATAAATCTTCATTCTGTAAAACATGATAACGCTCACCAACAACACCGAGAATATCGGTCTGTGTGTTATCCGTAGGGTTAGTGCGAACAACATATTGATAAGATTTATCTGACGATAAGTGAGATGGAACATTTACGTCCTCAAGACGAACATTCCAATTGTTTAGATTAGCAGCAGATAACATTTCTGCTGTTGTTTTTTCTTCCGTGAATACTGTGCCAAGACCATGCCAAGCAGGCTCACGGAATGATGCGAAAGAAGCAACGCCATTTTGCGTTTCTAATTCATGCGCCATTATTTTTTGTCCTTTCTGTAAGTGATTTATCAATCTTAGCATAACCCTCTGACAATTGCAAATCCTGGTACGTAAATGTCCCGACACGCCGTAAATTTGACAAAATAAGATTTTGCGGGCTAGGCAATTTTTAAAGAGCAGTTTACGTGGACGTGCTCAGGTCCCTTGCATGCTCCCTAAAGAAAGGATGAAAGAGGAGCAATGCTTGCAGATCTTGGCCCCTTTCATGAAGGCCAAGAAATTTATTAGTCTACACGAGAGATGTGGTCAACTTCTACATCAACTTCAACGTCGTGTGAATGTGAATCTGCATAAACGGTTAAGTCTATGTCGTCGATATCAAAGTTTGCTAAATCACTAAGTGGTACAAGTACACGACCAGTAATTGTGGCTGTTGCTTCGAATTCAATTTCCTTAGTTGGGTTGAATCCAAAAATGCTGCAGATATCAGAGACAATATCTTCTGAATCCATATCAAGATAATCAGGAAGACGATTCTCTAACTGATTTACTTTACTAATGTATTGAGACAGGCTGGCTGCATTAGAACGATTCTGATACAGGTCCCACTCAAGGTCCACAACCTTTACGGTTGGATATGTAGCGACACCATTCTCAATAACCTTATAAGTTACGAGTTGATTGGAGTTGTAGTGTTCGGGTACTACGGTTTCTGTTGTTTCCATTATTCAATATCCTTTCCCATGGAATCCATTTCCTTTATTGTTTCAAGCATATCATTTAGTTGGCTTTCAGTCAAGCAGGCATGAGTAACTAAAGTAGCGGTCATTGCTGATAGATGAGCAGAATACATAAACATTGCTTTAGCAAAGTCCTCGTCGCTCATTTCATTTCTGTGATGATAAAGAGCAGAAGCCAAATCCATAACACTCTCGTCATGAACTGCGTCCTGCGTTGCCATTTGTATTGCTATTGCGGTGCTAATCATTTATTTATCCTTTCTTAGATAATATAATCATAACATTTTTTAGGGGGGAAATCAAATCGAGAACGTAAACTATCTCACATAGTGGACTGTGTTTTATGTCACATTGCCTAGGCGATTTTTTGAGAGGGGAGCAGTTTATACTCATGCTCAGGAGTAAGGTTACTCAAGGGACTTTCGCAGAAAGATCAACACAATTCGATTTTGTGTCGCAGTCTGCCTTGAACACAGAGTAACAATTTTATTAGTAAGTCTTTACCATAGCAAATCGTTGCTGACCATTTGCCAAGCGAAGCATCACACGAGTTACATTTTTACTTTGTGGAACAAACTTTTCAATTCGTCCTGTAACGCCTGTCTTGCTGGTAGTAAATAAATCTCCTACCTGATAAGTGTAGCCTCCGAGTGTCATTTGTTTTCCTTTCTGTCTATTTTGTTAGTGAGCAGTTTTATCTCATGCTCAGGAGAGTGAATTACAAGTATCGGGCGATAGCGTTGTAAGTAGAAGTGGAAACTGTTTCCTCATCTGTCATCTTGAGAATACGAATTGCGTTCTCAATTTCATCTACCATTTCTTTGTATTGCCACTCATGATAAGTGTCAAAATCCTTAGTAGGTTCTGTTGGTAGTTCAATAGCACCTTTAGGTAGGTTGAAATCAACATTTATCGTGCCGTTGTAGCGGAGATTAGCAGATAGGTTTTCTGCCTTGTTGATAGCGTTGAGAGCAAGTTTAGCAACATCTTTAGACCACTTTTCGTGAGCCTTGTTGAACTTCTCCTCGTTAGTTGCTTGATTAGCCTTATCCTTTTGGATTTGTGCTAACTTAGTTTCTAAAGCCTTGATAACTTTAGTCGTAGCGATTTTCACGCTAATTGCTTTTTGGCTTCTTGCCATTTTGTTTTCCTTTCTTATGGGTTTTGGGTTATTTATAGTCTAACATTTTTCAGTTAGAAAGTCAAGTGAGCAGTTTTAGTAGTCATGCTCAGGACTTTTCCTGTATTAGGAATTACTTTGCTGTCCAAGTTGTCCAGCGAGGTGTGCCATTGACATCAAGTTTGACACGAACAGTTGAGCCGTCCTTGTTTGGCTTGATTTCTGTGATAGTGCCTGTAACCTTTGACTTCTGTGAGGTGTATAGGTCGCCTACCTTGTAGGTTGCTGTTGCTACTGCCATTTTCTTTCTCCTTTGTTAGTTGTTTTCTTACTTGTTATTATTATGACATTTATTTTTTGCTGTGTCAAGTTATTTCTGACATTTCTCACATTTTGAGATTGTGAGATAGGTCACTTTAGGGGGGGATAGAAAAGCACCCATAGGAGCATAGCCCACCCTAATAATAGTATTATTTTCATCTGTCCCTTACTTTTTCTTTGCGCTAAATACTATATCAGATTTCTCGTCAATACACAAGCCACAAGACACGCATGCGCTGCCTGCCTGTGAGATTAGGGGAATAGCCTTTTTATTCTCAGGACACTTAGCACCAGGCTTGCCTATCATTGCCTTTAGATCTGCCTGCCCAATTGCGAAGGTATCCGCAAGGTATGCCAATCGAATGCCCTTTTCCTTATTTAGACTAATAGCAATCTCTTTGTTATCTTTATCTGTTGAATAGTATAGAGATAAGTTATCTATATCCTTTAGCATATTAGCAGCAGAGGCTACACGTGTATAAACCCAGAATTTGATATCAGGGTTATTTAGAATAACGTGTTTCCATGCGAATGCGTACTCATCAGAAAAGAAGTCCCCGTCCCAGTGAATACGGAATAGTAGGGGAGCGTCTTTCTTTTCACAATCTTTTCTAAAGTCTGCAATCATCTCAGACAATAACTCTTCCATAGTGTCATGGTCTGCGTCTTTGAGTAATTCCCAATTGTGTAATAGTACAGCCTTTACGCCTTTGTATACTCTTTCAAGTTTTCCTGCGTAGCAAACACTTTCACAAGTATTGGTGGCACCAGGGCACGAGAAAGCCTTTCCAGCAGGCAATCCAAAAGTGTTGGCAATTGTTGGGGTTTTTCCATTGGGTGAGACGGCATTAGTTACCTTTCTGTCCATGCTACGTTTTAGTTTCATGGGTTCCTTTCTTTATTTTTATTATAACATTTTTATTTTGATAAGTCAAATTTTTTGTGTTTAACTTTGCGGGAGTAGGATTTTTTATTCCTTAATGGAGTTGCAGCATTAGATCTGCGTAATTCCATAAGTCTGCGTAATTCCTCAGCCGTTTTTTTCATCATGTAATAATCTTATCATAAAAATATAAAAAATGCAAATGTCCGAATTGTCCGAATCGCCTAGGCGGTTTTTAGAAGTTTTCTATAAATAATTCAAAACGTTCATCATCAGTTATATCTGAAATTTCTTTTTCACCAAATTCATTTTCATAGGTGATAACATAACCAAATTTTGCTGGGGCAATTTCAATTACTCTAACAACTTCATCATTCAAACCAATTAGATCTCCTACTTCTAATTGGTCTGCGTTGAGAATATCTACCAAGCGAAAGTCTTCTTCCATACGAATCATTGTATCAGACATTTAGCGAATGGATACCTCTCCATTACGATAGAAGGTTTTTGTATACATTTTACCTGTCAAATCTGTAAGATTATAGGTTGCGTATTCTTTAGCATCTCCACAATCCACACACTTAGCCCAAGTATCAACAGCAGTTAGCAGGTCTGATACTCGCAGGGTATTTACTAATTCCCCGTCATAGTAAGTAGTAATAGCATAGTTATATTCCATTTTAGTATTCCTCTCTTTCAATAATCCACGCATCAAGGTGGTGTTGTTCAATAATAGCCCAAGCAGGAGCAGTAGTCAAACCTTTATAGGTTATTCCTTCAGGCATAGGTATTTCCAAATCCCATAGCCCTGCGTCATTTACTGCGTCAATGGCTTCAACACAAGGTTGAACCATTTCAGCAGGAACGGGAGGGTAGTGATTAGCAGACAAGTGAATTCTAATCTGCCTTTCAATAGTCATGTCATCAAACAATGCTAAATCGTGTGCGAAATTACTTCCCATATTAGTAAGCCTCCTGTGTTGTAAATAGTTGAGGCTCACTTAGTAAGCCATTGTCAAATAATACTGAGCCGTCCTCGTCAAGGATTAGCCCGTAGATATTACACTCGCAGTCCTCCATGTCGTAGTCCTCGCCATTAGCAAATCCATGATAACCCTTGCCGTAGCATAGGTCGCAGTTAGCAATAGTCCGTAGTGCGTATTCCAATTTATCCATTTTTTATTTCCTTTCTTTCAATAATCTAACCTTATCATGGGGGACTGACAAAATCAAATCCCCCACGCCCTTTACCACGAAGAAGTGTAGTAAAAGGACAATTTGGACATTTCGGGCAGAGCAAATACCCTATCCAATTTAGCCTTAGTATTCTTTAGGTCTTGCCAATACCATTCATCGATATCAGTACCGCCAAAGAAAAATCCTGCCTGTGGGGGTAACAAGTTAGGATTACGCTCTGCCAAAGCCTTATTCACAAGATCAAGTAGAGATTTCAATTTCTCATGGGATACATAGTATTCTCCACAATTATCTTCTCCACCTTGAACATTCTTTA
>Ga0315909_10009042_pt1 | contig 10825 bp, 9 predicted proteins | sample LakEriMetagenome_11_FD_203527 | JGI IMG/M metagenome (GOLD analysis project Ga0315909, IMG submission 203527) | Freshwater fungal communities from buoy surface, Lake Erie, Ohio, United States - Buoy 2 MA125 | ecosystem: Environmental > Aquatic > Freshwater > Lake | place: USA: Lake Erie, Ohio...
GAACGCATCAGCCACGTGCTGAATTACGATGTGCCGTCCGACCCCGAGAGCTATACCCATCGCATCGGGCGCACCGGCCGCGCCGGACGCAGCGGACAGGCCATCCTGTTCATCACGCCCCGTGAACGGGGCCTGCTCAAGGCCATTGAACGCGCGACGCGCCAGCCGATCGCACTCATGCAACTGCCCACGCTGCGTGAAGTCAACGATGCACGCATTGCACGATTCAAGGCCAAGATTGCCGAAACCCTCGAAGCCGGGGGACTGGAATCCTTGTCGGCAGTGATTGCCGAATATGAGCGTGAGACCAATGTGCCGGTGCTTGAAATTGCTGCAGCACTCGCACGCATGGCGCGCGACGGCGAACCGCTTGTGATTGAAAAGCCCGTGCGCGACCGGGGGCCCCGCCAATCGGAGGCGGAAGGCGAGAACCTACCGACCGAGAGCATGCCGACGCCCGATGTGACGGCAGGGGCGCACGCACCGATCCTGTCCACCGGTCAAACAGCGCCGGCCGCCCTATCGGATGCAGCACAGCGCGCGCCCGCACGGTCGGCATCGCCTGCCCCGAGAATGGACTCTGCACGAGGCAGTGGTGTGAACTATCGCGTCGAAGTGGGGGCGCGTCACGGCGTGAAGGCCGGCAATCTGGTCGGTGCCATTGCCAATGAGGCGGGCCTGCAGGCGCATCTGATCGGGCGCATCGAAATCCTGCCCGAACACAGTCTGGTCGAGTTGCCGCCTGGTTTGCCCGCACGAGTCCTGCAGCATCTGCAGACCGTACGTGTGGCCGGGCGCCCGTTACGCATCCGGCCCGATGAAGTCGCGCAAGCCCGTCCGTGGCAAGCGCGCAAACCGAAGCCACGCCCCAAAAACTGAGCGGCCAGACTCACGCTTTCACAGGAGCACGCTGCATGGACGCACTGCAGGGACTCAAGGTCCTTGAGCTCGGTCAACTGATTGCAGGTCCTTTTGCCGGAAAAACGCTGGCCGATTTTGGTGCCGATGTCATCAAGATCGAACCGAGTGATGGCGGCGACCCGCTGCGCACCTGGCGTTTGCTGCGCGAAGGCACTTCGGTCTGGTGGGAGGTGCAGTCTCGCAACAAGCGATCGGTCGCAATGGATCTGCGCCAGCCTGAAGCGCAGGAAGCTGTGCGAAAGCTCGCGGCCGAGGCCGATGTGCTGATTGAGAACTTCAAACCGGGTACCCTCGAAGCCTGGGGCCTGGGATGGGACGTGCTGCATGCGCTGAACCCGCGACTGATCATGTTGCGTATCTCGGGGTTCGGACAAACCGGTCCGTACCGCAATAAACCGGGGTTTGGCGTACTGGGCGAAGCGATGGGCGGCCTGCGCCACCTCACTGCCGAGCCAGATCGCGTGCCGGTGCGGGTCGGCGTGTCCATCGGCGATACGCTGGCCGCACTGCATGGTGTGATCGGCGTGCTGACCGCGCTGCGCCACCGTGAGGTCAATGGCGGCCTGGGTCAGATGATTGATGTGGCGCTCTATGAAAGCGTCTTCAATGTCATGGAAAGCCTGCTGCCCGAATACGACGCCTTTGGAGCTGTACGAGGCGCTGCAGGCAGCGCACTGCCAGGCATTGCCCCAAGTAATGCGTATCGCTGCGCACAGGGCGCCTATGTGCTGGTGGCCGGCAACGGAGACAGTATCTTTCGCCGACTCATGACCGCTATCGGGCGCGCTGACCTGGCAGCCGACCCGGCTCTGGCTCGAAACGACGGGCGTGTTGCACGGGTCGGTGAAATCGATGCGGCCATCGAATCATGGACATCGGCGCGCAGCATCGATGAAGTCATTCGGGCGCTTGAAGCGGCCGGAGTTCCCGTCGGGCGGATCTACACCGTGGCAGATATTGCGAACGACCCTCAGTATCTGGCGCGCGACATGATCGTGCAGACTCAGGATGCGCACGGCCGGGCGCTCAAGGTGCCAGGCATTGTGCCCAAGCTTGCTGACACCCCTGGACGCATGAGAACCCCTGCTCCACTGCTGGGCCAACACACCGAGAGCGTGTTGCGCAGCAGCGGCTGGCCTGCACAAGAACCGACCGTACCGGACCGATCAGGTCTGGCGTCGACCGACTAAGTCAGCCGGCGGCTCAGGGCTTGCGGCTGCGCGTATTGAAGCGCTCGATGCTTTCAATGAAGGCGTCACTGCGAACGGCCAGTTGCTGCGTCCGGTTTTCAAGCTGAAGCGCCGACTCCAGGCTTGGCGCATCGACGTTCAGATCAAGCACCTCCTTGGTCATGCGCAAGCCGAACGGGCTCTTCTCGAGCATGACACGGGCCACCTCGATCGCCGCAGCCACGCTCTGCCCGTCGGGCACCAAGCGCGACACCAGACCAATCCGTTCGGCCTCTACGGCACCCACCTCGCGCCCGGTGAACAGGATCTCTGCAGCACGGGACACGCCGATCAGTCGGGGCAACAGGTACGTGCTGCCAATTTCCCCTGCGGACAGACCGATATTGATGAACGACGCAACAAATCGCGCGCTTTGTGCAGCGATCCGGATGTCGGCTGCCAGCGAGAAGCAAAACCCGCCTCCTGCCGCCACGCCGTTGACGGCTGCAATGACCGGCTGCGGAATGCGACGCAGACCTGAGACCAGACGCGCAAGGCGCTGTTGCGTACTCATCGCGGTCTCGACACTCGGTCGCACGCCGCCATGGCGTTCACGCGCCTCTTTCAGATCAGTGCCCGAACAGAACCCCGGCCCCGCCCCCGTCAGGATCAGCACGCGTGCCGGATGCTGTTCCAGAAGGCGGAGCACATCGCCGAATTCCTCCAGCAATTTCACGCTGATGGCGTTCAAACGCTCCGGCCGATTCAAGGTGAGCAACGCAATCCCTGGCTCAGGTTCAGTCAGCAACAGGGTCTCGAATGGGTGTTGCATGGTGGTCACTCCGGTTCGACGCCGGCCGCCTTCATGGAAGCAGTGAAGGCGACGATGGCCTTGTTCTGATAATCGCGCAGTTCGGCAGGGGTTGAGGTCTGGGCTTCCAGCCCCAGACCCAGCAGCTTTTGCCTCATCTCGGGTGCTTCAATGACTGCCCGGATTTCGCGGTTCAACATGTCGATGGTCGCCGCAGGCGTGCGCGCTGGCGCATAAAATGCATAAAAGCCCTCACTGGCAAGCCTGGGGTAACCCAGGTCAGCAACCGTGGGCAAATCGGGCGCAGCGCCGGAGCGCCGGGGGGAGGACACGGCCAGGATATTGACCTTGCCCGAGCGATGGTGCTGCCCACTGCGGCCGTTCCGAAGTTGGCAAGCTTCGGAACGGCTTTGAGCCACGCGGTGTAGTCGATCACTGGAGCATGCCGATTCGCACGTCGTCTCGCGACAGCAGGCGCACAGGCACCGGGGGAACACGCCAGATCTCCCGGGCATATTCGCGGATGGTGCGATCTGACGAGAACGAGCCCGAGCGCGCACTGTTGAGAATCGACATCCGTGTCCAATGCGTCGGCTCGCGCCAGGCCTGGTCCACCCGTTGCTGACAGGCCATGTAGTCATCGAAATCGACGAGCAGCAGGTAAGGGTCGTGGTGAATCAGGTTGTCGATCAGGGGCCTGAACAGGGTGTCGTCGCCTTCGCTGAAATGCCCGCTGCTCATCAGATCCAACACGGCGCGCAGCCGCTCATTGGCCAGAAAAATATCCACCGGCCGGTAGCCGTTTGCCCAGATGGACTGGACTTCTTCGACGGTCTTGCCAAAGAGGAAGAAATTGTCGGCACCCACCGCCTCACGGATCTCGATGTTCGCCCCATCCAGGGTGCCGACGGTCAGCGCACCATTCATCGTGAATTTCATATTCCCCGTACCCGAGGCCTCTTTGCCTGCAGTGGAGATTTGTTCCGAGACATCCGCAGCCGGATAGACCCGCTGCCCCTGGCTGACATTGAAGTTGGGAAGAAATGCCACTTTGATCAGTCCGCGTACCGCAGGGTCAGCATTGACGACCGTCGCTACCGAATTGATCAGCTTGATGATCAGCTTGGCCATTCGGTAGCCCGGCGCTGCCTTGCCACCGAAGATGAAGGTGCGGGGCGCCACCTCGAGATGCGGATTGTCCAGAATGCGCAAATACAGGTCGATCACATGCAGCACGCTCAGGTGCTGGCGCTTGTACTCATGGATGCGCTTGACCTGTATGTCAAACATGGAGTGCGGATCAACGGCAATGCCTGTGCGTCTGCGCAACTGCGCCGCCAGCACCCGCTTGTTCTCCAGACGGATCGCAGACCAGGCTGACCGAAAGTTCGCGTCATCGACCATCGGCTCCAAGCCGCGCAACTGCTCCAGGTCAGTCAGCCATCCCTCGCCAATCACGTCGGTCACCAGCGCGGCCAGACGCGGGTTGCTGAGCGCGATGAATCGGCGCGGCGTGACTCCATTCGTCTTGTTGCTGAATTTCCCGGGCCACATCCGATGAAAGTCCTTCAGCACGTCGCGCTGCAGGAGTTCCGAATGCAGCCGCGCCACCCCGTTGATCGAATGGCTGCCCACGCAGGCCAGATGCGCCATGCGTACATAACGCTCGCCTTGCTCATCGATCAGCGACATGCGTGCGACCATTTCGTCATCCCCGGGGAAGCGTCGCTGCACTTCCTCGAGAAAATCGGCGTTGATCTCGAAGATGATTTCCAAGTGTCGCGGCAGCACCCGGCCAAGCAGGTCAAGCGGCCAGCGCTCCAGTGCTTCCGGCAACAGCGTGTGATTGGTATAGGCCAGCGATTGGCGGGTGATCTCCCAGGCCGCCTCCCACTCCATGTCCTGCTCATCGACCAGCAGACGCATCAGTTCGGCGACTGCAATCGCCGGATGGGTATCGTTGAGCTGAATCGAAAATTTCTCGTGAAAGCGCGACAGCGGCTGACGCTGAGTCCGCATGATGCGCAGCATGTCCTGCAGCGAGCAGGACACGAAAAAGTATTGCTGCTCCAGTCTCAGTTCCTTGCCCTGAATCTGCTCATCGTTCGGATAGAGCACTTTGGTGATGTTCTCGGAAACAATTTTGCGGTTGACCGCTCCGTAAAAATCACCCCGGTTGAACTGCTCGATATCGAAGGCCTCAGGGGCTTCGGCGCGCCACAATCGCAGGGTATTCGCGGTATGAGTGCGATAGCCCAGGATGGGCGTGTCGTAAGGCACCCCGCTCACGGCGCGTGAGGCGATCCACCGGACGCGCTCGCGTCCATCGGGCCCCTGATGGCGCTCGGTGTGCCCCCCCAACTTGACCTGCACCGTCCACTCCGGACGGACCAACTCCCATGGGTTGCCCTGACGCAACCATTTATCCGTTTTTTCAACCTGCCATCCCTCCGAGATTTCCTGATGGAAGATCCCGAACTCGTAGCGGATCCCATAGCCTAGCGCCGGAATTTCCAGCGTCGCCATCGAGTCGAGAAAACAGGCGGCCAGTCGCCCCAAGCCGCCGTTGCCCAGACCTGGTTCTTCTTCCTGGTAAAGCAACTCGTCGAAGTCGAGTCCCAGTTCGGTCATCGCCTGGCGCGTCTGCGGCAGGATGCCCAGATTGACCAGGTTGTTACCGAGATGCGGACCCATCAGAAATTCGGCAGACAAGTACGCCACCGTGCGTGCGCCCTGCACGGTATAGGCCGAGGCAGTGCTGATCCAGCGCTGCAGCAACCGGTCTCTCACCAGATGCGCCAGCGCGAGGTGGTAATCCGTGCGGCTCGCCAAAGCCGGGAACTTACCCTGCACGTAGAACAGGTTGTCCAGAAAGGCGCGCTTGATCGCCTCCTTGCTCAGACCGGTTCGGTGCTCTTCGCCCGCTGGCGAAAGAGGCAACTCGCTGGCGGGACTGGCATCAATGCTCTTCAACTTGGTGCCTTTCAGACAAAATCAGAGACGCCGGAAAATGGATGCGAATTTCGTGCCATGCAGTCCACCTCAACGGGCGGTATACCCGCCGTCATCCACGTAATAGGCGCCCGTGATGAACGAAGCTGCCTCGGAACACAGGAACAGCACGAGGGAGGCAATCTCCTGGGGCTGTCCCAGGCGGCCAATCGGATGCATGGCTGTGATCATGTCGCGGCTCGCATCGGCCGAACGGATCGGCGCAGTCATCGGGGTTTCAATGAAGCCTGGACCGACCGCGTTGACGCGAATATTGCGTGACGAATATTCCAGGGCAGCCACCTTCGTCAGACCGACCACCCCGTGCTTGGACGCGGTGTAAGCGGGTGCATGGGCAAAGCCTACTGTGCCAAGGATCGAAGCCATGTTCACGATCGCGCCGCCGCCGCTCTCGAGCATGGCGGGCAGTTCGGCACGCAGGCAGTAAAACACGCCGTCCAGATTGATCGACATCACCCGACGCCATGCCTGCAGGTCATATTCTCCGGTGGGCGTGGGGATGCGCGCGCCTCCTCCGCCACCGGAAATGCCTGCATTGTTGACCGCACAATCCAGGCGGCCGTACTGCTTGAGGGTGGCAGCCACCATCGCCGCCGCGGAATCGGCATCCGCCACATCCACGCCGATGAAGGTCGCCTGCGCACCGGCATCGCGCAGCGCCTGCGCTGCAGACTCACCAGCTTGTCCAGGCAGATCAGCCAGGGCCACCTTGGCCCCACAAGCCGCGAATGCACGCGCGGTTTCCAGTCCGATTCCCGACGCGGCACCCGTCACCAGGGCAACACGGCCTGCGAAGGCCTGCGGGGAAAACACGGACGAGGGGTTTTTCGGGGCAGACGCAGCAGTCATGGCAAAAGGCTCCGGTGGCAAAGGTGGCAACTGGCAGTTGCGGGCAGGTAGCTCTGGTCGATTATCGCTCTGCGCAAGCCTCGGCAGAGGGATGCGCCCGCGCGTACCCCTCACCATGTGGGAAGATCCTGCCGATTTCACTCATTGATGAGAGGGGCTGCATGACTGGCTATCGGCACTGGGCCGACCTGAGCTGGCCGGAATTTGGTGCGCTCGACCCAGCACGCACCGTTGCGGTGCTGCCCGTGGCCGCGATTGAGCAACATGGCCCGCATCTGCCCTTGAGCACCGACGCCTGCATCAATCAGGGCGTCCTGCAGGCTGCGCTAGACCGACTGCCCGACACCATGCGCCTGCTCATCCTGCCCGCCCTTCCTGTGGGCAAGAGCGACGAACATGCGGCGTTTCCGGGGACCCTCACCCTGGGCACCGAGACGCTGATGCGCTTATGGTTCGAGATCGCCCAATCGGTGCATCGGGCCGGGGTGCGCAAGCTGCTGATCCTGAATTCCCACGGTGGGCAAGGCGGTGTGGCGCGCATTGTGGCGCAGGACGTGCGGGTGCGACTGCAGATGCTCGCCGTGGCCGCGAACACCTACGCACTGCACGATCCGCACCCTGCCCTGCCTGTACGTGAGTTGCGCCATGGCATTCATGGCGGCGCCATTGAGACAGCACTGATGCTTTATCTGCAACCTGCCCTGGTGCGTCGCGAGCATCTGGCCGACTTCGAAGCCACCAGTATCGAACAGGAATCTCGCGATACTGTCCTGCGCACTCACGGCCCCTCGACGATCGGCTGGGCAACGCAGGACCTCAACTCAAACGGGGCCTGCGGCGATGCGCGGCTGGCGACGGCCGATATCGGCCAGACCATGCTGGATCAGGCCGCGCAGCGACTTGTGGCATTGCTGCAGGACATGACGGACTACCCGCTGTCTAGCCTCAAGGAAGGCCCGCTCGGACCTGCCCGGTCCTGAGCGGATCCCGTCGAAGAACGGCCTCAGCCTGTCAGGCGACGCTTTGAAGGATCGGCCCGCATCCGGGCCGAAGCGGGGCAGACCGTGCTGCCCGATGCGACTCAGGCAGCCTGAAGCGCAGCCAGGTCAATGCGATACAGGTCAGCCACGTTGTCGCACAAGATGGCTTCACGCTGCTCGGGGCTCAGCACGCGCGTCTGCTCAGCGAGCATCTCCTGCGACCACGGCCAGGTCGAGTCGGAGTGCGGAAAATCGTTCGCCCACATCAGCCTGCGCCAGTTCATCTGATTGGCCGAGCGAAACGCCACCCAGTCGTCCTGAAACGTGGTGTAGATGTGTTCGCTGAAAAACTCGCTGGGCAGCTTGCTCAAGGTCACACCGGGCGCGAGCCAGTTGCGGTGACGCTTGTAGGCATGGTCCATGCGGTACAGATAATGCGGGACCCAGCCGGCATCGGCTTCGACGCACACCACGCGCAATTGCGGGTGACGCTGGAATACACCACCGAAAATCAGGGTGCCGATGATGTCCTGATTGCCCCGAATGATCGACAGGAAGGTGTTGATGCGTGGGCCGCGAACCGGTGCCGCGTCGCGAGTCGTCAGGATGTGAAACGACAGCGGCAGTTCGAGTTCAATGGCCGCCTCCCAGACCGGGTCATAGACAGGCGAGTCGTAGTCCTCCACGGCCGGATTGCCGGGCATCATGACGCCGCGCAGGCCCAGTGCCTTGATCGCTCTGAAGTCAGCGACCATTTCGGCCGGCGAGCGCCCTGCGGTTTGCCCGCACCCCAGCAGTCGGGTTGGATGCCGGTCGCAATAGGCGGCGATCCAGCGGTTGTACGCATCAAAGCAGGCTTTTTTGTAGTCGTAATCGCTGTGATTGCACAGCAGCATGCCCACCGTGGGATAAATCACCTCGGCTGAGACGCCATCGCGCTGCTGGTCTGCCATGCGGGCGTCGGGGTCCCATCCGCCGCGATGCAGGTCTTCGAACTTCACACCAGCCCGCGTAATCTGCTCCGGCGGCTTGCCGGCTGCAGCCACCAGACCCAGTTGAATCGGTCGCTTCATGCCGTCGATCTGGAACACATCACCTTCGTGTTCAGTACGCACGATCCGCGGCGCCTTGTCGCGCCAGGCACGATCGATGTAGGCCGTGTAGGTGTCAGGGGCCTCGGTAATGTGGGAGTCGGCAGAGATGATGGGACGCGTCATGGTCTGCGCCTCGCTCAGCTCAGGTGTGCAGGCTTGTCGCAGGGAACCGTACCCATGGCCGCGGGCGTGGTCACCTCCAGCAACTCGAATTCATCCGAGGTGGCGATTTCATTGTGCTTCAGACCACCGGGAATATGCATTGACTCGCCCGCCTTCAGGCGTCGGGTGCTACCGTCTTCAAACTCCAGATCGACCCACCCGACCAGGCAATAAATGAACTGCGAATCGCAGGTGTGATAGTGCCAGCCGGTGGGTTCCGACATGCCACGGGTCGCCGACATGACTTGAGCGCGCATCTGGCCATTGGTGGCGTCGTTAACCAGCAGGTCGCGGTACTTGAAAAACGCGCGACGGCCAGGCACCTCAGGCGCGGTTTCAGGCGTGGCATGAGCCAGCTTGGACAGGACGGTCTTCATGGGGTCTCCTCTTGGCTTGTCGGCTCAGATTACCCCAAACCAGCAGGTCTGCGCTCAGGGCGCAGCGCTCGGTCGCATCCGGTTGATCAGCCAGACGAGTGACAGCATCACGGGCACCTCGACCAGGACCCCAACAACGGTCGCCAAGGCCGCGCCGGACTGCAGGCCAAAGAGCGATATCGCCACAGCCACGGCGAGTTCGAAAAAGTTGGAGGTGCCGATCAGACATGCGGGCCCCGCGATGTCGTGCGGCAATTTCAGCCATCGCGCACCCCACCAGCCCAAAATGAAAATGCCATAGCTTTGCAGCACCAGCGGGATCGCGATCATGGCAATCACCAGGGGTTGCGTGACCAGGGTCTGTGCCTGAAAACCAAAAAGGAGCACGACGGTCGCAATCAGTCCCAGGATCGACCATGGCTTCAGGCGCGCGGACAGCCTGGGCAGCGCTGTAGCGGGGGCATCGCGCAGAACGCGACGTGTCAGCAGTCCAGCCAGCAGGGGCAGCACGACATAGAGCACCGTGGACAGCAGCAAGGTCTCCCAGGGTACGGTCACATCGGTCACCCCCAGCAGAAACGCGGCAATCGGGGCGAACGCAAAGATCATGATCAGGTCGTTCACCGAGACCTGCACCAGCGTGTAATTGGCATCGCCCCGAACCAGCTGGCTCCACACAAACACCATGGCCGTGCAGGGTGCAACGCCCAGCAGAATCATGCCGGCGATGTACTCACGCGCAGAGGTCGGGTCCACCCAGGGCGCGAAAATGTACTGAAAGAACAGCACGCCCAAGCCGGCCATGGTGAAGGGCTTGAGCAACCAGTTGACGACCAGGGTGAGGTACAGGCCTGCCGGACGTTTGCCCACATCCCGTACCGATGACCAGTCGATCTGGACCATCATCGGGTAAATCATGACCCAGATCAGGAGGGCAACGACCAGGTTGACATGGGCCACCTCAATGGAAGCGACCCACTGAAACGCAGCGGGTGCAGCCAGGCCGAGTACAACGCCTGCGCCGATCCCGAGTGCGACCCACACCGTCAAAAATCGCTCAAATAAGCCCATGGGTGCACTTTGATTCAGGCAGCCGCAGAGATCAGGCAGGTTCCGTCGTTTTCGAGGTTGGACCGCGTGCGGATACAGAGGTCGCCTGAACGGGAAGCAGAAGGGAAAGTGCCCAGCAGACCGTGAGCATGATCGCAGAACCGACGAGCGACCAGCCAATTCCGCCCCACTGGTAGAGCAAACCGGACATCAGCGTGCCTAAAAATCGACCCAGTGCGTTCGCGGCGTAATAAAAACCGACATCCTCGGCCGCTTTCTCTGAACCCGCATACGCCAGGATCAGATAAGAGTGCACCGAGGAATTGACTGCGAACGCAAACCCGAAAAGGCTCAACCCGGCCACCACCACCCATTCGAGATGTGCCGGTCCGGCATACAC
>Ga0315909_10009045_pt1 | contig 10824 bp, 13 predicted proteins | sample LakEriMetagenome_11_FD_203527 | JGI IMG/M metagenome (GOLD analysis project Ga0315909, IMG submission 203527) | Freshwater fungal communities from buoy surface, Lake Erie, Ohio, United States - Buoy 2 MA125 | ecosystem: Environmental > Aquatic > Freshwater > Lake | place: USA: Lake Erie, Ohio...
AACAGAAACTTAGTTGACTTTGTAAATACAGATGTAGCAAGAGCAAAGGGTATTGTTGATACAGATCTAATAAGTGCAGATTGGGAAGATACTGCTTTTGAAGTGGTTGACGGAACAATAATATATCCACCAAGCCAATATAAGGATAACAGCATTGTTGACTTTAACGATCTGGGAATAGTTTCACATGTTGAGTTTAAAATTGACGGAATTTTACATAATCCAATCAGACTTAGAGACCTTGAACTTGCATCACAAGTTTATGAAAGAACAAAGTTTACTGAAATAGGAACAAAATATGGTGTTCCAATATATCCATACCATAAGACTGGAATATACTATGACTTCAAAGGAGAGAACCCTGTTGAAATATATAAAGACTCAACCCCTCACCTATTCTTAACCAGACACAGTGGTTGGAGAATGCGTGGTGAATTTTCACCTACCCTAGATCGTGGTATTGCTATTGCTGTCAACAGTGAAAATGCGCTGGGAATTAAAATTAGTTCAATTCAACTATGGGTTAAGTATGCAGATAGAGAAATGCCAAATGTAGAGATGCGAATATTCTCAATTGTTCATAAAAATGGAACATATGATTTTTACTTAACAGGAGATAGCAGCACACAGCGTGGATATATTTATGCAAAGGATAGAGACACTGATGCAATAGTTAATGATTTTGAATATCATATCAATGGTCAGTTAGTTGATACTGCATATTTAATTAATGAGGAGTGGTCATGTCTAGGTATAGCATTCCCAGGATTGATTGATTTTGACTCCTATCCTGGAAGAATAACTCTTAATGGACCAATGACATATAACAATGTTTCTTACTCAATTGCTACAAACCTTGAACAGGAGCAAAGAGTATCGTACAGATCATGGGGCGGAGTATTAACTTCAGCAATAGGTGGCTGGAACTGGTGGGAGGACTCTTACTCTTGGAGAGAGGTTAAAATTATATCTGAAAATAACGTATACTCAATTGATCCATCAGATATTTATGCAAGATATGTTGGAACTAATAGAATTATTGTTGATGATGATAATAATGGAATTTTGTTTGATCCTGAGAAGATTAGGGTATATGGAGATGTTGAGTGGTCAACATCAGTCAAGACAGCAGTATAATCTGGTATACTAATGGTTATGGATTCTTTAATAAACCCAAAAACTGGTAAACCTATTGTAGGAAATGTAAGACGTCAGGTCATAGATAAGCATTATGATTGGGGCCTTTATGTATACAAGAAGGCTGATGGAAAGTGGTTTACAGATGGAAATGGTAATGTTTTAAATATACCATCAAATAAAAATGATTTAACACAGATAAATAAATTAAAGCAGGCAGCAATGCACTATGGGGATCCAGGAGATGGTAAAGCGGTATTTGTTCCAGGCCTTAACAGAGTAACTGATGAAGAGTATTCAGAGCAAGTAGAAAGACTACAGCAAGGATTAATCCCATCAATGAATGACCTAGGTGCTTGGAAGGCTGCTCAAGATACAGTTGATAAATATGGTAGAGGTGTTTTAGATGAGTAATGAAGATTTTGAGTTTCAATATGTAGGGGCTTCTTTAAATACACAAGAAGAAAAAGAAAATCCTTTTAAGAAAAGTGATCCTTTCAATCAAGACTGGACATCATTAAAAGACCTAGTTGGATTAGAACAAAACTTTAAGCGTAGGACTGCACGTAATGTGACTAAGGCAGTTGATACATATAACTCTGCAGTCATGACGCAACAACCAGCACCTACAGATGCATATCTTGCTAATGCTAGAGCAAGTCAAACAGGTGATGGAGCAGGATCAAAAACAATCAATCCAGGAACTGTTTATAGAAATGGATATGGAATTTTTGACGTAATCACTCCTCCATATAATCTATACGAACTTGCAAATTTTTATGATACTTCTTTTGCTAACCATGCTGCCATTGACGCTAAAGTAGAAAATGTCGTCGGCCTTGGCTATCATTTTGAAATGAATGCTCAGACCATGATGAAACTTTCTTCTTCACAGGATGAGGGGGCAGTTGAAAGAGCAAGGAAAAGAATTGAACGTTTAAAGATAGAGGCAAGAGATTGGCTTGAAGGATTAAACACTGATGATAGTTTTACAACTATTATGGAAAAAATTTATACAGACGTACAGGCGACAGGAAACGGCTACCTTGAGGTTGGTCGTAAGGTAAATGGGGAGATTGGATATATTGGACATATTCCATCTACAACTATGCGTGTACGCAGACTAAGAGACGGGTATGTACAAATCATTGGACCACGTTTAGTATACTTCCGTAACTTTGGTGCAAAGAATCAAAACCCTTTGACAGCAGATAATCGTCCAAACGAAATTATTCATTTTAAAGAATACTCGCCATTAAATACATATTATGGTGTCCCAGATATTATTGCTGCGCTACCATCTCTTATTGGAGATCAACTAGCATCACAATACAATATTGATTATTTTGAAAACAAAGCGGTACCAAGATATATTATTACGCTTAAGGGTGCAAAACTATCCCCTGATGCAGAAGATAAGATGTTCCGATTCTTGCAAACTGGCTTAAAGTCACAATCACACAGAACATTGTATATTCCACTTCCAGGTGATTCTGATACAAGCAAGGTTGAGTTTAAGATGGAACCTATTGAAAATGGTATTCAGGATGGTTCCTTTAAAGAGTATCGTAAACAAAATCGTGATGATATTTTGATTGCTCACCAAGTTCCTATTTCTAAACTTGGCGGTGTTGACTCTGGTATTGCAGCAGCATTGTCTCAGGATCGTACATTTAAAGAGCAGGTTGCACGTCCAGAACAACAAAAAATTGAAAAGTTTATCGCTAAGATAGTTGGAGAATTTACTGACATTATTGAGTTAAAGTTCAATGAACTCACACTAACTGATGAAATTGCACAGTCTCAGATACTTGAGCGTTATGTTAAGAATCAAATCATGTTGCCTAATGAGGCTCGTGAGATTTTAGACTTGCCACAGGTTGCACATGGAGATGAGCCTCTTCAGTTAACAGCAAGAGCAGCAGCAGATGAAAATGCTAATAATGCAAAAAATAGATCAAGGGATGCAGAAAGAACAAATAACTCTTCTGACAGCCCTGCAACAATTGCTGGAAGGAATCCTAAAGGTCAGGGCAGGTCTTCTCAATAATTGAGATAACGTGTAAAATCTTTGGTATAATAGGAGTGATATGAATATCAACAAAGCAAGTTGGAACACATCAGAAAAAAATGTACGCCTATCAATGCCTATCGGCAAGGTGGATACAGAAAGACGCATCGTTTCTGGTTTTGCAACTCTAGATAATATTGACAAGCAAGATGATATTGTTTCAACAGAGGCAAGTTTAAAAGCATTTAAAAATTTCCGTGGGAATTTAAGAGAAATGCATCAGCCATCAGCAGTCGGCAAGATTCTTTCATTTAAGGAAGATCGTTATTTTGATCCAAATACAAAGAAGTTTTATACTGGAGTATATGTATCTGCATATGTTTCAAAGGGTGCACAGGATGCATGGGAAAAAGTTCTAGACGGGACCTACACGGGATTTTCAATTGGTGGCAACATCAAGTCTTGGGACGATGCTTTTAATGAAGATCTAAATAAAAATATTCGTGTTATTAAAGATTATGATCTTTTTGAATTGTCCCTAGTTGATAGCCCAGCAAATCAATTTGCAAACATTCTTTCTGTTGAAAAAGTCAATGGTCAAACTGTAGTTGGAGGTTCTTCCGCAGATGTAGTTATTGAAAATGTATTCTGGGATTCCGACAACGGTATTGTAATGACATCAGAAAATGAATCAGAGGTAAGTCCAGTAAGTGGCAACCAAATGAAAAATATAGGTTTCGTTGAGAAAAATGATAACGATAAAGCAGATATGATAAAGTTCTTAGTTGATAGTGCTAAAGGCATTAAGACAATTAAGATGACAAAGGAGGTAAATCCAATGACAGAAGATACACAAGTAGACGCAGTTGTAGAAGATGCACCTGCAGTTACAGAGGAATCACATGTTGAGATTGCTCCAGAGGCTCCAGCAGATGCTCCAGCAGATGCTTCTGCAGAAGAAGCAATTGTTGAAGAGTCTGTAAAATCTGAAGAAGTTGTTTCTGAAACAGAAGCACCTGAAGCAGAGAAGAGCATTGATAATGCAAATTCAGAAGAGGCTATCGTCAAAGCCGTTGCAGATATCAAAGACTCTCTTAATAATGCCTTTGGCGATCTAGCAGCAACAGTAAAGTCCATAAGCGACACAGTTGCTGAGTTAAGCAAATCACTTGCAGGTGTAACAGATAAGGTTACTGAAGTAACCAAGGAAGTTGCAGATGTAAAGGGTGGTATTAACGAGTTTGGAAAGCGAGTAGATGCAGTTGAGGCTGACACTGCTTTCCGCAAGTCTGGCGATCTTGGCGAGATCGTGCAGGAGATGGCAGAAGTGCCAACTCAAAAATCCCTATGGGGCGGTCGTTTCCTCAAAAATACCGACCTATTTAATTAATAAAATCACTAGGAGGTGAAATATATGTCGGAACAAAACAACACAGAGATCGTAAAGAACTATCCTGGTTCAACAAGTCCTGCTGGTCAATTGAACAGCGAAGGTACTTTTGCATCAGGTGGTATCGGATCAGTATCAACTCCAGCAGGAGGAATACTTGGCAACACACCAACAGCAAACATGGGTGTTACCACTGGACCAAACGCAGTAAACCCAACTGGCGCACTAGGAGGAATCCTATTGCCAGAACAGGCTCGTCGTTTCATTGACTACGTGTGGGATGCAACAGTTCTCGCCCAAGACGGTCGTAAGGTTACTATGAGAGCCAACACGATTGAACTTGAGAAGGTCAACGTTGGTGAGCGTGTAATTCGTGCAGCAGCACAAGGCTCTAACGATTACACAAACGCTGGTGCTACATTCACAAAGGTGGAACTAACAACCAAGAAGATTCGTCTTGATTGGGAAGTTTCAACTGAAGCACTTGAAGACAATATTGAAGGAGGTGCTCTTGAGGACCACATCGTTCGTTTGATGACCAATGCATTTGCTAATGACATTGAGGATCTAGCGATTAATGGTGATGGTGCAACAGGCAACTTCCTATCAATCATGAACGGTTTCGTAAACCGCACAAAGACTGCTGGTTCTGGAGCACACGAGTCAATCGTGACTGTTACAAGCAACCAGTGGACTACAGATGTAATGCAGAACATCATCTTGGCAATGCCACGTAAGTATCGTGCACTTAAGTCTAACCTTAAGTTCTACGCAGGTACTGACGCATTCCAGGGTATTGTAAAGCACAACGGTACACTTGCTGATGCAGTTGCAGAAGCATTTGCTTACCGTCCATCAGGTACTCCATCAAACCGTCAGAACTATCTAGACGGTCAGGGACAGACATTCGGTGGAGCACGTACAACCCGTGTTCTCGGAATTGATGTTCAGGAAGTTCCTTACTACCCTGCAGGATATGTAGATCTTACATTCCCACAGAACCGTGTATGGGGTTTCCAGAGAGACATCACTGTAAACCGTGAGTACAAGCCAAAGAAGGACACAATTGAATACACAGTATTCGTCCGATTCGGCGTACAATGGGAAGAACTTGATGCAGTTGCTTATGCAGATGCAGCAGCAGAATCCTAAAAAATAGTTCTTAATTGAACCTGAAAGGGGGGACGGCTAATAACCGTCCTCCTTTTCCACATTAAAGGAGATTTTAAATGTCATATTCAAGTACTAATCCAAATGAAACACTAAATGCAGAAGGTGCAGTTGCAATAAATAGTGTTGGTGGTGTTATTATTATGGGACCAACTGGATTAATTACCCAACAAAATGCGTTGGGCAGTATTGATGGAGACGTTATATTTGGAGATACAACAGGACCAAATGCAGTAAATCCTTCAGGTATTCCATCTGGTGGAAGAAATCCACAACAAAATAATTTTATTAGTTATATAAGATAAGCATTCTGGTATAATAAACACAGGAGGATTCAATGTCAAAAACAAAACCAGTTAATGAAAAGCCAGCAAAAAAAGTTGATGATAAGGTTGCTCTTTATTCAGAAAAGAATTTATTTTGGAATGAAGTAGGATCTCTTAAGATTGGGTATAACATTGTATCCGCAGAAAAATCAGAAAGATGGCTGCAACATAAAGCAGTACGCTTGGCAACGCCAGAGGAAGTGGCTCACGCCTACGGTAAATAAATATGATAGTTAAGAGAGTCCCACCATACCCAATTAATATTCAGTACACAGTACCTCTCCCAAACACTGATTATTATTTTACTATTGAAAACTCACCAATAACAATTGAGGCAGGGCTAAAACTTACATCAAATTCAAATTCTAAGGTTACATATACTCTAGATGAAGATTTTGTAAAATACGATGCTGATTATTCTGTTTTAATATATAACAGTCCAAACGATGCGACTGGAGATGTTGTCGTTCAAGATGTTTTAAACATTGTTCGTCCGTATGTAGACGTAAGAGATTTAGTTACTGGTGCCCCTGCAATTGCAGAATACGAGGGCTATGAGCGTTTAGCAAGAACCATTATTAACAGCATTGTTGGTCCTCAAGGATTTTTGTTTGAAAAAAGTATTTTAGAAGTTGTTGGACAGGGAACTGATTATTTGCCACTATGGAGTTTAGCGTACAAAGTTTTGCAGGTATATGAGAATTCAGAACTAGTATATGATTCAACACAAAATCCACCAAACCTGGGTGAGTATGTTTATGGAATTACTCAAGATCGTTCAGCAATATATAAAGATTTAGCAGGAGATGCTTCAGCATATAATCGTGCTGAAAAGAAACCATTACAATATCGCAATAGTGTTTCTGATTCATTCAATGCATATTCAGCACTAGACACTCCAACATTCAGTGCAAGTAATACTGGCGTAATGTTCCCTGATGGAGTAGATTATGTAATAGTTTATGAAACTGGGTACAAGGTTATCCCAAATGATATTCGTGATGCAACAATTACATTAATGGAAGATATACGCTGCAATAAACTTGAATACTATAAGAGATCAATTGACCAATATCAAACAGATCAATTTACAATCAAATGGGATCCACGCCACCTTGATGGAACTGGAAACTTACTTGTTGACAAAGCATTAGAAAAATATATAACAGACTTACGCAAACCTTGGGTGATTTAATATGACGATGCTGCCATGCGATGCAACAGACCTATATTTTCCTATGCTTGCAGATGTATATTATCCAGACATTACTCAAGGACAATATGGAGAAATTACAAAAAGTTGGAATATAGATAGAACCATTGCAGCACACATAGAGCCATTTCCTAAAAAGAGTGGCGAGATCAGCCCACAAATATTTTTACAATACAAAGATTTGTTGATTGGAAGAACAAGATATGATTTAAGATTGCCATCATATTCTGGCAGTACTAGCGAAGCATTAACAAATATAATGATAACAAATATAAGAACTAGCATGGGGCAAGCACTTCATTTAGAAACAGCAGGACCTAGAGCAGGTAGTGGAACACTATACGAGATAGCGTCTTATGATGCACATTACGCTCCGTACGGAGATATAGACTATTATTCATTTACTTTGCGTAGATCAGAAAATCAGGTGTTGTCATAATGAGAGTAAGAATTGATGCAAAAAAGTTTGAGATGGATATGTCAAATTTAATTGATTATTCAATCGGCTTCCTTGATGGTGTACAAAATGGCAAAAAGATATTTTTAAAAAATTTAGGAATGGGCACTGTTGAAACATTAAAAATGTACATAGATGCAAATGCTAGAATTAATCAACCAGCCCTACAACATATGTACGAATGGTATAGAACTGGAAGTCCTGAATCAAGGCTATTTGATATCGCCTACAGTGTAAAAGGACATGGAATATCTTTTAACTCAAAGTATAAGCAATCTAACTCAGTATCAAAAAATAACGAAGAACCATTTTATAGCAAAGCAAGAATTATGGAAGAAGGAGTGCCAATCACAATCAAGCCTAAAAATAGTTCTGTCTTGGTTTTTGAAGAAGGCGGTCAAACAATTTTTACCAAAAAGGAAATTAAGATTCAATATCCTGGTGGTCCAGAAGCCAAGGGTTCGTATCAAAAAGTATTTGATGAGTTTTTTAAGGTTTACTTTTCTCAATCATTTTTAAAGTCATGTGGTATTTTAGATTACCTAGAAAATCCAAGGGCATACAAAGACAACCTAACTAAGGGTATAAGATCTGGAATGTCTGCTGGTAAAAATGTGGGATTTCAATGGATCGTAAATGCAAAGGTAGGTGTTGAATAAAATGGGTAAAACAGTAACAGCATTGCCATATCCACCAAAATGGATCAATGCATATATTTATAATGAGTTATCGCAATACGATGATATTGGGGTAAGTGCAGTATCTCAACTAACCCCAATTTTTGCTACAAGCCCAACAAATACTGAGGAAATATATAGAAGTGTGGTTGAAACAACAAATATAGCAGAGCCACTTGTTATTATTTATGACAGGCTTATGACATTTAGACCATCACAATTCTACCCTCATAAAAGAGAACAACTACTATATTATTTATATAGCACAAGTCTGGCCAATGTCAATAATGCAAATATAGTCATTTCTCAACTACTAGATAGAGAAGATGCAGCAGCCCAAGACCTCAATGCCTGGTGCTCAAATACCCAAGAAAACTTCAATGTATTCTTTCATAATATAAAGGTATATCAGGCACAAGAAGCAAGAGACGTTTTAGACCTTGCATCAGCCAGAACCATATTTGTCAATAAACTCATCATTGAGTATGACTATCATGGTCAGACCAGCCAAAATTCATATAACTAAAAAGGCTGTTATAATTATGGTGAGGAAACACAAACGCCATACAACTTAATAACAATTTAAAGAAGAGGTGATATAAATGGCTTATACCCGTGGAAATAATCAAAACATTATCGTAGGTGCAGCAGCGTTCTTTATTGCTGACACAACACTTACAGCAGGGACCCTGCCAGCAGTGACAGGTTCTCCTTTTGCTACACAGTCTTATCGTGAAACACTAGACGCAGCAGCAGGCTTTGATAATGTTGGATACACAATGAACGGTCTTGAACTATCTTTCCAACCAAACTTCGGTGAAGTACAGGTTGATCAGATTCTAGACGTTGCAAAACTCTACAAGCAGGGCATGCAGGTCAGTCTTAAGACTGCATTTGCAGAAGCGACTCTTGAGAACTTGCTCATTGCACTCGCATACGGATCTACCAAGTTGTCAGGTACAAAGTTGTCTGCAGCAGGTCAGACACTTAACATGTCAGCAGGAGATCTTGGCGAATGCCCAGTTGAGCGTGGAATTGTTGCAGTAGGACCTGGAACAGGTGACTGCGATGATTCAAACCACATTGAGCGTATCTATGCAGCATATCGTGCATTGTCAATTGACAACGTAACAATTTCTGCAAAGCGTGATGCAGTTTCAATGTTTGAAGTTTCATTCCGTTTGCTACCAGATGATGCATCTGCGTCATACGGAAAGATTATTGATCGTTCTTGGACGATTACTTCCTGATAATTAAATAATCAGACAACAGCCCATCTCTTAGGAGGTGGGCTTTGTTGTTTTATGGTAGAATGATATAAATGGCTACTGAAATATATAAAATAGAATATATTAAAACTATTGATGGTAAGATTATTGAATTAATACCATTGAAGATTAAATATATGAGACAGTTAATGGATATGTTCCATACAATAAAATCTGGCATGTCCGAGTCGCACATAGTAGATATTTTGTGTGATTGCGTTAGAATAACCATGAAGCAGTATGAACCTACATATTCTAGAACTTTAGAAGATGTCTTAGACAATTTTGATTTGGCAACGGTATATAAAGTATTGGATTATGCTGCTGGTATTAAACTAAATACAAAGCAAGATGAACAAATAAAAAATGAAAATGTTAGTCAGGATAATGGACAGTCATGGAAGGATCTTGATTTGGCAAAACTTGAAACAGAAATATTCCTGTTGGGTATTTGGAAAAGTTATGATGAATTAGAATCATCAATATCAATGACAGAATTATTTGAAATATTAGCCACAAGCAGAGAGTTAGATTATCAAGAAAAGAAATTTTTAGCAGCAATACAGGGAATTAAGATTGGCGATGATGCTGGTCAAGATGATGGTCAAAAGAAATGGGAAGATATGAAAGCCAGGGTATTTAGTGGTGGTGCAACAAACGATAGCAAAGATATTCTTGCTCTTCAAGGCTATAATGCTGAAAAGGCAGGGTTCGGAATTGGCATGGGCCTAGACTATGAAAAAATTGAAAATTAGTCTATTTATGCTATAATTGACATACAACCTATAGGAGGAAAAATGGCAACAACTACGTATGAGGCACAAACTCTTACGCTCATGGACGGAACTCAAATTGAAGTTCGTCCACTAAAAATCTCACTGCTTCGCCTATTTACTAAAAAGTTTGAAGGCGTCGCAGCAGTACAGGATGATAATGAAAAGTCAATGGATCTTTTACTTGAGTGTGTGGCAATTGCCATGCAGCAGTTTAAGCCAGAATTGGCTGATGTAAAGAAGTTGGAAGAAATTATTGATCTTCCTACAGTGTACAAAGTAATTGAGGCTGCATCTGGTGTTCCAATCAGTGAAGTCAATTCAATTAATGTCTAAAAAAATTTAAAAGAGGTGAGAGATGGCTGACGTAAATGCAAATATTAACGTAAATGTAGATACGTC
>Ga0315909_10009050_pt1 | contig 10822 bp, 13 predicted proteins | sample LakEriMetagenome_11_FD_203527 | JGI IMG/M metagenome (GOLD analysis project Ga0315909, IMG submission 203527) | Freshwater fungal communities from buoy surface, Lake Erie, Ohio, United States - Buoy 2 MA125 | ecosystem: Environmental > Aquatic > Freshwater > Lake | place: USA: Lake Erie, Ohio...
AGCGATTCAACGCTTGAGATGGCAGTAGGCGCGTATACTGTATTCGGTTTCGATGTCAGTCCGTCACGCAGGAACGGATCATTGGTCGCAGGACAACTTCTCCCAGATGGGCGGATTGGCATTGGAATCCTTGAGACTTACAGCTCTCAGGTTGCTATTGATGAGTTAAAAATGGCAGCAAGTATAAAAGCATGGTGTGACATCTATAAGCCACGCTTGGTCTGCTTTGACAAGTATGCTACGCAGACTATTGCAGATCGCTTAGCCAATGCTGGGGTAATTACCGAGGATGTCTCAGGGCAGCAGTTCTACAAAGCCTGCGGTGATCTCCTAGAAGGCTTAGTTAATCATCGAGTAGTTCACAATGGACAGGCTGAGTTTATTCAGCAGATGAACAACTGTGCAGCTAAGGTCAATGACAGCGCATGGAGAATCATAAAGCGCAAGTCAGCAGGTGACATCTCAGCACCTATTGGGATCGCCATGGCAGTAAGCAAGTTAATGATCCCTCAACCTAAGCCTCAAATATATACTTAGACACACCCATATCACATTGTCTAATTGCTTGACAACTGCTACCATTTATGTCTATGGGTAAAATCTTGCAGTCATTAGGGCTTGAGTCTAAGCCACAATTACAAGCTCAAGCAGCACCTCAAGTGCTCGGTGAGTATTCACCTTATGCGATGCCTTTCCAATTTGCATATGTTGGCCGCACAGAAGCAATGTCTGTACCAGCGTTAGCACGATGCCGCAATTTACTCGCTGGCACAATCGGTGCAATCCCTTTAGAGCTTTATAGAAAATCTACTAATGAAGAGCTTGGCTCACCTGCATGGTTAGAGCAACCTTCATATTCACAGCCACGATCCGTAACTATTGCGTGGACTGTCGATTCACTTTTGTTTTATGGTCAAGCATTCTGGCAAGTAGTCGAAACTTATCAAGAGGATGGCCGTCCATCTCGCTTTGAGTGGATCGCTAACCATCGAGTGACTGCAACACTAGATAGCACTAACACATTCGTTAAATCTTATGCAGTCGATGGCACTACATTACCAATGGACGGCTTGGGTTCTCTCGTTACATTCCAATCGCTAAGCGATGGCATTCTTAACACAGGTACTTCAACAATTCGCGCAGCGATTGATGTCCAGAAGGCAGCAGCGATAGCAGCAGCAACTCCAATGGCAACAGGTTACATCAAGAACACAGGAGCAGATCTAGATCCTAAAGAGGTTCAGGGTTTGCTTGCTTCATGGAAGAATGCTCGCACTAATCGCGCTACTGCATACCTGACATCTACTTTAGAATATAACCCAGTTTCATTCTCTCCAAAAGATATGATGTACGGGGAAGCAATTTTCAATCTTGCTACCGAATGCGCCAGATTGTGCAATGTACCTGCTTACTATGTCTCAGCAGATCAGAATAACTCTATGACTTATGCCAATGTGCAAGATGAGCGCAAGCAATTCTTAACCATGTCTCTACAGCCATTCATTACTGCGATTGAAGATCGCCTGTCTATGGATGACATTACAGCTCGTGGCAATGTAGTGAAGTTTGATATCGATAAGAACTTCCTGCGTACTGACCCAATGCAAGAACTAGCAGTAATCGAAAAACTTCTATCCCTAAACCTAATTACTCAGGAGCAGGCGATGGAGATGACTGATCTAACACCTAATGGAAGTCAAGGTATGGAATGAACCAAGTAATCACCTTCTCAGCTGAACTCACAGCAGATTCAGCAAGTCGCACAGTCTCAGGCAAGATTGTGCCTCTCAATGTCGAAGCAGGATCTACCAATATGGGCAAAGTAATCTTTGCTTCTGGATCTATCGATATCGCAGATGTCAAAGCCATTAAATTGCTAAGTCAGCACGATGCAAAAAAGCCTTTGGGTCGCATGGTCTCCTTCAGCGAGTCAGAGAATTCTATCGATGCTGTATTTTCTATCAGTCGCTCTCAGCGCGGTACTGAAGCTCTTATCCTTGCTGAAGAAGGATTACAGAGCGGTTTATCAATCGGGGCAGAAGTCCTGAAGTCAAAGATCAAGGATGGCGTGACTTATGTATCCGCTGCTCGCTTGGTCGAAGTAAGTTTAGTAACCGAGCCAGCATTTAAGTCTGCTCAGGTTACTGATATTGCAGCAGAAGAATCTGCTGTAGAAGAAACAATCCAACCAACAGAAAGCGAGACAGCCGTGGAAAACACCACACCAGCAGTCGAAGCAACACCAGTTGAGGCTCCAGCGGTTGAAGCTGCTCGTCCAACTGTTTCAGCAGCATACTTCACAAAGCCACGCATTGAAGTAACAGCAGCTAAGTATGCAGAGAACACAATCCGTGCAGCACTAGGAGATGAGTCAGCTCGTCAATACATCCTTGCAGCAGATGACACAACAGACAACGCAGGCCTTGTGCCAACTCGTCAGTTGGATTCGATCATCAACCCACTATCAACAACAATTCGTCCTTCAATCGATGCAATCTCTCGTGGAGTATTGCCAGATGCAGGTATGACTTTCGAGATTCCAAAGATCACAGCAGTTCCAACTGTTGCAGATGTAGCAGAAGGTAACGCGTTCTCAGATACAGATCAGAATGCAGCATTCCTATCAGTATCAGTTAAGAAGTACGCTGGACAACAGACATTCTCTGTTGAATTGCTAGATCGTACATCTCCAGCATTCTTTGATGAGCTGGTACGCAACATGGCAGCAGCTTACGCAAAGGCAACAAACGCAGCCGTAAATGCAGCACTTATCTCAGGTGCATCACTAGATGCAACAACAGTAGCGGCATACCCAACAGCCGCAGAATTGCTAGGCATTGTTGCTCGCGGTTCAGCTTCTGTCTATGGCGCAACAGCAGGACTACCTAACCCATTCGCTCGCAACATGGTCGTATCAACAGGACAATGGTCTAACATCATGTCTCTTAACGATGCAGGCCGTCCAATCTACACAGCTTCACAGCCAATGAACGCAGGCGGTGTAGTTACTCCAACATCACTAACAGGTAATGTTGCAGGACTTAACCTCTATGTAGATCCAACAAACGCAGGCGATGGCGATGGAACAATCCTCATCGTAAACCCAGATGCATACACATGGTACGAGTCACCAACATACCGCTTGCGTGCAGAATCAACAGCAGCAGGTCAAGTAACTATCGGTTACTACGGCTTCGGAGCAATCGCTACTAAGGTTGCTGCTGGCGCATTCAAGAACAACAAGGCGTAAGCCCACTAAGTACGCTCTAGGGGGTCAGTAGCCCTCTGACCCTCTAGAGTCTTTAGAAAGGACAAGGCATGGCACTTACAACAGTTGCAGAGCTCCGTAGCACTCTCGGAGTCGGTACGCTGTACCCAGATGCCACCTTGCAGGAAGTCTGCGATGCTACAGATGCAGTCCTACTTCCTATGCTTTGGAAGAATGTTGAGTTTGCTATTGCCAAGAAAAACGAAGGCACAGTTGGAACTCTATACTTTGAGCAGAATGTAGAAAATATTTATTATGTCGGGCAAAGCCTAAACATCGCTAATGCTGGACAACATTTTAACGGCAACAAGACGATCACGGCAGTTAGTGGCAAGTCAATCAATGTCACAACATCACATTTAACAAGCACTCCAGAACAGCCTCTCAATCCTTATGCAACAGTAGCCGATGGCGAAACGATTGACTGGGCAGAAGATAAAGCAGTACAGCAAGCAGCTTTAATGATATCTGTTGAGATCTGGCAAGCGCGTACAGCCACCCTTTCAGGCAGTAACGCTGTCGATTTCCAGCCAAGCCCTTACCGAATGAGCGCACAGCTTCTCGCTAAGGTGCGAGGATTGATCGCACATGCACTAGACCCACGCTCGATGGTGGGATAATGCCAGTTGCTATCACTACTCTCAGGACTACATTAGCGACTGCTCTAGTCGATAACGCTAAGTGGCAAACCTTTGCCTTTCCACCTGCAACAGTCCTTGCTAACTCTGTGATCGTGTCTCCAGATGATCCTTATTTAACACCTAGCAATAACCAGCACATCACAATCAGCCCTATGGCTAACTTTAAGATCGTAATGACTGTGCCTTTGTTCGACAATGAGGGAAACCTTAACGGCATTGAAGATACTGTCTGCAGCGTGTTCGCTAAGCTCGCAGCATCTTCTCTGGTCTATAATGTAAGCGCAATAAGCGCACCAAGTATTCTCAACGCTGCATCGGGAGACCTTCTCAGCTGCGAGATGTCCGTCAATATCCTAACGAGTTGGAGCTAAACATGTCCGAGTGGGAACAAGAAAACGCTGACTTCCTGAAGAAAATCGGGCAAGTAAGCACACCAGCACCTAAGCCAGCACCTACCAAGAAAGACGAGGAATAATCTCATGGCTGTATTTCTAAATAACAAAGTCGGTGTGAAGATTAATACCGTTGATCTTTCCGACCATGTAACAAGCATTACACTAAACCGCACATTTGATGAGCTAGAAGTTACTGCAATGGGCGATTCTTCACACAAGTTCGTTAAGGGCTTAGAAGCATCGACTGTAACAATCGACTTCCTAAACGACACAGCATCAGCAAATGTTCTTGCAACACTACAGGCTGCATGGGGAACCACAGTTACATGTGTATTCCTACAGGAAAAGGGAACAGCAGTATCTGCTACTAACCCTCTTTACACAGTCTCATTGCTAGTAAACAACACTACAGACATCAATGGTGCTGTAGGCGATATGTCTACTCAGTCAATCACATTTACTGCTAACTCAACAGTAGCAGTAGCCACTACTGGCACATTCTAAGAAACTAAACAAAGGGGCAAACCATGGCAAAACTAAAGATAGTTCGAACAGATGGAAGCGTACTCGAAGGCGAGATTACCCCAGCGGTAGAATACTCGTTTGAACAGTACGCTAAAAAGGGTTTCCATAAGGCGTTTCGCGATGAAGAAAAACAGAGCGATGTCTATTGGTTAGCATGGGAAGTAACACGCAGGTCAGGTGAAACTGTTAAGCCTTTCGGTATGGATTTCATCGAGACACTTAAAAGTGTTGAGGTGCTTGATTCAGACCCTTTAGCTTAAAGCGCGATCTTCCGTTCACCTATCTAATCGCTCGGTTGAGCATTAGGTTGGGAATCGCGCCACAGCAGTTGTTGGATCTAGATAAGACCATGCTCGATGCATTAGTGCAGGGGCTCAAGGATGAAGCGAAAGAGGTGAGCGATGCCAGCAAGCGTAAAGGGCGCGGTCGCTCTTAGAAAGTCTCTACGCGCTTTTGCTCCTGATCTTGCTAAAGAAACTCAAAAGGAAGTCGCTGGAGCTCTTAAGCCTATTACTAAAACCGCTAAGGGTTACTTTCCTGATGATGGTCAAGTACTCAGCGGATGGCTTGCCAGAGAAAACTCTCAGGCTCGATTCCCTAGTTACAATGCTCGACTTGTCAAGGCTGGGGTTGGCTATAAAACTTCACCATCAAAGCCTAATCGCAGAGGTTTTAGATCTTTGGCTAGAGTCTTTAACAAAACTGCTGCTGGTGCAATCTATGAAACTATGGGGCGTAAGACTCCTAGCAGTCGCTTTGTGCAAAATCAAAATAGTAAGTACGGATCATCTATGAAGGGTGAGGGCAAGATGCAAGGTCGAGCCTTATTCCGCGCCTATGAAGAAAACAATGGCAAGGCTAGAGATGCAGTCCTTAAGGCTATTCAAAGCGCAGCAAACAAACTTAACGCAAGAGCGAAGGTGTAACTCATGTCTAACATAGTCATTGATATTGCAGCGGAGTTCACAGGCAATAAAGCGTTTAAGCAAGCTGAATCAGCAACCGATAAATTAGGCAAGCAAGCCAAGAAACTTGCAGCAGCCTTTGGGCTTGGACTTAGTGCCACAGCCGTCCTTGCGTATGGTAAGGCTGCGGTTAAAGCAGCAGTAGCAGATGAAAAAGCGCAGAAGCAATTAGCTTTAGCTCTTAAAAATGTTGGACTCGGTAGAGATGCAGCAGCCTCAGAAGAATACATACAGCGCATTCAGAGCGAGTTCGGCATTGTCGATGATCTGCTTCGCCCTGCGTATCAGACTCTAGCGGTAGCCACACGGGATTCTGCGGAATCTCAAAGACTGCTTAATCTTGCTTTAGACATTAGTGCCTCAACTGGCAAAGATTTAGGATCAGTCACATCCGCATTGAGTCGTGCATACCTAGGGAATAACACATCACTCTCTAAACTTGGTGTAGGTATCTCCAAGGCCGATCTTAAGACTAAATCATTTTTAGAAGTTACAGAAGAACTTGCTAAAACTTTTGCTGGTGCAGCCACAGAATCAGCTAACAGCCTTGCAGGTCAGATGGCTAAACTCGAAGTAGCTTCTGCCAATGTCCAAGAGATTTTGGGTAAGGGCATTATTGATTCCCTTATCATTCTTAGTGGCAATACAACAGTAGATGAATTAGCAATGGACATGGAAACAGCTGCGACTAATGCAGCAGCGTTCCTCAAAACTGTTAGCGAAATCGTCAGATATCTTAATAAACCAATGATGGCTGTATCTGGAAGTATTGCAGACTTTGTTATAAAGACAGATCCGTTTGTCGATCTTATTATTGAGGGTGATCCTTCTGGCTTTATGAAAAAGAAAGTAACAGGACAAAGCGGTAGTGCTGCTCAAGGATTGACAGATCTTGCACGATTACAATTCCAGTATGCAAGCAAAACACTTACAACTAAAAAGAAAATTACACAGGAAGAAAACAAAACACTTAAAATTGCTCGCTCAAAGGCTGCCCTTGATAAGGCTGCTGTTGCCCTCAGCAAGGGTGAAGAAGTCTTTGACATGGAGAAGATCCAGAATGAAGCAGCTCTTAAGAATCAGGCTGAGCAACTAGGCAAGGCAACTAATGGTGCTCAGATTCTTCAGATTGCCAATGATACTGCTCGCCTAAATGTCAAGAAGTCAATCCTTGCATTAGAGGATGCTATGGCTACTAAGGACGAAGCAGCAATCAAAGCTGCAACCGCTAAACTCAATGCAGATCTTGGAATCCTTGGGGCTTTGACTGGACAGGATGCAAAACTTGTAACCATTAAATCAATTCTTGACAGTCTAAAGCCAAAGGATCTAATCAACTTAGATAACCTTAGAGAAGCATTGGCTTTGTTAAAGCAGATTGCTCTTGGTAGCGGTTCAACTGGCTCAACCTTAGCCGCTCCTTCAATGCCTAAGAGCCTGCAACCTAGACCAATGGGATCAGGCTATCTAACAGAACCTAGAGCCTTCACTAATGAAGAACTAAAATACTTTGAGGATGTCAGCCAGTATCAATTCGGTGGATCATTACCACCTGTTACTGGAAGTTCTGGCACATCTAGCAACACGATAATTGTAAACACAGGCATTGGGGATCCTAACGCTATTGCTGAAGCTATTGATCAGGTACTTACAGATGCAGTTCAGCGTGGCACTTTGAGAGGAACATTCGCAACCCAATGACATGGCTACCAGAATGGCGCGTAACAGTAGGGGATGATGTCTATACGACTGTCACCTCTGTTTCCTATGCAACTGGTCGATTAGACATTGACAGACAATGCACAGCAGGTTACTGCCAAGTACAGATCGTCAATACAAACAATGCACCCTTTACCATTAATGTCACAGAGCCAATCCTTCTAGAGCTGAAGAACTCATCTGGCACTTATGTCACAGTATTCGGTGGAGAAGTATCAGATTTTAATATCGGTGTCAGAAGCCCAGAGGAATCAGGCTTTATTACTACTGGCACTATTCTAGGCATTGGCTCACTTGCCAGACTTACTAAGGCTATCTATAACACAGCACTTGCAGAAGGTTTAGATGGCGCACAGATCGCAGAGATCCTAGGGGCTGCTCTCAACCTGACATGGGCAGAAGTCACACCTACTGTTACTTGGGATACCTATCCAGCCACACAGACATGGGCAGATGCCGAGTCCTACATTGGCAGTATTGACTCAGGCTTCTACACGATGATTGCTTTAGCTGCTAACGCTTCTGCTAAGTCTCAGACCCTTGCAGACCAGATCGCTACTAGCGCATTGGGTCAGCTCTACGAGGAAAAGGATGGCGATGTCTCCTATGACGATGCAGACCACAGATCTAACTATCTCGCAGCAAACGGCTTTACTAACCTTGACGGCTCATATGCAACACCAAGCTCTATCACTAGCACAACTCAGATTGCTCGCATCCGTAACAGCCTTATCTATCGATACGCCACAGGATACGCCAGCACCTACAGTACCTCTGATACCGACTCTATAGCCTCTTACGGCCTCTTTGAGCGTTCCTTTGACTCCAACATCAAGACCCTGACAGACATCACGGATATTGCCACCAGAGAGCTTAATCTGCGAAAGAATCCACGCGGCTCATTAGGTGCAATTACCTTCCGTCTAGATAATCCCGACATGCCAGATTCTATGCGTAATGATCTTATTGGGGTTTTCTTCGGTGAGCCTGTCTTGATTACTAACTTGCCTAGCAACTTACTCGATGGTCAGTTTGATGGCTTTGTGGAAAATGTCGCACTTCGGGCAACTCCTAGTTTTACAGAGATCACTCTTTATGTTTCAGCAACAGACTTCTCACTAAGCACGACACAATGGGAAACAGTATTGCCTGCATCACTAATCTGGACAGGCGTAAATGCTACACTTACTTATGCAAACGCGACAGGAGCACTAACCTAATATGGCAACAACTACCACAAACTACGGCTTCGATGTACCTACATCGAGTGATCTAGTAAAGAATGGTGCAACACAGATTGCCCTGCTAGGTCAGGACATTGATACATTCATGTTTGGAAGCCCTGCTCGAGCAGGTGGCAAAAACTTTGTAATTAACGGAAATCAAGAAATCTCACAAAGAGGCACTAGCTTTGCTGCTGTGGTTACGGATTACACAACTGATAGATGGCAAGCTCGCAATGGTGGAGTCGGTGTCTTTACTGTATCTCAAGAATCAGATGCTCCGACAGGTTTTGGTAAATCTGCTAAATGGTTATGCACTACTGCCGATGCTTCTTTAGCAGCAGGGGATTTTGCTATTTATCGTACAAAGTTTGAGGGTCAAGCCTTGCAGACTTTGCAAAAGGGAAGCGCAAGTGCATTGACTACAACTCTAAGTTTCTGGGTTAAATCAAACTTGACAGGTACTTATGTAGTGCGCCTATACGATACAGACAACACTCGTTCTATTTCTGCAAGTTACACCATTAGCGCATCTGCTACTTGGGAAAAGAAAACAGTAACTTTTGCTGGAGATACAACTGGAGCATTTACAGATGATAATGGGCAATCTATGGATTTAGAGTTCTGGCTTGGTGCTGGAAGCACTTACAATTCAGGAACATTACAGACTTCTTGGGCTTCTGTTACTAATGCTAATAGCGCAGTAGGTCAGACTAACTTAGCAGCAACTCTTAACAATTACTGGCAAGTCACAGGCATCCAATGGGAGATCGGATCTACTGCAACTCCATTTAGTCTTGCAGGTGGAACTATCCAAGGGGAATTAGCCGCTTGCCAGCGGTATTATTACCGCACTACTGTCCAAGCTGGCCAACATTTTGCCAACGGATTAGCGCAAGATACAATAACCGCAATTTATGTAATGCCATATCCAGTAACAATGAGAACTGCACCGACTGCCTTAGAACAATCAGGAACCGCGACAGATTATTCCGTAAGAACTGGGGTAACTAATACTACTTGTTCGGGTGTGCCATTATTCGGGAATGCTAGTACACAAAATGCTATTTTTAGTTTTACTGTTGCATCGGGTCTTGTTGCATCAAACGCACTCTTTGCACGACCTAATGTAAATGGTGCTTATTTAGGATGGAGTGCTGAACTATAATGAAATACGAATTTCTACACACGACAGATGAAGGCGTAAAGATCTATGCTCGCATTGATGAGGACGGATTAACTCGCGTTACTTGCACAGAAGATAATCCTGAGTATCAGGCTTGGTTAAATGAAGCCGAAACTAAGTAAGGCGGCTATTCAGCTACGCGAGCAATTCGATGACTCGTTCCCAGATCGTGACCGCACATCGGATGGCTGGATCGGTGATACCCGACACGCTGCTCGCAAGTCTGATCATAATCCAGATGAGCAGGGTTGGGTTCGCGCCATTGATGTGGACAAAGATCTGCACAAAAGCGGAAAGCCAGACATCATGGGAGATCTTGCTGATCAGCTTCGTACCTTATCCAAGGCAAAAGCAGACAAGCGTATTGCTTACATCATTTACGATGGACGAATCTGCTCGCACATCCTCAACTGGAAGTGGCGCAAGTACACAGGGGCTAACAAACACACTAAGCACATTCATGTTAGCTTTAAGAAAGAAGCTGATAATGACGGGGCTTTTTTTCAGATACCTATGTTAGGAGCAAGTAATGAATGAACTAAAGACCGCAGCAGGTTCATGGGCTAGAGCCTTCCTAGTAGCAGCAATCTCAATGTATGCAGCAGGAGTCACAGACCCTCAAGCACTCATCGCAGCCGGTATTGCTTCTATCATTCCACCTGTACTGCGTTACCTTTCACCTAATGATCCTTCTATGGGAATTAAGAAGTGACACAATCAGACTTCTTTACGCTCTACCTTGCCACCATCGCAGCACTAGGTGGATTATCTGGCTATGTAATTACTCATCTGTTGTCTGAGATCAAAAGACTCAACACGCGAGTCGATGAGATCTATAACATATTACTTGACAGGTAGCATAGTGCCATGGCAAGAAAAGCAACCAAGGCACTAGAGGAA
>Ga0315909_10009052_pt1 | contig 10816 bp, 15 predicted proteins | sample LakEriMetagenome_11_FD_203527 | JGI IMG/M metagenome (GOLD analysis project Ga0315909, IMG submission 203527) | Freshwater fungal communities from buoy surface, Lake Erie, Ohio, United States - Buoy 2 MA125 | ecosystem: Environmental > Aquatic > Freshwater > Lake | place: USA: Lake Erie, Ohio...
ATTGAGTTTTGAGAACAATCAAATTCAAGGGTCACTTAAAGATTTAATTGTGTTGGCATATGAAGCACGAGATGATGCGGGGTATACCAAGTTTCGTATCTTTGTATCAGAACATGGAACCCCTGCACTAGAATTTTTTGATGGATTGATTTCTACTCGTATTGAAACAGAAGAAGAAGATCACCACAACTGGATATCAAAACTTTGGAGGAAGAATGCAAAAGCGTGATAGGTTTCTACTGGAACATAAGTTGCTGGACTGTTGGCATGTGACCGACGATATTCAAACGATTGCTGAATATATTGGGGAGAACCAAGACATTCCTGCCAAAGAACGGGATCTTCTACTCAATATGTTAGTGGGTATGCAGGAACTGTATCACCTGAAGTTTAATAGCACGTTGGATCTGTTTGGCGAACTGGTGCAGAACCGAACGATCAAATCCCCAACATTTTAAGGAGAAAGTATGTATTATAATAAACCGAAATACGATGTAACCACGATCACGGTAACATCTTATGACAGAAAAGTGAGTATTGAAATTCCATTAGATAGCGATGCACACGAAGTGTTTGATACGTTCAAGACCATCATGGTGGGCATGACTTTCCACGAACAGACGTTTAATGATATGGTGGCTGCTTATTTCTATGAACATAATCTGGGAAAGGATGACGCGCCACAGAAAGTTGATTATGTGCATACTGAACAAGATTGGCGAGCCACGTTGTCGCAGGAGTGTTAATCATGGAACGCAGAAACTTTTTTAAGATTGCCCCACTAGGTTTACTTGGGGTTGCTGCACTCGCAAAGGGTGAGACGGAACCTACTGGGTCTGTTGTCATGAAGGCAAAGCAGTTGACGATTCACGGTGCCGATGGAAAGCAGTATCATCCGTTGGTCGTTGAAGTGGACGATGCTACCCATGAAGCAATCCCGTACCAAATCCCGCAAGTAACTACGATGTCGTCAGAACGGCTTCGGGTAACTAGTAATGGTAGTTTAGGAATTGGCACTACAACTCCTACCATGCAGTTTTTCTATGATGGTAATGAAACATTCCGACTATGAACGAGTTCTACGGTAGCCCAGAAGATATGGAAGTTAAATCTCCAAAGATCAATTACAAATATAATGAAGATGTTCTGTTAAAGGAAATCACAGAATATATTAATAAAACCTATGGTCAGCATTATTCACAAAACAGTATTCAAACTACTGAGTTCGTGATTGATGCTGGTCATGGCGTTGGCTTTACCGTTGGAAACATTATCAAGTATGCCCAACGGTATGGAAAGAAGGGTGGATATAATCGTGCCGACATCTTGAAAATTATTCACTATGCCATTATGTTGTTACATGTTCATGATTTAGAACATGGACAAACATCGCATAAATTCTATGTAAATGATAAGGAACTGGATGTATGATTATAGAAAAGCCGTGGGGAAGTGAAACTATTTGGGCACATACAGAACATTACGTCGGAAAGATATTGACAGTGCATTGCGGAGAAGCATTGAGTATTCAGTATCATAATCAAAAAGACGAAACCATGTATATAATGTCTGGCAAAGGTATTATTTATTTTTATGAAATACGTGATGACAACCCAGTGATCGTGAATCATTTTACTGTTGCGAAGGGAGATTCTGTACACATTCCTCCCAAGACGATTCACAATGTAGAAGCAATAACCGACATGGAAATTTTAGAAGCATCTACCAATCACTTGGATGATTTGGTACGGGTGCGGGATAGGTATCGGAGAATATGAACAAATATCTTTCAACAGAAGAAGCATATATTTTACTCGCGGCGGTAAAGCATCAGTTACCTTTGCGGTCGTATGGTTCAGTAATAATTGGAAACTATATCACAAATAATTTGGAACGTATTGACTTTATTACGTTACAAGATATATTGCAGACTATCACTAAAGTTGCCGAATCCAAACAGATTCCTATTACGGATAGCGGTGAATGGATGCGAGTAGCACACAAGATTGAAGAATTTTTACGTAGGGATTAATGTATGGGAATAAAATACGCAGATGTAATTGTAGATCTCCAATATGGTGATACTGGAAAGGGGAAGGTCGCCCACAGTCTCGCCAATTTTGACGATTACGATATTGTCTTACGATATAATGGTGGAAGTAATGCAGGACACACGGTTTACCATAACGGAGTGAAGGTCGTTACGCACCAAGTCCCCGTGGGAGTATTGAAAGGCATCCCCAGTATTATTGGTCCCGGTTGCGTGGTCAATGTTCCTAAGTTACGGGAAGAAGTACAGATGCTGCACGATCTGGGGTTTGATACCAAAAATCTATTAAAGATTGATAGACGTGCGCATGTTGTGACGCATGATCATTTAGAAGAAGATTCTACCGACGAAAAGATTGGAACGACTCGTCAAGGAATCGGTCCTGCGTATCGGGATAAATACGGACGTACGGGAACACGAATGGAGAACTATCAATCCATGTTTGTGAATGATTTGTTTTCTATTATTGATATCTACGATACATGGTTCGTAAATAGGCACCCGAAACGTATCTTGTGTGAAGGGGCACAGGGATTTCATTTAGATATTGATTGGGGAGAATATCCGTACGTTACCAGTTCGCATTGTACGGTGGGGTCAGTGTGCTTGAACGGTATTCCTCCACATAACATCAGAAAGATTATTGGTGTAATGAAGGCATATGAAACGTACGTGGGTAACCGTACAGATTATACCAATGAAAATGATCCGATATTTCAAGCAATTCAACGAGTTGGTAATGAGTTTGGGGCAACCACTGGTCGTCCCCGCAAGGTCAATTGGCTTAATATTGATAATTTGGTGAAGGCCATGCAGATAAACGGAGTCACCGACTTAATTATTAATAAAGCAGATGTATTACAAGAAGTTGGTGTGTTTGCAATTATTCGGGACAGTGAAGTACAGAAATTTCCAACATACGAAGAGTTTAAATCGTATGTAGAATCTGCAATATATGATCACATGAGTGGCTTGATCAAATGGTCATTTTCACCAAATGAAATATAAAATGATCGTTTTCTTTGAGTAGTCTATATATATCTATAGACACTTTACAGAGAACTTACATGAACAAATCACAGTACACAACTATTCAAATTCGTAGAGAAATTAACGAATTGGTTAGAAAACTATGTAAAGAAAACGGATGGGTTGCATCTACTATCACGGAAAAATACTGGACAGGACTAATTTCCGCCAGTATGTCAGGCAGTATCATTACTATCAGTTGAATATTTTATGGATAATTTTTTTCTTTACGGGGGAGGTCAAACCCCAGACATAATAATGGGAAAGTATTCTTCACAAGGATTAAATCCAGAAATAGCACAAACGTATGGTGAAACAGAAGCACTACAACTTCTTAGTGAAATAAAAGTAAATAAATACGAATTGTGGTTTAGTGATACTATAAATTTTATTCCATATGACGGATCTCCCGTTTTTATAGTAGATTCAGTGGGTAATTTGATTAATAAAGGAAATATTTCAACTGCCGGATCATTAACAGTACAGAAAACGTTAACTGCAAAAGAAAATTCTACATTTGAAAAAGATCTAAATATAAAAAATAATTTATCTGTCAGTAAAGACGTGACAGTTGACGGAGAATTGGAAATAGTTGGTAATATCCGCATCGGTGGGACAATAACAGCTACAAATATTACGGCAATACAAAAAGCTGTAGATTCTCTGGGTGATCTTGGTAAAATTATAGATGATTTAAAAAAAACTGTTGATGATTTAACCAAAGAAATAGATAAATTAAAAAAATCTTTAGATGACAAAAAAACTACTTAAGTAATTGTGGGTTACAAATTTAATTAGTAAACAATTTAATGGGTGTTTATTTATATGAGAAAATGGTTACCAAAAGAACAACGTAAGAAAATTTTATTATTATCTGATGATCTCCGTGTTCATTCCGGCATCGGAGTAATGTCCCGAGAGATAGTAGAACAAACATGTGGAGTTTTCAACTGGGTACAAGTGGGTGCTGCAGTGAATCATCCTGAAGCAAATAAACTAGTTGAGTTGAGTGAAGAAGTGTCTAAATTAACAGGAATGGAAGATACATACGTACGTATATATCCACAAAATGGATATGGCAACAGTATGATGATCCGACAACTTTTGGAAATAGAAAAACCAGATGCAGTTCTCCACTTCACCGATCCACGATACTGGATCTGGCTGTATCAAATTGAACACGAGATTCGTCAAAAGATCCCCATGATGTTCTATACCATCTGGGATGATCTTCCATACCCAATGTATAATAAAAATTATTATCGGTCGGATGACGGACTATTTTGTATTAGTAAACAAACATATAATATCGTAAAACAAGTTCTTGGTCCAGAGGAAGCAAAGAAAAAAGTTATTACGTATCTTCCACATGGTGTCGATCATATTAATAAATTTTATCCTATGAAGTTGGATAACGTTGAAGATCAACAAACTCTTTCTATGGTGAAAGAAACCACGTTACGCAATGAACCAATTGATTTCATAGTATTTTATAACGCACGTAACCTTCGTCGTAAAATGACATCTGATGTATTACTCGCATATAATCACTTTTTGAAAAAACTTCCGAAAGAAAAAGCAGATCGTTGTCGGTTGGTCATGCACACCGCACCAGTTGACGAGAATGGTACCGATCTTCCAGCAGTAATACGAGATGTAACTCCAGACATCAAAGTAATTTTTAGTGATTCAAAAGTTGATCCTAAAGTATTAAATGCACTTTATAATCTCGCCGATGTTACAATTAATCTTGCAAGTAACGAAGGATTTGGGTTAGGTACTGCTGAAAGTATCATGGCAGGTACGCCGATTATTGTAAACGTCACGGGCGGACTGCAAGATCAATGTGGATTTATGGATGAGGAAGGAGAGTACCTTGACCCAGAAAAGCATTTTGATTATGATTGGGGTAGTAACCACGATGGACGGTATAAGAAACATGGTGAATGGGCGTTCCCGTGTTTCCCAACGTCACGATCACTCCAAGGTTCTCCACTCACTCCGTATATCTTTGATGATCGGTGCTCATGGGAAGAAGCAGGCGAACACATGTTTACTTTATATAATATGACCCGTGAAGAACGGAAACGCCGTGGAATGGTCGGTCGTGAATATGGATTAACTGATGGAATGTTTACGGCAGAAAAAATGGGTGAACTCTTTATTGAACATATTAATAAGACGATGGAGAACTGGACTCCACGTGAACGTTATCAATTGGTAAAGGTATAATGAAACGTAGAGCACTAATCACAGGTATCACCGGTCAGGATGGTTATTATTTGACAAAATTATTATTAGAGAAAGACTATGAAATTTTTGGGATGATTCGTAGGCATAATCGAACTGGCACAGAACTGGGTACGGTCAGTTCATTGGAATCTTTAATTAATTTTGATTACGGGGACATGACCGACGCTTCTTCTTTAGAGGCAATTGTTCATAGAATTAAACCGCACGAAGTTTACAATTTAGCGGCTCAATCTCACGTAAAAATAAGTTTTGATTCTCCTGTGTATACCGCAAATACAAATGCGTTGGGAGTAGTTCATTTATTAGAAGCTGTTACACGTACTGTACCAAGTGCTAGATTTTATCAAGCGTCTACGTCCGAAATGTTCGGAAACAGCGTGGATACGGATGGATTTCAACGAGAATCAACCTGTATGAAGCCGGTGAGTCCATACGGAGTAGCAAAGTTATATGCACATCAAATGGTAAACGTATATCGTATACAACACAATTTATTTGCATGCTCTGGTATTTTGTTTAATCACGAAAGTCCGATGCGTGGCGATTTGTTTGTAACCAAAAAAATTACAAATTACATAAAAGATGTTCGTAAAAATGGATTTTTTAATAAACTACAATTGGGTAACTTAGATGCACGTAGAGATTGGGGTCATGCAGAAGACTACGTACACGGAATGTGGTTGATGCTACAACATCAACACCCAGATGATTACGTATTATCCACCGGTCTAACTTACAGTATCAGAGAGTTTTTACAAAAAGCATTTGATTACATAGGGATTTCTGATTATACTGCCCACGTAGAAATAGATCAGAGATTTTTACGACCAGAAGACGTACATCATTTAAAAGGTGATTCTACCAAAGTACGTACAGTATTGAAGTGGTCACCAAAACATAATCTAGATACATTAATTCAATCAATGATAGAAGGGTAAATATATGTTACAAGAATCTAAACCAGTCTGTGTTGTAAGAGCTCCATGTGCCACACGAAGTGGATATGGTGATATGAGTAGAGACATTATTAGACATATTATTGAATATGGAAAATTTGACGTGAAAGTTCATAGTGTAAATTGGGGAGATACTCCAATGAATGCATTAGATGAAACTGATCCAAAGGATAAAATGATCTTGGATAGAATTCTTAAAGAAAATCTAACACGTCAGCCAGAATTATTCATATCAATTACGGTTCCCAACGAATTTCAACCAATTGGAAAATATAATATTGGTATTACCGCCGGGATTGAAACTACAGTTGCAGCAGCACCGTGGATAGAGGGATGTAATAAAATGGATGTGGTATTTACTATATCAGAACATTCAAAAAATGTATTACAAAATAGTAAATATGGATATCAACTGCCGAATGGTGGACAAGGTACTCTAGAAGTAAATAAAGTAGTTGAAGTATTACACAATTGTATTGATACTGCAATATTTGGAAGAAAGGCCCCAGTTGACGCTGGGCTAACCAATGTACTTGATAATCTATCGGAAAGTTTTGCATTTTTATTTGTTGGTCATTGGTTACGTGGAGATTTTGGAGAGGATAGAAAAAACGTTGCATTATTAGTTAAGTTGTTTATGGAAACGTTTAAGCAAATAAATAATAAACCAAAACCGGCGTTAATACTAAAAACTAGTAGTGCTGGATTTTCTATCCTTGATCGGGAAGAGTTATTAACTAAAATACAACAAATAAAAAATTCTGTTACACTAGAAGGATCACAAACCTTACCAAATGTGTATATTCTGCACGGAGAATTAACGGAAACGGAAATGAATACGTTATATAATCATCCAAAGATCAAGGCTCATATTAGTTTAACAAAAGGAGAAGGATTTGGGCGTCCATTGCTGGAAGCTTCAGTGAGTGGTAAGCCGGTGATTGCCTCTGGATGGAGTGGTCATTTGGACTTTTTGAGTACAGAAGGAGCTGTATTAATTGGCGGGGAATTGAAAAATGTACACGATAGTTCGGTGTGGGAAAACGTAATTATAAAAGAATCCAGTTGGTTTTCTCCAGACCCACAACAGGCTGTCAATGCAATGGCTGCAGTGTTTATGGATTACGCACAGTTCAAAAACAATGCATATTATTTAGCAGAACGAAATAGAAAAAATTTTTCATATGCAACCATTCAAAAGAAAACGTGGGAACTATTAGATAAATATGTTCCGGAGTTTCCTAAGCAGGTTCCGTTAAAACTTCCTTCTTTGAAAAAAATTGAACTTCCAACACTGAAGAAGGCTGAATAATGGATATGCCGTTGTATAAAAATTTATTTGGAACACGAAAATTTACTTCAAATAAACAGTTACGTCCTGGGAAAGTTGTGCAGTTTACCTACGATAACGAACAAAAATTTGCGTTGGTATTAAATCCAGATTGGCAGGGTAAATTACATGCGTTATCATTAAAAACATTGACGCCCGATTCACTTAAATCAATTTTGGAAGAGTTGGTCAATGAATCTTCGTATGATAGTATTTACGAAAAATATAAAAATTCTAAATATGTAGAAAGTAGATCTTATAGAACGTATACTGTGTCTAAAATAAAAACTCTTCGTGAAATTTTTTTAAAAGAGGATAACGTATGAGTAACGATCCGTTTGGAGTTTGTTTAGAACCAAAATGCAATGACGAGGAACCGTCGAAAGATTTACCGTCGTTTACTGACATGGCAAAGGGATTTTTTGGTAGCGCAAAAGACGTGTTATCCGGAGCGGTTCAGGGAGAAGGTGTACTTGTTACGGAAGAGATATATAATACACGTATATCTTTGTGTAATACCTGTGAATTCTTTAGACATGAAGATAAACGATGTACACAATGCGGGTGTTTTATGGAGGCAAAAACTCGTTTCAAGAAAACATATTGTCCTATCCACAAGTGGGAGGCCGAGTGAAAACTCTGTACAGAATTTCTGACGGTATTACAAAACCTAATAAATTTCAGCATGCAACAAAAAGACATTGTATTGAAAATTTTTTATTACATTTTCCAACAAACGAAGTTATAATTTATGCCGACAATGTACGTGACGAATCGTATGAGTGGATTTCTTCGCTGGGATGTGTTACCTATAGAACGAATGGTGGAAGTAGTGCAGCAGGATTTCGTATTGTATTTGAAGAAGCACTACAATTCCCAGATGAAGAAGTAATTTATTTTGTAGAGGACGATTATCTTCACATAAACAATGCACGGACGGTATTACTGGAGGGGATATCTAGAGCTAATTATGTCTCCCTATACGATCACCTAGACAAATACATGCTTCCAGAATATGGAGGAAATGTGTATATCGGTGAAGATGCCGCTGAAGTGACCAAGGTATTTTTAACTGAAACTTCGCATTGGAAACTGACAAATAGTACGACCATGACATTTGCATCTACTGTAAAGGTATTAAAAGAAGACGCCGAGATTTGGAGAAAACACAGTACAGGAACTTGTCCACGTGATTTTGATGCGTTTATTGAATTGAGAGAGCGTGGTAGAACATTGGCAACACCTTTGCCTGGATATAGTACGCACTGCGATCCTCAGTATCCATCTCCACTTATAAATTGGTCATCTGTATGAGTATAGAATTAACTGAGGAAGTTTTACACCATATAGATCTAAGATCATTGGGTAAGTTAGTAGTAGAGGAAGAATTTAGAAATTATTTTCTAGACAGCCCGGGCAAAGAACATTATCCGTTGCTTGCATATTTAAGTACACAATTCCACGGAGTAAATTTATTGGATATTGGTACGTACAAAGGGTGTTCTGCGTTGGCACTTTCGTACAATACGTCTAATACAGTACACTCTTTTGATATCGGTAATTTCAGAAATTTACACGAGGAACCGGATAATATAAAATTCTATATTGGATATGTAACAGATGAAGAATATGTAGATCTCATAAAAAGTAGTCCGTTTATTATGTTGGATACCGCCCATGATGGTACATTTGAACATGCCTTTCACAAACACTTACAAGAAATCAAATGGGAAGGTATTCTCTTATTAGATGATATAAATTTAAACACAGAAATGAGGACATATTGGACATCTATAAACGAATTAAAATTTGATATATCCCCATATGGTCATTGGTCTGGAACTGGTATAGTTTATTTTGGAGAGGGTTATGAATTTACGTGAATATATTGACTCAAACGGAAATACAGTATTTCATAAGTTTGAAAAAACATTCGTGGCTGCACAAAGAATAGAAGCATTTGAAGTAATAGAAAATTTCATTAGAGAACAAACGCCAGAAAAAATACTAGAAATTGGAACTGCTGCGGGAGGGTTGACCGCTTTTATCAATCATGTCGGGAAAGAAGCAAACAACGAGTTTGAAATGATTAGTACAGATATCAATGATCGTCCCGAATACAAAAAAATTATAGAAGATGGAGTCACCATTTTAATTGAAGATATCTTTGATTGGGGTAATGAAACAGTAAAAAATTCTAAAGTACTAGAATTTCTATCAGACACTTCTAAAAAAATTATTTTTTGTGACGGTGGTAATAAGCAAGTTGAGTTTAAAATATTAGCAAAATATTTAAATGTTGGTGATTTTATTCTTGCACATGATTATATAGATACACACGAAAATTTCATGAATTTTTTTATTGGAAAACTTTGGAATTGGATGGAAGTATCCGAGGAAGATCTCGTATACACATCTAAAAAATATAATTTACAAGAATACAACAAAGATGTATTTGCTCCAGTGGTTTGGACGTGCAGAGAGAAAATTTTATGACAGATTATGAAAAAAAAGAATTTTATATCACAACTCAACCAAACTACGAGGCGTGGGCTAAGCATGCAAACGTAGGAATTTTAAATTTGTACAGTAACTATATTTTTGGAAATGTACTAGACGTTGGGTGTAACCACGGAGGTTCTGCAACTTATTGGGTGACAAAAAATCCAAGAGTAACTTCAATTACTGGACTGGATGTTCAAGAACAAGTTAAGCCTATTTTTTTAAACCTAATGAGTTCTGTATCAATTCCTGTAAACTTCATACAAGTAGATTTTACCGTGGATATTGAGTTGCCAACTAAGTATGATACGATTACAAGTTTTCATACATTGGAGCATATTATACGGGAAGATGTACCTAGTTTTGTAAATAACATGTTCAGGAATTTAAATGAGGGTGGGTGTGTAATTATTAGTATTCCATACATGCATCATTATGAAGACCCACATCACGTAGTTTTTTACGACGAAACATTGTTAATTAAAACGTTTACTTCGGCGGGATTTACAACCGTGGAATGTCTCAAAGATGATAGATGGGAAATGGAAAAAAATCTTTTAACGGCAGTGTTCAAAAAATGATTGATACCGTGATTAATTATTGTACTGTAGATTTTAAATTTCTTGAAAAAAGTATAACAGAATGTCTGAAATTTTCAAATCAGATAATAATACCTGTATGTGATCATTTTCTAGA
>Ga0315909_10009053_pt1 | contig 10816 bp, 26 predicted proteins | sample LakEriMetagenome_11_FD_203527 | JGI IMG/M metagenome (GOLD analysis project Ga0315909, IMG submission 203527) | Freshwater fungal communities from buoy surface, Lake Erie, Ohio, United States - Buoy 2 MA125 | ecosystem: Environmental > Aquatic > Freshwater > Lake | place: USA: Lake Erie, Ohio...
TAGATATTTATGCTGCTTATAATGCTGGGTCAGTTAGGCTTCTAAATGGGAAATATTCTAATCAAAGCAATGTTGATAATTTTAATAAGGCTTATTCTGATATTCAAAAGTTAAATTAAAAGAAAATGCCCTCCCTGGCATAAGGAGCATCCGTGCTTTCTTTAGTATCATTTAGTTTGTAGTTTTTATCAAGATCAACAAAGCTAATCTTTTTCCCTCTATACTCTCCCAGCTTTGCATATTTTGTCATGCTGGCCCTGGATATATTAAGAGCATTAGATGCTTGCAGTAGAGAGTTATAAACAACACCGTCAATCATAACTCGTTTAGAAAATTTTTTGCCGATTCTTTCGCTTTCAATTTGATAATACATCTTGTCCCCTTTTGCAAAATAGTACCACTTTTATGTTTACTTATAATGTAATATTAATTATAAATTATCAATAGCTATCCTTCCCGTGCCAATGCATCCCCCTGTGTTGGCACTTATAATTTTAGGTGAAAAAATGTTTTTATTAAATTGTTATAATTGTGGGAATCCAGTTTTTACTAAATGCGATAATAAATTTTCCGATGAATGTCATGTTTGTTTCATAATAAGATTCATCGAATCTCAACAATTTAGAGGCCAGCATGATTGATATTTTTGGGAGACTCGCAAAGAAAGGTGATGTAATAGCCTATAGAATATCTAATTGCAAAAGCAAGATTGCTTTAGGAAAAGTTATTGATATTAACGGAGAGTTTTTGAGAGTTAAAAGCCTTGTTAATTTACAAGGTCAATTAGTAGTAAGATCATGCTCAACAATTAAAGACAGTACGATAGTCATTATTAATGATGATTTTATTTCAAATAAATTAGGGGTGATAAATGAGCAAGCAGTTCAAGGAAGACGACTTAGAAAGAATAATAGTAAGATTACAGACAACTAAAAAAGAGTTATCTTTTATCGTTATCATATACCATATGATGGCCTGTTTCTCTATGTTGTATGTAGCACTAGATTTATTATCTAAATTAAAATGAAGATCTTGATTAAAGCGATAACGGCCTTGTGCCCATTATGTCTTAAGGTTTTAAAGATTTATAGTGAAGACGGCAAGATTAAGTATAAATGTTCAGAGTGTAGGATAGTAGGCAATATTTATATTAGAAATACAATGGAAGGAAAATAAATGGAAGATCCAGACGTTACACAATTAGGAAAAGTTTTCCCTAATATTAAAGAAGATGTTTTTAGCTTTGACCGTGGTGATGGAATACATGTTTTTTATGATGTAATAATAAATGAAATTCTATGCACTAGAATAAGAGATGCTATAACTATGGACCCATTCCCTATAGAATTTGTCATACAAATTATGAAAAGAGACCGTGGGGAACATATTGTTTATGTAGGAGAGTTGTAATGAGTGTAAATAGAGTTATCCTTATAGGGCGTTTAGGAAAAGACCCAGAAATAAAATACGGAGCTTCTGCTTTCTGTACTTTTTCACTAGCGACAACTGAAAAATGGACTGATAAAAATTCAAGGGAAGAAAAAAAGGAAACTGAGTGGCATAATTGTATCGCATTCGGAAAGACTGCTGAGCTTATCCATACTTATACGAAGAAGGGTAGCCAGGTTTATGTTGAGGGTAGGATTAAGTCTAGTACTAAAGATGATAAGAAGTTTTATAATATTCAGGTGTCTTTAGTACAGTTCCTAGATAGCAAACAAGACAATGGTCAATTAGAAGAGAAAAAACAGTTTCCAGTTAGTAAAACCACAGCGCCTAAAAATGATTTTTTTACTGCGGATGATATTCCGTTTTAGGGGTTACTTATGGATTTTGAAGTAAAAAAAGAAGATACTTTTACACTAGAGATTTATGGTAACTTTAACAACACATATTTTACCGCACCAAAGACTGGCATTGTTCATATATGTGGGAAGCAATATGAGGTCGAGATTGGTAAGGAGTATATGATAAAAAATGGAATGTTAGTTTTGCCACGAGAAAATGATGAAGAATAAAATATTCTATTGTAATTTTGTCAAAAAACTTACTGGTGATATTAACTGTCATTGTTGCACATCATGCCATGATGATGAATATTATTATGATGATTTAATTGAGATAAGTATTAACGACAGAAAATTTTATCTATGCTGTACTATGGCAACTAGATTAGAGCAATATTGCAATAAGAAGGGAATATATTTTAATTATTAAGAGGATGCATGAATTTACTTAACAATAGATCATTAGAAAAATTCATCTTATGTGGCAACATCCTAGGCATTTTGGAAGGCGTAAAGGCCAATTATGAACTGTCTAAAAAGCCTTTATCATCTGAGCATGTTAATGAGCATATTGAAAAGATGAATAGGCTTATTGAGATACTAAAGGAAGAGGAGATTGAGAAATATGAAAGAAAAATTGATTAAAGATGATGAATTTGGAAGGGCCGTTCATAAATGCCATGAAAGAGATGTTATTAAGAAAATAAGATCTTTTATGATTCCATTTATGTTAGGTTTTTTATTATGCTTTATATTAAATAGATTGGGACTATAAAATGGCTTTAAAAATAGATTTTAGTGATATTAGAGACAATCAAAAAGTCTTTCATATGACTAGAGGAATGATTAAGATTGAAAAAGGTGTATCAGATACAAAAGATAAGGTGTTTACTGATGCTGATAATGCTGAATATTTTTCTGACGGAAAAGAGTATGATGATGACAAGCATCCTAGCTTCTTTCATTCCATTGAAGAATGCATTGAATATTTTCAGTCAGTAAAAAAAGACATGGACGAGGAGAGTAAGCCAAAGAAGCGTTATTGGATATGGGATGTAAAGCATGGTAATGGTACTATAGGTAAAACAGAAATTTATTTAGATGAAAAAGGGTTTAGCACTGCTAATTGTTTAAACCCTTATTATACAAATTTTGAACCTATGAAAATTAAGAAACATGAAAACGAGTTTATAGATGTTTAAAATTAGTGGTGATTCTTATGCAGCAGAAATATTTATAATTGTTTTTTTCACTTTAGCAATAATATATTATAAAGCCGAACCATATGTTCATGATAAAATTATCGAAAAAAAAGCAAAAGAATATTGTATAAAATATGAATTTAAAGAATTAGATAAATGTAAAGCTATAGCATATAGATTGTTAGAAGAAGATGTTAATTTGAAATGAGGTTATAGATGTCTAACGAAGTTAAAATATCAATGGAAGTTCTTTCGATTAGAGCATTAACTGCAATTTATTATTTAGCAAGAAGCTATGGAACTGAAATAACTTTATTATCTCATCTTGCTCAGTTTAGTGAAAAACAGTTAATGAATAACAAAGGTTTTGGTCGTAAAACTTTAAATGAAATTAAAGAGTTATTGCATGATAATGGTTTTTATCTTATTGAAGAGTGTCCGCCAAATGGATCTATAACTACACGTTTGCCAAGAGAAGTTATTAATCAAGTAAAGCAATGGAAATAAGGGAATAATTATGAGTAGAAAAGATAAAGCATTGATAGGGGATAATGTTGATTTAAATAATTTAGCTACCTTGGTAAAACCTCACTATTTTGCGATATTCAATCTCTATTTCGTGCATGATTTAACCTTAAAACAAATAGGTGAAATTATGGGAGTATCAAAAACTAGTGTTACCTGTATAATTAATAGGTGTATTAGATATTCACGTTATAAAATAAAAGATAACAGTAATGATGCTTGGAAAAAGATTTATAAAAAATATTACGATAATGCAAAAGTTAACTTGATCCCCTATGGTTTTAGTAGTGAAGCTATTGATGAACTGTTTAAGGTGTCATTAAATCAGGTAGACAAAGAAAAACAAGATTATTTAATAGAAGAAATAAAATGTTATGAGAAAATACTTGATAGATTAGTTAAGGGAGGAGTCAATGTATTTTTAAATGATATTAATCTACAGAATTCTTTTAATGATTTAAATTTAAGATTAATTAAAACATCTACTATATACTTTGATAGAAAACTTAAACATACCATTAATGCATTAAAGAAGCTATAGGAACTCCTCAGGACTAAACACAGTGATATAAACTCCTGGACTCTCCTTATCAACTTCCCAATCCCAGCTTTTAAATGCGAAATATCTATCGTCAACACCAATCACCTTTGAGATGCAGTCACAAATGGCCTCTTGAAAGTTTTGAATATCTGACCTTAAATCAGGCCGGAAAAATGTAGCTGAAATATAGACCTTTTCTTTTGGAAAGAATTTAACAGGATGAGGATGAACACGTAAGGCCTCTTTCATTTCATAGATAACTCTTTCCTTGGCCTTCTTGTAGCTAGTAGACTGAACTAGACGGCCTTTATTGGCACCGCAGAATTTTTTATTTTTTGAAAGGTTAGTGTCATAGGCAATAGTGAAGGAGAATTTCATAAGGCCTTTTAAGGGTGGGCCAGGGAACTCGCTAAAGAAAACCTGGCCCGTAAAAGTAGGGCATCACGATTGTCTTATGATGCCCTAAAATAGACTCTGGTATTGAAATTAAATCAGCTTTTTTTCATTTTGGAAATAACTTTTCTCATTTCGTAAAAATGGACTGTTACCGTATTCCCAGTTTTGCCAATAAGCTTACCTATCTCAGGATGTGTATATCCCATTAGATAGTACTTAATTAGTGTCTGGTAGAATGGCTTTAACCTAGACACAAAGTTATTAAGATCAATCTTGTGGTTAACATCTTCAATTGTGTAGGCCCTATCTATCAGGTGTGGATTAAGTGGCCTGTTTAGATCCATTCTTTTTTGGTAATTGCAGCTTGTTTTTCTACCACTTGAATCACGAAGGTAATCAATGACTAGATGCCTTAGGTTTCTACTAGGGTAAGTTTGCAGGTAGACCATGATGACACTTTGCTGGCAATCTTCCGCCTGCTCGGGGGTAATTTTGGGGGAATATTGGCGTAGGATATAGTAGATCTTTTTTTTAAGTTTATTGAATTCTTTTTCGTTGATCATATCCATTAAGAGATGTACCTTTTTACTCGGGCAACCCAACCCTAAAAAGGTTGTCCAATTTTTAACATTAAAGCCAGCACCAATGTCTTCGAAAGGCCGTTTACCAGACGGTCTTTTTAATTTACCAAAATCTTTAACCGAAAAGCCCCTTGATTCTTTCTCTGGTTTTTGATAGCTTCTCTTTGCTTGTAAATCTGGGGTAAAATCCGATTGCAAGCAAACACGTCTGGGCACAGTCGTGGATTGCAATGATGAAAGTCAGACAAGAGAAATCTTGCATTTCTAGTAATCAATAATCCTCTTGCTTTTGCTGTGAGGAGTGTGTCAACATGCGGCCTTTTTAGTTTAAGCTTCAATATATTATTTTTTTAGTTTAAACTTTAGATTCCCTTATGATTTTTTTTAGATCAGCTATGTGGGAGAGTGGAAGGGTCTTTCCAGCTTCTTCTCTCCCTTTAATTCACTTAAAGTCTTTCCTCTTAAATTTAAGCATAAGCGACAGGTAACTTGAGACCAAGCGGCCTCAACGTCAAATCTTAATAATTCTTTTGGGGTGATACTGGGGATGCACTGAACAAAACTAGTATTGGAGCTCAGGTCAAAACAAAGTTTGTGTTTTAGTTTCATAGTTTGATTATAAAGTCCCCTGCAAAATTAGCGTGCATTTTTTTGCAGGGATTTTAAAGTCAAGTTGGAAAATGCATGAAACTATGCACAACTATATTAACTACCAAAGTTAAGTAAATTACTTAAGGTTTACACAATTCTCCTATGGTCTAAAAAAGGAAGAAACTGTGCGCAATAAAAGGACGGCCAACAGTTAAGACGGCCAGCCGACTCTTAAATACCGAAAAAGTGTATTAAGACCGCAATAGGCATTTTTTCTGGTAATTGTCACAGATGGCCCGTAGGCCTTTCGATTAGCTGTAAATAGCTTGTCCTGTTTGGGACATGGATAACTAATCGGTTAACTCAACTTCATTAATGATCATCTGCCTTTTTAAACTAAGCATCATTTCCTCTATTGCCTGTTTGGCCAAAGCTTCTTCTTGTGGGGTCACAGATATATTTTCTAAGTCGATTATAGGGCCTTCATCGTCTTGTTCTGAGACCATTTGTTTGATGCCCTCTAGATCAACGGGAGTACTATCTTCTTTCTCTCTATTGGCCTGGTGTTGACTCTCACGAAGCCTAGTATAATAGGTTTCAAACTCTTCGATTTTAACCTTGGATAAGAATAGAACATGGAGGGTTTTTTTCTCAGGGTAAAGGTTATGGTAGTACTGCATTACTGCTATCAGCTTAGACTCATCGCAATTATATTTCTCTAAAAGGGAATTCTTATTCTTCTCTTCCTTCCCAAAGAATAAAAAAGTTTCTTCATCCGAAATCCCCTTACTTTTATTCTTAATTACTTTCTCTTGAATTACTTTACCCCCACTGGGTGAATCCTTAGAATTCAGGTTAGATAATAACCTGTATTCCAGGGATTCAGGTAAAATATCCAACGTGAATCCCCAGGATACAGGTTGAAAAATTCTGCATTTACCACTTTGGCGGCCACAAACTGCATCATTAGTCTTTTCCGACTTATAGCGGTAAGGTATCCTGGCCGTAAATCTCGAGAAAACTCCGTCTTTGACTTCATGGACAAGGCCTAGATCAATTAATTTAGCTATTGCATCATTAACAACATACCTGGTATAGCCTTCGTATTCGGCAATCATTTTTCTCGATGTCTTAAAATCCATTTGAGAAATTGACACAATGAAAACAAGAATATCTCGTTCAATGTGCGTTAAGCCATAATCAACCCTAAGCTTATTCCGTATAGCATTAGAAGCTCGGCAATAACCAGTTTCGTAATTCTCAATTTTTTCTGTTTGGTATTTATTCATTAAATCCCTTCCCCTAAAAATATGATGTGAACTTTAGAATTAAATAAATTTTGTTTATGAACAATTGAAAAGACTGCTTCATGTGCGCAGATTTCATTACTTGACTCTGTGCCTTTGTTATTTACTTTCTGAATGTTGTGTTTTAAATTTTCACTATGCAAGCGCCTCTTTTTTCTCTGTTTGGGAGTGAAAAATGAGAGTTTGAGCAGACAAAATAAATAGTTCTCAGGCTATTTATTGAGTCGCTTTTAGATGATCATGAAGCTAAGTGTTCGGATTGTAAAGTAAAAAGGTCTAGCATTGTCTAGGCCTTTTTTGTTTAAAAAGCCTCCAAAACAAACAGAATCTATTTAATATCTAAACAAATTTTATTTAGTTTTTATTGCCTAACTCTCCGTAATGATTAGTTACTAATTATTACCTTTACATTAACCTAGTTTTTTGGTATAATAATAAGTGAGGGATGGATACTTATACCCTCAAAATCTAGGTGCCATCCCTTTATTAAAAGGAGGGTATATGAGGACACTAGAACAGATAAAACAGGAGTTAGAGTTAAAGGGTTATGTGGTAGGGATTGCAGAATTTACACCTGGAGTTTTCTATCTTGTAGCAACTAAAGGTGAAGGTACTACAATGTCTTACTGGCCTGACCATGATGATTATAATGAGTTTTTAAAGAAGATTGAGTGCATATAAATAAGGGGGATTTATGGATAGAATTAAACTTGTTTTTGCTAAGGGTGGGATTTTTGATCAGTATTTAGCCGCTTTAGAAATTGCTACGGAAGCCGAGAAAAAGTTAGGTTATATTCCTAGCGATTTGAAGAAGACTTTAGAGACTTTAGAAAGCAGAATAAATAAGAAGTAATTTATAGGGCCTCTACGGAGGTCCTTTTTTTTGGGGGATTTAAATGAGAGTCAAGGAAGGATTCGAGTCTGACAAAATGGCATTTGACTGGCTAGTAATGGCAACGTATGGGAAGAATTGTACGAATTATAAGATAGAACTATATGAGGCATTATCAGGTAAACAATTATGGCGTGTCTGGTATGTAATAGAAGGAGAGTAGATGTGAGAAGGTTATCGTTAAATAATGGGTTGAGTTATGTAGATCTGAATTCAATGAGTATTGATGATGCAATTTTTATTGACACTCATTGGGAAGCAATTGTTGAATTGGCTGATTTGGAACGAATGGAAATAGCGCTTAAAATTGTTAAGACCAATTCAAAATTTGAATTTATAAAATATTACTTAGAGATAGCTGATCAAGATTTAATTATAGGATAAATAAGGAGAGTAGGTATGGGTATGTTATTTAATCAAGTTAGAAATTTAAAAACAAGAAGGGAAGAGGATGTTTACGATCAATATTCAGACGGATTTGGTGTCCTTTGTGTCCCTAAGTGCATCTTTGATGAAGGGATTACTAATCCAGAAGGTTTTGAAATTAACGTCCCTACCTATTATTTTGATTTATTAGTGAAGCAAAACAAGGTTGAATTAAATCAATATTTATTCTTTGTAGCTGACTTTTATTATGATTCTTTTCTGGGAGCTATCTTTGATCCTGAAATGGTTGAAAAACTAATTAATAAATAACCTATTGATTTTCTTTACTATTTTAGTTAATTATTAGTTTTAATAATTTCTAAAAGGAAAATGTATGAAGAAAATCATTAATGGGAAAATGTACAACACTGAGACAGCGCAAAACCTAGCTGAATTCGTAGCGCCATTACCGCCTGAGCATCCTGATTATTGTCATGAGATTCTCTATAAGAAAACTAATGGAGAGTTTTACCTTTACAGAAAAAACCATACAGGCCTAGAGAATATTCTTCCTTATACTGTAGAGAAGGCCAAGCGTTGGATCGAAAAACAAATTGATGATGCTGATTTATTCATCAAGATCTTTGGTGAAGTTGAGGAGTGATGCAAACCTATCTTTATATTCATTCTGAATTAATAAAATTAGCTCAGCTATCTGCATTGCATCTCCTGGGTGCAGATGCAATTTCTCACTGATATAATTCATATGCAAAGGCTGGCCTAAAGGGTTTACATACATAAATCCGCCCATCCCCTGTAAAGCAAGAATCAACTGACCTCTCGCATTTCCTCCAAAGGAAAGCACATTAAGTTTAGTATATTGGGAAGACAAAAAGATATTATAAGCAGTCTTTTGATCTGGTGAAAATGAGAATAGGATACTTCCGCCCGAAACTAAGCGATCAACGATATCTTTAATATCTTTATCTGAAAGATCATAACAATCTTCTCTCATGCAAAATACCTAGTTAGTGCATCAAATAAAATATCGTTCTTACTTTTACCGGCCTTATCAGCTTCAAACTTAACTCTATCAAGCATTCCCTTAGGAAGATAACAACTAGAAATAACGCCCTTCTCGGCATGTTTAAGTTTAGGGCCTGATTTTTTCTTAACTTTCTTAACCGATTTCTTAACTATTTTCTTAACCATAAAAACTCCATATAATATTAAATTATAATTTACTATTTGATGTAATAGAGTATTATTACTCTAATTATAAAGGGTTGTAAATAGGGAGACTGAATGAGCAAGATTTATAAGGTGATTTCTAAATGCATGAAAGAGATAGGCGCCATTGGGAAAGATCAAACCAATAAGGCCCAGGGATTTAAGTTTAGAGGGATTGATCAAGTCTATAATGCCCTTAATCAGCATCTAGTGAATAATGAAATCTTTACAGTCCCCGAGGTGCTCGATATGAGGTCAGAGAGATTAACCACCACTAAAGGTACGGCCATGCATTATGTGATGCTAAAAATGAAATATACTATGTATGCCGATGATGGATCTAGTATCTCCTCTATCGTTTACGGTGAGGCCATGGACTCAGGAGATAAGGCCACAAACAAGGCCATGTCTATCGCTCATAAATATTTCTTCCTTCAATTATTTTGCATCCCTACTCAGGAGCAAAAAGATCCTGACTATGAAACTCATGAGATAGCTTTTAGACCAGTTGGTCAGCCTGAGCGAAATGCTAAAGATAATCGCAGTGTCCTTCCAGAAATAGATGATAATGCAATTATAGAGAAAGCCGCTAAAGACGAGGAAAAGATGAATGCCCGTAAAAATTTCCATATTAGAGTCGCTGAGCATATCACGAAAGAACCAAAGGAAATGAGGGCATTTCTTAAAAAGGAATTAGGCTATGATTCTAACATGATTTATGAGGTTAGTGAGTATCAGGCATATGGGAAAAGATTTATGGACGGTTTAGTTGGATATCAAGAACAGGGTAAATTATTATAAGGGAGAATAGATGAGTTCAAGTAATTTTAAAACTTTAAAAATTTCTGAGATAGAACCTAGTTATAATTCTAGATCTGTCGATGAGGATTTATCTGATTTAATGAGAAGTATTAAAGAGCAAGGCCTTCTTGAACCTATAGGAGTTGTTAAAGAAAAGAAAACTTATCGAATAGCTTATGGTAACAGGAGATATTATGCCTGTAAAAAATTAGGTCATAAATTTATTGAATGCATTATTCAGCAATATTCAGAAGAAAAATATGAAGTTATTGCTAATGCTGCCGAAAATTTTCAACGTAAGCAATTAAATCCTTACGAAAAAGGTATGCAGGTTAATCATTTAATCACTAATTATGGCCTTACAAAAAATGAGGTATCTGCCAGTCTAGGCCTATCAATTGTGGCCATAAATAATTTTTTGGCAATGTATCAGGATCTTCCAAAGCAATATAGGAATGATATTAGTACTGTTCAAGGTAATCAAAAAAATGGTGCTATAAACAAAATCCCCACACATACCGCTAATAGAATTTTACAAGCGAGTAAAACCCATAATCTATCTAATGAGCAAAAATGTGAAATGCTTGATCTGGCCAA
>Ga0315909_10009054_pt1 | contig 10816 bp, 9 predicted proteins | sample LakEriMetagenome_11_FD_203527 | JGI IMG/M metagenome (GOLD analysis project Ga0315909, IMG submission 203527) | Freshwater fungal communities from buoy surface, Lake Erie, Ohio, United States - Buoy 2 MA125 | ecosystem: Environmental > Aquatic > Freshwater > Lake | place: USA: Lake Erie, Ohio...
AGTTAGTTGGAGCCTCTAGAGAAACCGTAAATAAAGCACTTGCTGATTTTGTTCAAAGAGAATGGATCAAATTAGAACCACGGGCGGTGCTGTTACTTGATTTGGAAAGACTAAACAAAAGAGCTCGTTAAAATGGTGTTATTCTTTATTTAAAATCGGCACTAGTTTGTTTTCATACATACCTAGAGCACTGGCAATAGCCATATGCATGTCTAAGTATTGATAAGAACCGAGACGTCCACCAAAAAAAGTGTTTTTCTCAAGTTTGATCATTTCTCTGTACTTAACCAGTTTTTCTCTATCTGCTGCTAAATTTACAGGATAATAAGGTTCATCTTTGCTTGACGCAAGCCTTGAAAACTCTCTCATGATGAGAGTTTTTTCCTTCGGATATTCTCGCTCAGGATGTAAATGTTTGAACTCATGAATTCTAGTAAAATTCACATCTAAATCAGAATAATTCATCACACTTGTTCCTTGAAAATCTTCAACTGCCACTACTTCTAAATCAAAATCTAGAGTTCGCCAGGTTAGTTCTCCGTGAATATAAGAAAAGTATTTATCAATCGGGCCAGTATAAATGACAATTTGCTTTGGATTAATCTGGCTTCTCAAATCAAAAAAATCTGTATTTAATAAAACCGTACTTTTACTTAACATTTTTTCAATCCATTTAGTGTAACCATCCAAAGGTATTCCTTGATATAAATCATCAAAATAATCAGTGTTGTAATTAAATCTCACTGGTAATCTAGTGATTATTTCAGCAGGCAGTTCTGTTGGATTTTTTTGCCATTGTTTAATTGTGTAGTTTTTGATAAATGCATTATAGAGCACTTCCCCGATAAGTGAAATGGCCTTTGATTCAAGATTTGTTGCACTTCCGTCAGTATCCATCTGCGGCTTGATTTTAATTTCAGCTTCCTTGGGACTTAAGTTTAATTGATAAAACTGATTTATAGTGCTTAGATTGATTGGTAAAGAGAAAACTTTTTCATTATGAATTGAAAAGACTTTGTGGCGATAATTGTTAAATTTTGTAAATTTATTGCAGTAGTCCCAAACTTTTTTATTATCGGTGTGAAAAATATGGGAACCATACTTATGATACTCAATTCGAGTTTCTTCGTGAAAAGTTGAATAAGCATTTCCGCCTAAATGTGAACGACTGTCAAGTACTAAAACTTTTTTGTTGGTGCATGTTGTAATTCTTTCAGCAATTGTCGCGCCAAAAAAGCCAGAACCCACAATTACTACATCAAAGTTTGAAATCATTGAAAATATCGCATCCAAACATGAACTGTTGTAATTCCAATCACTTAATATTATCATAGAGTGATGGCCTATCTTAATTTAGATAAAAACTGACCTTTTGATAATTAAATACTATTATTTATTGAAATTAACGTGTGCGCTGCAAGGGGTAGAGCTGGATTCTCTCTGAATAAATGATGCTTTGTGACTCAAATGGCAATTTTTATAGGACCTTTATATACTTAATAAAGACCAAGTACTTTTCTTATTTTTATATTCAGATTCTGGGAATAAATCATAACACCTATTATAGAATCTATTAATTGAGTATAATGATGATTAAGATAAAATCTTTGAGGGAAGGTATTATGCAAATAAAAATAATCAATTGAGGTTTTAATCTTAACAATTCCTTAAAAGACCCGAGTTTAATCCATTCAAGTGCAAAATTGCTACGAAAGTTAAAAATCCTTCGTGATTATCAATGAACACCAACAATAATGGTTAATCATCGAAGAAGATTACATTCTCTAATCTCGAAAATTGTAGTTTAAAAGCGTCCAATATTTGAAGTATTTTGACCTCATAAGGTAGATTTCGTGTCTATGGAACATTTGGTAAAAATGTATAAATCTCTAGCGAGAGTTCGAAAAAATCATGATTTAAAAATATTGACTGCGATACCTGCTAACACAATAATCATTTGGATTATCCAGTTACACCTATGTCTATCGATCAGCACAGGAGGATTCAAAAAATTTGAGAGTGATATTGGAATCTATTTCCTAGGAGGCATGAGTTTATCTCAAGACTTTATCTTATATGACAATTTTTTTGATCATAAAGGTCCAATGTATTATTTATGGATTTTCCTGCTGAGAAGTATTCTTCCACTAGAACCTGCGGGGGCTGGAATTCTTATTCTGTTGACATTATTATTTTGGTTTTTAATAATTGAGTTGATTATTTGTTTGTACAGAATAGAGAACTTTGAATCTAACATAATTAGGGTAATATCGTGTTTAAGTTTATTCCTTCAAAATTCAAATAGTATGGTTTCGGTATTTGCTAACGTATTTACGGCACTAAGTCTTTTATTCCTTCTGAAATTCCTAGAAAAAAAATCTACTTTCCTGCTCATAATATCTTCTTTCTTTGTTTCCATTGCCATTTTAACTCGAGTAGACTACGTCCTATTTATTCTTATTTTTGCTCTCCTTCTTTTATTTGAAATTCGATCAATAAATATAATATTTGTATATCTGCTGTATTTTTCAATTTCAATTGGTATTTCGCTCTTCATTCTAATTAAAATATTGTTTTTTAGTTTAAGGGATTACTGGATTTCGAATTGGGAGTTTAATTTCTTATATTATTTGCCAAATAAATATAATACTTTTGAAATACTAGGACTACTTAAGGTCAAAACCGATTTTGCTTTATATTTAGGAATATCTGGATTTTTATCTTTGGTTTTGATTATTATATTTACAAAAAATGAAAAATTACTCTTATATTTTTTTTCGCTACTTGTCATTCCTATAACGGCAGTGTTAGTAACTGGCTCGGATAAAAACTATCACTTTATGATTTTAACTCCTGGGATAGTGTTTTTTATGATTAAGGCACTTACTTTTATTAAAGATCAAGAGATAAAAAAATTTATTCATATTCTTAATTTTTCCTTACTTCTTCTGTGTGCGTACTATTATACTGATAATTATAAATGTTTTGTGCCCAACAAGTGTGTTAAAAGAAATGAGATTCCTTTAATAGCAGATCCCATATCTGATTTTTATTTAAATAACGCGTGGATATATATTGATGCAAACAAAAAAGTTAATATAAATTTTACAAGTAATTACCTAATGGCATATGACATCAAACATTTATCAAGGACTTTTATCAAAGAATTTCAAGCAAATAGATATCGCAATAAGTATATTAGCAATCAATCTTTTAAGGAATCTTATAATAATAGTAGTGAATTCTATTCTTTTTTGAAAGATAACTTAAATAATTCCAAACTTCAAACTATGTTATCTGACCATGATAGTAATTATCTACAAATATCTCAAACTGACTGGATAAAAAAATAAAATAAATTACTGGTATATCCCTACCATAGCTTCAATCAAAAGATAGTTTGGTATAATCTTTTTCCTATGCTCAACCTTGTGATTGTTATTCCATCGTACAATGAATACGACTCGTTATCAGATTTTATTCCTAGAATAGGAAATTTTTTTGGAAACAATTTTCAATTACTAATATTGATTGTTGATGACGCATCGACTGATGAGACTCCCTCGCTTAAAACCATTTTTGATAATCACAATTTTCAAATAGAGATTTTGCGAAACACAAAGAATCTTGGCCACGGTCAAACTCTTATCAATGGATTAATGCATGCTACCACGATGGAGTGTGATTACATTTTGACTCTTGATGGTGACGGGCAGTTCTTCGAGTCTGAAATTTGCCAAGTTGTGACTGATTTTATGTATAATGAGAGTTCTGATCTTCTCGAATTGTGTAGAATTGGGCGTACTGACCATTGGTATCGTAGAACTATAACAAAATCATTACGTTTTTTTACTTTTTTTCTAACTGGATGTAGCACACTTGATGCAAATACGCCGATGAGGTGCTATGACACTAAAATTCTAAATAAATTATTGCCTCTATTGCCAAGATTTTGTCTTACGCCCAACTTTTTCATTTCAATAATCTCAAGAGATTTGAGCTATAGCATTAAACAGGTTCAAGTTCATTCGCAAGATCGAAGAGGTCCCAATCCTAGAAGTGTATCTTGGGGCAATTCCAAATACTTCCTACCTTCAAGTAAATTGATATTTTTTTGTTACATGGCTTTAAAACAGTTCATGAAATTCACTTATTTGCGTTTCAGTAATAAGTAGCGTACAAGTGCCATTATGCTCCCCTGGGGGCTTTCAACAGTATTTGTTGGAAGTACACTAGCGTCAAGAACACTTATCCTATTGTATTGTTTCAAGCGACCACGATTATCGATGTTGATTGAATTCAATGGTAACGAACTCATAAAGTGAACGCTTGACATAAGTAAATCTCTTTTTTCCAACAAATCGATAAAAGTAGTAGCTTCCGTATAGCTCTTCAAAAATTTTGCGTCACGAACTGGTAAGAGTATTTCTATAGCTCCTACCGAAAATAAAAGCTGGACCACTTTTTTGAGGTAATCCTTAACTAGCATGTGATCTAAATCGCTTAGTTTAAAAAACGGTCCTATTATTTTGTTAAAAAAAGGCATATAAATTAATTTGCTCGCAATATCAACCTGTAAAGTTGTCAGACTACTTTTGGAAATATTATCAATTACTTTAGAAAAAATAGAATCATCAAAACCATAAGATGACAAGGCTAAGTATAATTCATTATAATTAGTAGGCATAATCAAAACTCCGTCAGCTATAAATTCCTGTACCTGTTTTACAAATATGGTTCCCGAGTTTGCATTGATTTCTTTTCCAAATATTGCCAATGTTTTTAAATTAATATGTATGCCTACACTTATTTTTCTCTTTTTAATCAACCCACTTTTCATCAACAACTTGGGACTTTCTATAGCTCCACAACTTAAAATTAATTCCTTACAGCGAATTTCATAATTTTGATTATTTTTTACTGCAATTACTTTTATTATCTCTCCATAGTAAATTTTTTTAGCTCGCAATCCCTTAATTAGTCTTCCTCCTAACGCAATCCCCATTGGAATTAAAGTTACGCTCATTGAATTCTTTGCACCACTCTTACAGCCTGAGACACATAGATTTTTTCTTACACAATTCGTAGTGGCTCGTTTTGCGTTTGAAACTTTCCAACCCAAATGTGTAGCACCTAGGGCAAGCAACATTGAATCATTATCATAATTATTAAGAACAATTTCATCTTTTACATGTAATAAACTTTTGAAATACTCAAAATTGTCTTGAAATGCGTTTACCTCAAAATCCTCTCCTAATATCTTTTTCCATTTGGAAATTACCAAATTGGGTGTTTCCCAAAATAAACCTCCGTTGACTTCGGTGGAACCGCCCACGGCCATTCCTTCACCTAGAGTCAGGTTTTGAGTTGAAAAGGTGGGGTAAAGTCCTGACTTTCTATATGCTTTACTGATTGATAGAAATCCACTTTCAAAAATCAAATCTCCTGAAGAATTCTCACCCTCCTCTATAAGTAGCGTCTCTCTATCGTGAGACATTTCGTAAAATGACACAGCTCCGCCTGCACCCGAGCCAATAATGAGTACGTCGGTTTCTATAACTCGTCTAGGCAATTTGATTGATCCTTGAGTCAAAGATTACGGCTCTTAAAAGAGTAATATATCCCAAATGAAGACGCCGAGGAAACTTCACTAATCTCAAATGGAAACCCATCAATTTTAATATTAAATTAATAGTATAATTCATTGTCAAGTATAATTTAATTGCAAATCTATATACGAAACTCAAATTATCAAGAAAAAAACTCATTTTTCTAACATACATGATCATATCTCTTTTTTTTGGAGTTCTCTTGAGATTATTTACCAAATAAATCTCAAAAGACAGCTCTATAACAATTAATGACATATTAAATATTTCAAATTTTCAAAACAAACTTAGTAATTAATAAAATTAAATTCTTACTTAAGACATCTTTAATAGCTTTTACTGAATAATCAACCTCAAACTTATTTGCAACTAATGGGAAAGAAATAATAAGTGGGCAATCTATGTTGCTCCCAAAGTATGTCAGTATTTTATGTTTTTCATATAGATAATTGATTATTGCACTATTCAGAATTTTACGAAATAAATTAGAATCACCCATAAATTTCCCCTCAAAGTTTTTTATTTTTGATAATTTCTCTTGTAAAGCCACAACTTTTGAATCTTTTAAAACAATACCCCAAAGGGCACCGCTGCCTCGTAATTCAAAGTCATTCTCCTTACAAAAAAAATCGTCAAGTTCTTTCTTAAAAAGTGTTTCAATAATTTGGGATTTCTTTACATAATCTTCATCTTTGATTATGTTGAGAGCCTCAACGGCTGTTACAGTTTCTTCACCGAATCCATAATACGTTGTGCTGTGTAGAGTTACATCTTTTAAATTGTTATAGGCACTTTGAATTTTTTTTGAGTATGTGTAGCCGGAAATTGAAGATTTTCCACCACCAAAACTTTTTGCGTAAACCAATATATCTGGGGTTAATTCTGAAACTCTCATAAAATTAAAGAGAAATCCTGTTTTCGCCCAACCAGTATAAACTTCATCAAATATCAAGACAATATTATGTTCGTTACAAGCTTCTCTAATTCTTGACAAGTAAGTTTCTGAACAACTTTGCATTGAGCTGGCATTAAGTGGCTCTATTATTAAAGCGTAAACATTTGATACCCCATCTTTTTTAATTTTATTTATTACCTGTAATGTATCGTCAATATCGTTATATCTAAATGATAGAGTATTATTGATGCTAGGGAATTGAAAGTTAATTTCAGGGGAATTCGTTAAACTCCCAGCCCCTAGAAGTTTTCCATGAAAAGATATATTAGAGTGCAAAATGTAGTCTCTTCGCCCTCCATGGTACTTGTAGGCTAACTTCACCGCGCCCTCAACAGCTTCTGCCCCTGAATTAGCAAAATAACTGAATTGAAGTGGAGCAGGAAGAATCTCAGCGATATTCGCACAAAGTCCCGCTATATATGGACTAAGAAAATTTTTATGAACTTCCATCTCTTTCCTTTTTTGAAAGTCAATTCTTGCTTTAAGAATTCTTGGGTGATTATGACCATGATTGAGAACTCCTATCCCCCCAGTCAAATCTAAAATTCTCTTCCCCCCCACTAATTTGATCCAACAGCCTTCAGCACTTTCGGCCAAATCTTTAGCAAAGTTAAACCTACTAAATAATTTTATCTGACTAGGATTAACATGTTTAGCATATAATTTAGAAACTTGCATATTGCTAAACTCCCTAATTTCATCATTTGTGTAAATTTTAATACTTCCTCTCTAGTAGAACTCTCCCAAAACTATACTTGATGATTTGAAAACCATTTCTTAAATAAAAATTGATATTTTGTTTATTATCAGATAGAGTTCGAACATATACGAATGATTCAATCTGGATAGCACTTGACTGAAACTCATTGATTAATCTCGTTCCTATCCCTTTCCTTAAACAGTCATCAACTACACAAATCCACTTTATATTACACCTTTTAGTATATTTATAATTGATAATTGAATATGCTATTAATTTGAATAAAGAAACTAAATTTTCTATTTTAAATAGAATTTCACAAACTTTTTTAAAATTTTTTAAAAGGCTTTTAATAATCCAAATAAAATGTGCATCGTCAAATTTACCTAACACGATAAGTCCAATAATTCTCTGTTTTTCTAAGGCGATGAAACATTGTTTCCCTAAAATATATTTAGTCTCAATAAATTCTTTGAGAACTTGTCTGTCTGTAAGTTTGACGAATAGATCATCCTTGAAAATACTTGTAAACAACTCTATAATTTCATCACTATCGGTATCGGTAGCTAATCTGATTAATGACAATAGAACTTCTCCTACTTAATATTCCACAACTACTTCAGTATACTCAAGGTTTAATCATTTTTCATTCACGTCCAGGGACTAGAATATACGCCTTGTTGACTAAAATATTTTGATTGGTTTCGTCAAGAATATCTAATCACAAGAATATCTAATCAACTGTGTAGAAGGTAGGATGGAAGTTATTTAGGTATTTTTAGACTAAATTTAAATCTAATGATGCTAAAGCGATATTTTAGGAGAATTCTAGATGCCCGAATTAATTCCAATAGAAAATTTGGTTGATAAAAATCTGGTAATTCGAGGTTAAATGTAGTTTAATTCTTGATAAAATCATTTAATTTGTATAGGTTTCTAATAAATGTGTAAATGTATTATTAGGTAGTTTATTCAAAATCATTAAATAGAACTAGGGCCAAAGCCTGATCTTGTGAATAATGTTAGTCACTAGATCAGGCCATCTATTTATTTTCTACCTACCTCAGTATAACATTTTATTAATGAAAACTATCGACTTTAGGCAGCCGAAATGAATGTTTTGCACTTATCACTGCTCGAGGTGGCTCTAAAAGTGTTCCAGATAAAAATATAAAAGTAATAGGTGGTCATACGTTATTAGATGGGTCGATAAAATCATACTTAAAGGCGCAATCTACTTCGCAGGTGTCCTTATCTACAGACTCAAAACTTATGCAAATATTGGTAAAAAGTGTGGTACAGTTAAAGTGATTTTTATCAATGGGCCTGAGAATTTAAAACTTGAAATAGTTGAGGAATTATTATGATTTTTTTTGGTTTTCAAAATAAAATAATAAGTACAAAACAATTTTTAATTAAATCACTGGTATTATTGGGAAACATTCAGATTTCTTATATTCATTTTAACTCATGAAAAAAATTGTTTTAATCATTCAAGCAAGAATGGCTTCAACTAGACTTCCTGGAAAATCCATGATGCCCCTTGCTGGTAAACCACTTGTATTTAGAATGGTTGAAAGGCTAAAAAAGTGTAAAAATATTGATGAAATTGTTATCGCGATTCCTGATACTCCGAAAGAGCAAGTTCTTATTGAACTTGCACAAGAACTAGATGTCTCTTCATTTCAAGGAAGTCTTCTGGATGTAAGAGATAGATATTTAAGGTCTGCAAAGCAATTCGATGCCGACTATGTAGTACGAATTCCAGCCGATAATCCGATACCTGATGCAAATGAAATCGATAAATTAATTGAATTTCATCTAACAAAAAACCCACAGGGGTTTTCAAGTAATTTGGCGCAAGTAAATAAATCAGGCTATTTAGACGGCGTAGGGGCAGAAATCTTTTCCACAAAACTACTTGAAGAATCTGTTACTAGATCTTCTTCTGAAACGGTGAAAGAACATGTTCATAGAAATTTCTTCGATTACGCTACTCAAACCCCCGTTGATGCTACTTGGTGCCCAATAGCCTCACCGCTTGCCCCTGCAGAAATCAGTCGACCTGATATTATTTTGGATGTAAACACAATGGATGATTACATCAAAATAAAAAGGATTTATGACAATCTCTATCCAAAGAATCCAGACTTCACCACAGTTGATGTCATTAACTTCATAGATAAAGGAAATTAAATAATGACTGCCTCTGGAAGAGTTGTCTTTTCAAACGGGAAATACATCCCAGAAGCTGATGCCAAAATAAGTATTTTTGATTCAGCTCTCATGTTTGGTGACATGGTTTTTGAAATGACCAGATCTTTTAATGGCAAACAGTTCAAACTTGAAGAACACATTGAAAGGCTATTTAGTGGACTTAAAATCTTAAGAATTCCCATTCAATACTCCCAAAAAGAATTGAAAGAAATTTGCTTGCAAACCGTTGAAAAAAATCAAGAATTTTTCTTAAAAACCGATGAACACAGATTAATGATAAATGTATCTAGAGGTCCTTTATCTATTTATCACCAAGTATTTGACAACAAAATCGAACCAACGGTTATTGTGGCAGATTTCCCATTGAAGTGGACTGTCTCTGGAATGGGACAACTATTTGATACAGGAATTAATGCGGTAATTCCTTCTCAAAGAGCAATACCAGCTCACTTGATGGACCCAAAGATTAAAAATAGATCAAGACTGTTTTATCAAATGGCAAATATTGAAGTAAGCCTTTTCAAAGGTGATAACAATTGGGCATTGTTGCTAGACACAGATGGAAATGTATCTGAGGGAACTGGGGATAACTTCTTCATCATAAAGAACGAAACTGTCTATTCACCACGAGGAAGACACATTTTAAGGGGAATCAGTAGAGATTATATTTTTGAGCTTTGTGATGAGTTAAAACTCAAGTATGAAGAAAAAGATATTGATCCATATGACGTTTACACAGCTGATGAAGCGTTCATGACTGGAACTCCATTTTGCATGCTTCCTGTAACAACTTTGAATTCTCTACCAATCGGAAATGGCAAAAAAGGCCCAGTATTTGAAAAACTCCTCAATCGCTGGGGTAAAAACGTAGGGCTTGATATTGAGAAACAAATTAAGTCATTTAATGCTGAAATGACATCATCTGGTAGCGGCGCGAGTCCTTACAAGTTTGCTAATTAGCTTTTTCTAGTTCAGTAACAATTTCAGAGAGAATTCCATAGCCACCTTTGGTTTTCAACTTATAGTCAACTTCTTTCCTAACCACTTTCACTGCGTCACAGGGGCAAAGGCTGAATTTAGCTTTACGAATTGCTTCAATATCGTTTACGTCATTGCCAATATACCAAGAGTCATTCCAAGATAGCTTGGATTTTATTAGATAACTTTCAATTGCTTTAACTTTATCTGAAAGACCTTGCAAAGCCTCAATTCCTAATTTATTAGCTCTAGCGCTGACCACTGCATTGGTTTCAGCACTCGTTATCACTATGCTGACTCCTAATTTCTTTAGGCGATTTACTGCTAAGCCATCTTTTCTATTGGCTGCAATGAATT
>Ga0315909_10009059_pt1 | contig 10814 bp, 9 predicted proteins | sample LakEriMetagenome_11_FD_203527 | JGI IMG/M metagenome (GOLD analysis project Ga0315909, IMG submission 203527) | Freshwater fungal communities from buoy surface, Lake Erie, Ohio, United States - Buoy 2 MA125 | ecosystem: Environmental > Aquatic > Freshwater > Lake | place: USA: Lake Erie, Ohio...
GGCTAACGGTTCTGCAGTACTCGCATTTGCAAACACCTTGCTGGCAACCGCCGGTGCAGTGGTTTCATGGAGTTTTGCTGAATGGATACTCAAAGGTAAACCTTCCATGCTGGGCGCAGCATCGGGCGCAGTTGCTGGCTTGGTTGCCATTACACCTGCAGCAGGCTTCGTAGGCTTGATGGGTGGTTTGGTGATAGGCCTGTTGGCTGGTGTGATCTGCCTTTGGGGCGTTAACGGCTTAAAGCGCTTGATCGGCGCCGATGACTCGCTCGATGTATTCGGCGTCCACGGTGTGGGCGGTGCTCTAGGTGCGATTTTGACGGGCGTATTTGCTGCGCCTTCCTTGGGCGGCACCGGCATCTATGACTACGTCGCCAATGCTGCCTCGCCAGAGTATTCGATTGCCGGTCAGGTGTGGGTACAGTGCCAGGCCGTATTGACCACTGTTATCTGGTCTGGTTTGGTGGCCTTCGTTGCTTATAAAGTGACTGACTTGCTGGTTGGCTTGCGCGTAACCGAAGAAGAAGAACGCGAAGGCTTAGACATCAGCAGCCATGGTGAAACTGCCTATCATTCATGAAATAAACTGCCTCCTCCGAAGCACTGGCTCAAGTCACCGAGCTCAAAACGCCTCTCTCGGGAGGCGTTTTTTTATGCCTAGCCAGGTCTGAACCATAGCTACGTTATGACGACAACTAGAAAATCATGGGGCAGGGCTATGGCCCTACGCATCCCAGAATAAGGGCAGCAGCTACAGATGTCCGTTAGAATCTGGCCCTTGGCTTGCGCCTCATTGATTATCTGGAAGGTTATGCATGGTTCCTCACCTTGTTACGGCCCTGAATGGCCCGTTACTCGAGCTCGAAAAAAAAATTCTGGCGGCCACCCCTGCGATAGAGCGGTGGTTCAGGCTGGAGTGGCAAGAGCACACCCCGCCTTTTTATTGTTCGGTGGATTTACGCAATTCTGGTTTTAAGCTTGCTCCGGTAGACACCAATCTTTTCCCGGGTGGGTTCAACAACCTGGCACCTGAAATGTTGCCCTTGGCAGTACAGGCCGCGATGGCAGCTATAGAGAAGTACTGTCCCGATGCAAAAAATCTGTTGTTGATACCCGAGAAGCACACGCGAAATACCTTCTATTTACAAAATGTCGCCCGCCTGATGCAGATATTTCGTCAGACCGGATTGAATGTGCGCTTGGGTAGTTTGTCGGACGAGGTAAAAAAACCAGTCGACATAGAACTCCCCGATGGCAATACCCTCACGTTGGAGCCGTTAGAGCGCACAAGTAACGGCCGTCGACTGGGATTAAAAAATTTCGACCCGTGCACCATCTTGCTCAACAACGATTTGTCTTCAGGCATACCCGGCATACTCGAAGATCTGCACGAGCAAACCTTGCTGCCACCGCTGCATGCAGGTTGGGCGGTTAGACGCAAGACGAATCACTTTGCAGCCTATGATGAGATTGTTAAAAAATTTGCCAAGCTGATCGATGTTGATCAGTGGATGTTGAATCCTTATTTTGCAAAGTGCACAGGCATTAATTTTCAAGAGCGCGAGGGCGAAGAGCTACTGGCTACAACGGTTGATGCACTACTGACCAAGATACGAAAAAAATATAAAGAGTACGGAATCAAAGAAACACCTTTCGTCATCGTTAAAGCCGATGCCGGAACCTATGGCATGGGCATCATGACTGTGCGTGATGCCAGTGAAGTTCGCGATTTAAATCGTAAGCAGCGCAATAAAATGTCGGTGGTCAAAGAGGGTCTCGAAGTGTCGGATGTCATCGTGCAAGAAGGCGTGCACACGTTTGAACATATTAACGACGCTGTCGCTGAACCCGTGGTCTACATGGTTGATCGCTACGTGGTTGGTGGCTTTTATCGCGTACATGCCGAGCGTGGTATCGATGAAAACCTCAATGCACCGGGTGCGCATTTTGTGCCACTGGCCTTCGCGCAGCAGCATGCACTACCTGACCTAGCTGCCAAGCCAGGTACTGCCGCACCGAATCGGTTTTATATGTATGGCGTGGTTGCTCGTCTGGCGCTGCTGGCAGCTTCGCTCGAATTAGAAAAAACCGACCCCAACCCGGAAGTGTATTAACACCTAATGAAAATCGCCTTTGTCACAGATCCGCTAGAGAGCTTCAAGATAGTTAAGGACTCAACCTACGCGATGATGATAGAAGCGGCAGGTCGTGGCCATGATCTGTATGTGTTTGGCCATGGCGATCTGCTGTTTGATGGACATGAAGTCAAAGCAGGTGTGTCGCGTATTACCTTAACCGGACAAGCAGAACACTGGTATCAGCAGCAAGCTCCGGTGCTCAAATCGCTGAATGAATTCGATGCTGTGGTGGAGCGTACCGATCCACCTTTCGACATGGAATATATTTACGCAACCTACATGCTTGAGCATGCCGAGACGCATGGCGCGCGCGTATTTAATCGTCCGGGTGCGATACGGAGTCACAACGAAAAATTTGCCATCACGGGTTTTACGCAATTCATAGCGCCCACTTTGGTAACAAGCGACATGCTACGCATACGCTCGTTTCATGAGCAGCACAAAGATGTCATTCTCAAGCCCCTCGATGGCATGGGTGGTGCGGGCATATTTCGCATAGGCGCCGACGGATTAAATTTAGGTTCGGCGATAGAAATTCTTACGCATCATGGTCAGCGAACCATCATGGTTCAACGCTACATACCTGAAATAACCCAAGGTGATCGTCGCGTGCTGCTCATTGCTGGAAAAGTCGTGCCCTATTGCTTAGCAAGGGTTCCGCAGGCCGGCGAGGTGCGAGGTAATTTGGCGGCCGGAGGTTTGGGCGTGGCGATGCCCATATCCGATCGAGAGCGCGAAATTGCTGAGGCTTTGGGCCCAATTTTGTTTGAACGTGGCCTGTTACTGGTAGGATTGGATGTCATCGGTCAATACTTAACCGAGGTCAATGTAACTAGCCCTACGTGTTTTCAGGAAATTACGCAGCAAACAGGATTCAACGTGGCCGGTATGTTTCTTGATGAATTAGAGCGGGCCATGTGATTTGCCCAGCTACTATCTGCCATTTTTGACAGGCATTGTAAAAAACCATGGTTGGCATACTACTTATTACGCATGCCCCGTTAGGGCGCGCTTTCATTGAGGCAGTCACGCATGTCTACAAAGACCCTCCCCAGAGAGTAGAAGCACTCGATGTTATTGCGGATCAGGATCCTGCTGAAGTCCTGAGCATGGCCAGTGATGCGATCAAGCGTATTAATGACGGTTCCGGCGTACTGGTCCTCACCGATGTACTTGGCGCGACTCCGGCTAATTGCACTCAATCCCTTTGCGTTCCCGGTGAGATTGAAGTGATAGCGGGTGTCAGCCTTCCTATGTTGCTGCGTGCAATTAGCTACCGCAACAACACACTGGAAACACTGACAGAAATGGCGCTCACCGGTGGGCAAAAAGGCGTTTGCCGTGTGGCCGGTAAAACCTGATGTTGCCGCAACGCTCTGCAATCAGCATAGGAAGCAAGTAAAAATGATTAGCCGCGATATAGAAATCATCAACAAGTTGGGCCTACATGCGCGCGCTTCAGCCAAGCTGACCCAACTAGCGGGTAAGTTCAAAAGCGAAGTGTGGATGACGCGCGAACGTAAACGTGTCAATGCCAAATCCATTATGGGTGTAATGATGCTAGCTGCTGGCAAGGGCACTACGGTCACCCTGGAGACAGAAGGTGCCGATGAAGAAGAAGCAATGACGGCGATTGCGCAGCTTATCGAAGCGCGATTTGGCGAAAGCGAATAGAGATACTCGGAATACTTATCAATGGCGTCATTTACTCTTCATGGCATTCCCGTATCGCGCGGTATCGCGATAGGACGGGCCCATTTATTGCGGCCTGCGGCGCGTGACGTCAAACATTATTTAATCTCAGAAGAAAAAGTTGAAGCTGAAGTTGTGCGATTGACTGATGCGATTGCTGCAGTCAATCGTGAGTTGCAAGCCGTGCGTCGTGATCTTCCGGCAGATGCGCCCTCAGAGCTTGCTGCATTTATTGATGTGCATGCACTGATCTTAGCCGACCCTATAGTGGCGACTGAACCATTAAAGATTATTCGGAATCGTCATTACAACGCTGAATGGGCTTGGTTAACTCAAATTGATGAACTGTCGGCTCAATTTGATGAAATTGAAGATGCTTACCTGCGAGAGCGTAAAAATGATATTCGTCAGGTTGGCGAGCGGGTACTAAAATTTTTAACAGGGACAGCATCAACTTTTCCGACCAGTTCAGATCCGCTAGAAGAACTGCCGCAAATGATAGTTGTGGCTCACGATATATCGCCTGCCGATATGCTGCAGTTTCGCGATCGCGCCTTTGTGGGTTTTGTCACCGATCTGGGTGGTCAGAATTCTCATACAGCGATCGTGGCGCGTAGTTTAGATATTCCTGCTGTCGTAGGTATGTCAACCGCGTGCTCACTCATCTGCGAAGATGATTGGGTCATTATTGATGGCGATGCCGGCATAGTTATTGTTGATCCTGCACCCGTTGTACTGGAACAGTATCGTGAAGTTCAGAGCCAGCTGATACGTGAGCGCAAGAAGCTAGGCAAATTAAAGAAAACCCCAGCGGTCACCAAAGACGGTACGCGCATTCATTTGCTAGCCAATATTGAGTTACCCGAAGATTGTTCGCCTGCAGTCGAGGCCGGCGCTGTGGGTGTGGGATTATTTCGCTCTGAATTTTTATTCATGGGCCGCGCTGGTGGCCCACACCGATTGCCATCGGAAGACGAGCAATTTGAATCCTATCGTAAAGCGGTAGTACTGATGAAAGGTCGGCCGGTCACCATACGCACTCTAGACGTAGGTGCCGACAAGCCGCTCGATAAAGACGAAGAAACAGCATTGAACCCTGCCCTAGGATTACGCGCTATCCGGTACTGCCTGGCGGAGCCACAAATGTTTCTTACTCAGCTAAGAGCTATATTACGTGCCTCGGCGTATGGCCCGATTAATCTGCTAATTCCCATGCTCGCGCATGCCTTTGAAATTGATCAGACCTTGTTATTTATCGATCAGGCTAAGCAGCAGCTACGCGATGCAAAGAAAAAATTTGATCCCAACATACCCGTTGGGGCCATGATAGAAATTCCAGCAGCAGCACTCACGCTACCCTTGTTTATCAAGAGGCTCAATTTTCTTTCCATAGGTACCAACGATCTGATTCAATACACGCTCGCGATTGATCGCGTTGATCATGAAGTAGCTCATCTCTACAATCCTTTGCATCCTGCAGTTTTATATTTGCTGAGCACGACCATTGCCGCTGGCGCTAAAGCAGGTATTCCAGTCGCAGTGTGTGGTGAGGTTGCCGGTGATACCAAACTCACGCGCTTGTTGTTGGGCATGGGTCTGCGCGAATTTTCTATGCATCCAGCGCAGCTATTGTCTGTCAAGCAGGAGATCTTGAACTCCGACTTGGATCAGATCGAGCCACAAGTGAAGAAAATATTGAAAACCTTTGATTCTGCCGCCATTGCTGACGGAGTTGAAAGGCTCAGAGCCTCATAAAAGACAGTTGAGTCATGGCGTTTGACGCTGGGCACTGACTTCGCTATCCTTGTGGTTACAGCGCCGATTTGACCTTAGCTTGCGGGCGCGCGGGGAAACCCAAACAAATACGGCTAAAGCGAGCTCGAATCTATGTATAGAATTCAGCCCGACTAGCCAAGTGCTTTCGGGCTTTTTTGTTTTATACGGCCAGTACTCATGAGTTGTTCTGCACCGAATAGGAAATCAAACCAGGTGATGCTAAATTTTAGAGTAATTGATTACTAATTTATGCGATCTATAGGCGTAGTAGTCCCCCAGTCCATGCATTTTTCTCAGCCTTTGCCTTTGCAAAGTGGGGCTCTGCTAGCTAATTACACGCTGGTTTATGAGACCTATGGCGAACTAAACGCAGATAAAACAAATGCAGTGTTAGTGTGCCACGCGCTCAATGCATCGCATCACGTTGCAGGCAGCTACGAAGGTCAACCTAAAAGTACCGGTTGGTGGGACAACATGGTTGGCCCCGGTAAGCCATTAGATACAGATCGTTTTTTTGTTATCGGCGTAAACAACTTGGGTTCGTGCTTTGGTTCGACTGGCCCTATGCATACCAACCCAGCCACAGGCAAACCCTACGGTGCTTCGTTTCCAGTGGTGACAGTAGAAGATTGGGTGCACGCACAAGCTCGATTAGCAGACCAATTAGGCATACACCAGTTTGCTGCAGTGATGGGTGGCTCATTGGGAGGCATGCAGGCACTTTCCTGGAGCATGCTGTATCCCGACAGAATAGCGAACTGCCTAGTGGTCGCTTCTACCCCCAAACTCAGCGCACAAAATATTGCGTTTAACGACGTCGCCAGACAAGCCATCCTGACCGATCCCGATTTTCATGATGGTGATTACTATGCACATGGCGTAGTGCCACGTAATGGTTTGCGTGTGGCGCGCATGATAGGTCACATCACGTATTTGTCCGATGACGATATGGCAGAAAAATTTGGTCGCGATCTGCGAGGTACCGACTATCAGTTTAATTATGGTGTTGATTTCGAGATTGAATCCTACCTGCGCTACCAAGGCGATAAATTTTCAGAATACTTTGATGCCAATACGTATTTGCTGATCACCAAAGCACTCGATTATTTTGATCCGGCGCGTGCATTTAATGGCGATCTTGCTGCGGCACTCGCCAACACCCAGGCAGAATTTTTACTCGTTTCATTTACCACCGACTGGCGTTTTGCGCCAGAGCGCAGCAGAGAGATAGTGCAAGCATTGGTAAGAAATGACAGGCGTCTGACATATGCTGAAATTGATGCGCCCCATGGTCACGATGCATTTTTGCTCGATGATCATCGCTACATGAACGTAGTACGTACCTACTATGAAAAAATCTGGGGCCGCATTACCGTGCGTCAGGGCGACCTGCATAGGAAGGCGGCATGATTACCGAGCGTTTTGCTGGTTTGCGTGCCGACTTAGCGTTTATTGCGCGCTGGGTGACGCCGGGGTCTCGTGTTTTAGACCTTGGTTGTGGTGACGGTGCAATGATGGAATACCTGCAGGTAGACAAGCACTGTAGTGGCTATGGTGTTGAGATTGATGACGCACCCATTCCACGTTGCGTGCAGCGTGGAGTCTCAGTCATTCAGCAAGACATAGAAAGTGGGTTGGCGATGTTTTCTGACGCTGCCTTTGATACCGTGTTGTGTCTTTCAGCTTTGCAGATGATGAAAAACGTCGAAGGTGTATTGCGCGACATTACGAGAGTCGGACAAGAAGCTATTGTGTCATTTCCTAACTTCGCACATTGGCCGCATCGTCTGGCCTTGCTAACAGGCCACATGCCTGTCTCTGAGAGTTTGCCTTATGCATGGTACGACACGCCCAATCTTCGCTGCGCCACCATCAGCGATTTTGAAGAATTGGCGGACGAAGTTGGCTTGAATGTGCTGGAGTGCGTCGCGCTAAAAGATAATGGCTCGCCGGTTACATTTTTGCCGAATTGGCGCGGCAGCCTGGCGGTATTCCGCTTGCGTAAACGATAAACGCTTTGCTACTGCGAATGATTTAATGAACCAACCCATAGCAGCTACCGAGCCGAAAGTGACAGGTTGGCGCCATTACTTCAATCGGCGCATGATGATATGTGTGATGTTTGGTTTCACCTCTGGTTTACCACTCTTCATCCTCTATAACTTGCTGTCAGCCTGGCTCAAGGCAGAACAAGTTGATCTCAAGGCCATAGGCTTATTTGCACTCGTCGGATTTCCCTACACCTGGAAATTTTTGTGGTCTCCCTTAATGGATAGATTTCATTTTCCATTATTAGGACGCAGACGTGGCTGGATGTTTTTTTCTCAATTGGCGTTACTAGCTGCAATCGCCAGCATGGGTTTTTTTTCGCCTCTTACCGATTTGACCGCCATAGTTTTTCTAGCTGGTGTTATCGCATTTCTCTCCGCTAGCCAAGACATCGTCATTGATGCGTATCGGCGTGAATTATTATCGGACGATGAGCAAGGTTCTGGTACGGCGTTATTTGTTAACGCTTACAAAATGTCTACCCTGGTGCCAGGATCACTATCACTCATCTTGTCAGACTTTTTAAGCTGGCAGACCGTATTTGGTATTACAGCACTGTTCATGCTTCCCGGTGTAATAACGACGCTGGTTATTAAAGAGCCCGCTATTTATGGCGAGCCGCCGCGGTCCTTGCGCGAAGCCGTTGTCGAGCCCTTTAAAGAATTCATACAACGCAGTGGTTGGTCGCATGCGCTGCTCATACTTGCATTTATATTTTTGTATAAGTTGGGCGACTCCATGGCGACAGCCTTGGCTACGCCGTTTTATATGGAGTTGGGTTTTACCCGCACCACCATAGGCTTGGTGGCAAAAAATGCAGGCTTATGGGCTAGCTTGGCTGGCGGCATTCTGGGTGCGGTGTGGCTGGAAAAAACGGGCATTAATCGCGGCTTATGGATATTTGGCGTGGTGCAGGCAGTCGCAATACTAGGCTTCGCATTACTGGCACAAGTAAGTGCGGCTTCCCCTGATGTTGAGCCAAGTACTTTATTGCTAGGTGTAGTCATAGGTTTAGAAGCCTTTGCGGTGGGATTAGGTACCGCTGCGTTTACAGCATTCATCGCCACCACCACCGATCAACGCTATACCGCAACACAGTTTGCTTTGTTCACCAGCTTGGCTGCAGTGCCGCGTACATTTTTTAATGCGCTGACAGGATTTATGGTTGCTCAAACTGGGTGGTTTGTTTTTTTCCTGATTTGCTTTGTATTGGCGTTACCCGGCATGATGCTCTTGCCTAAGATCGCGCCATGGAATCCTGTCACACCACCTAAAGAAGAAACTCATTAACGTTGATTCATGCTTACTCTGAATAGCGTAAGCAATCCCATGGGTCTATGTTGCCCCATCGACTAGGAAAACCATAGCGCATGTTGAATTTTCTCTGGCTGGGATTTTTTTTAGTTGCTAGTGCAAGTGCTCTATGGCGAGTACTGGTAATGGGTGACGTCACTGTATTTGCGGCCATGGTGGAGAGCTTGTTTACCATGGCTAAGCTGTCAGTCGAAGTCATGCTGCTGCTGTTTGGCACGCTAACCTTGTGGTTGGGTTTTTTACGCATCGCAGAACGCGCCGGTCTGGTGCGCTCTCTGGCACGTTTGCTATCACCTTTGTTTGCGCGTTTACTGCCTGGTGTGCCTGCAGGGCACCCCGCTCTAGGTCTAATCACCATGAATTTCACAGCGAATGCGCTGGGCTTAGACAATGCTGCTACGCCTATCGGCTTGAAAGCCATGCAAGAGCTGCAAACACTAAATACCGATCCTGAAGTTGCAAGTGATGCGCAGATTATGTTTTTGGTGATGAATGCCTCATCACTTACCTTGTTGCCAGTATCGATTTTTATGTACCGCGCTCAGCAAGGTGCACCCGACCCCACGCTGGTGTTTTTACCCATACTACTAGCAACCATAGCATCCACACTCACAGGGTTTTTTGCGGTGGCTTTTGCTCAGCGTTTAAAGCTGCTTGACCCAGTTGTTGTACGATTTTTGTTATTTGCGGGTTTGCTACTCGGTGTTGCGATTAGTTTGTTAGCTAGTCTTTCGTCTGCCGCATTAGCAGCCTTGTCGTCGGCGTTGGGCAATGCCGTATTGTTTAGTTTGATCGTGACGTTTCTTTTAATGGGCGCATGGCGACGTGTTCCTGTTTACGAAGCCTTTGTAGAAGGCGCACGCGAGGGCTTTGATGTCGCAAAAAATTTACTGCCCTATTTGGTAGCGATGTTGTGTGCGGTGGGTGTACTGCGTGCCTCTGGCGCATTGGATAGTTTGTTGCAGCTAATTCGTTTCGCTGTTGAGCATGTAGGTTGGGATACACGGTTTGTTGATGCCCTGCCCGCTGCCTTAGTCAAACCTTTTTCAGGCAGTGCTGCGCGCGCTATGCTGATTGAAACCATGAGCACACATGGCGTTGACAGTTTTCCAGCACTGCTCGCAGCAACTGTTCAAGGCAGTACAGAAACCACTTTTTATGTCTTAGCTGTGTATTTCGGCGCCGTTGGTATACAGCGAGCACGACATGCCGTTGCCTGTGCTTTGCTAGCTGATTTAGCTGGAGTGTTAGCGTCGATTGCTGTGTGCTATTGGTTTTTTAAGTAGACTTTAAAAAAATCATAACGACCAGTCGTAATCAATAATGAGTGGCGAATGATCTGAAAAACGCTCATCTTTATACACTGATGCAGTTTTCGATGTAGCTGCAATAGTGGGTGTAGCGATGTGGTAATCAATGCGCCACCCTACATTGTTTGCCCAGGCCTGCCCGCGATTGCTCCACCATGTGTATGCCTCGCCTGTGGTGTCGGGATGCAGTAAGCGATAGACATCGCGCCAATCCGCAGCACCAATCACCTCACTCATCCACTGACGTTCTTCAGGCAGAAAGCCAGAATTTTTTTGGTTACTCTTCCAGTTTTTGAGATCGATTTCTTTGTGCGCGATATTCCAATCACCGCATATCACCACTTCACGCCCTGATTTTCTGAGCGAGAGCAGATGCGGCATGAAAGCATCCATAAAACGAAACTTGGCTTGTTGACGCTCTTCCCCCGATGAGCCAGAAGGGCAGTAGAGTGAAATTACCGAGAGCTTGGCAAAGTCAATTTGTACATAGCGCCCTTCAGCATCAAACTCAGCATTACCAAATCCGGTCGTAACA
>Ga0315909_10009061_pt1 | contig 10811 bp, 13 predicted proteins | sample LakEriMetagenome_11_FD_203527 | JGI IMG/M metagenome (GOLD analysis project Ga0315909, IMG submission 203527) | Freshwater fungal communities from buoy surface, Lake Erie, Ohio, United States - Buoy 2 MA125 | ecosystem: Environmental > Aquatic > Freshwater > Lake | place: USA: Lake Erie, Ohio...
TGCTTGAGCAGAATCGCCGTGGGCGCATCAGCCGAGCCGCTGAATCCTGCCAGTCGTCCTGCATCGGCCAGAGCCACGGTGCCGCTGGCGGTGCGCGCCTGCAGAGCGCCGCCCACGACGGCGTAGGCGGTCACGTTCGCATGGCTTGCACCGGCCAGCGGTGCGGCCTGGTCGAGGAAACCCTTGGCCCACGCAATGACCTTGGCACCTCGCACCGGGTCGTAGCCACCGGGTTGCGCAGCTTCGCCCATCGCATCGGTGCCATAGAGCGCGTCGTAGAGGCTGCCCCAGCGTGCGTTGGCTGCATTGAGCGCATAGCGCGCATTCATGACCGGCACGACGAGCTGCGGGCCAGGAATGTCAGCAATTTCCGGATCGACGCCAGCGGTGTCTACCTGAAAATCCGGGCCCTCGGGCACCAGATAGCCGATTTCACGCAAAAAGGCGGTGTAAGCGGCGGGATCATGGGGCTGGCCGCTACGGGCCCGGTGCCAGCCATCGATCTGGGTCTGCAGCGCATCGCGTTTGTCGAGCAGTGCGCGATTGCGCGGTCCGAACGTGTGAACCAGCTCGGAGAGGCCTTTCCAGAACACATCGGGCGCCACGCCAGTGCCAGGCAGGGCTTCGCGCTCGATCATGTCGAGCAGGGGACGGGCAACTTGGAGGCCGAAGCGTTCGGTGCGGTCTGTCATGGCGGATATTCGGACGGTGAATGAGGTGGAAAACCCACCATCGTACTGCGCCGCGACCCGCTGAAAACCCATCAACCCCACCAATCAGCTCAACCTTTGGAGGATTTCGCGGGGATTCGAGCACCTCGGTGGGGTCGGCTATGATCCGGCGGTAGCCCTGAATACGGATTGCCCACGTGAAATTGCCTGCCCCGCTCCCGGCCGAGAGCCGCCTCCTGCGTGGTCAGGCCGGTCCGGTTGCGCTGTACAGCGCAGGTCGCGGAGCACCGATCCTGATGCTGCACAGCGTGAATGCGGCAGCGTCGGCCTTCGAGATGCGCCCGGCATTTGAGGCGATGGCGACGACCCATCGCGTGTTTGCGCTCGATCTGCCGGGCTTTGGTTTGTCCGATCGCAGTGACCGCCGCTATGACGTGCCGCTCTACGTTGCCGCCATCGAGGATGCACTCGAGGCGATCGAGGGCGAGTGCGGTGCACTGCCGGTTCACGTCCTGGCGCTGTCGCTGTCATGCGAGTTTGCGGCGCGGGTCGCAACTCGACACCCGCATCGCATGGCCTCCCTGGCTCTGATTTCGGCGACCGGCCTGGATCGGCGTTCGGAGGGGTTGCGTGGTGCCCCGGGATCAGTGCGAGAGGTGGCCGGTCTGCATACGGCTGTCGCGGGGCGCCCCTGGAGCCAGCCCCTTTTCAACCTGCTTGTCTCCCGGCCCAGCATGCGATTTTTTCTGCGCAAGACCTGGGGTGGCCAGCAGATCGACGAAACCCTGTTCGATTACAGCTTTGCGAGTGCCCATCAGCCGGGAGCGCGGTTTGCACCGCTGGCCTTTGTATCGGGGCGTTTGTTCTCGGCCGATATCCGCACCGTGTATGAATCGCTGACGGTTCCGGTGTGGCTGGCCCATGGTGTGCGGGGCGATTTTCAGGATTTCAGCGCAGCCGAGCAGATGCTGCTGCGACCCAACTGGTCCAGGCAAATTTTTCAGACCGGAGCGCTGCTCCATTTTGAGCAGCCCGACGCGTTTGCCGCGGCCTACAGACAGTTTCTTGATCGAACGGGGAGGGCATCGTGAGTGCCACTGGATGGACCTTGCTCACGCCAACCCAGGCGCGCGTCCTGGGAGTGCTGGTCGAAAAGCGCCACACGGTGCCGGATACCTATCCGATGTCCTTGCTGGCACTGACCTCAGGGTGCAATCAGCGCACCAGTCGGGATCCGGTCATGGATCTCAGTGAGGCGCAGGTGCAGGAAGCGATTGATGTCTTGCGCCCCCGATCACTGGTGATCGAGTCCAGTGGCGGGCGCGTGATGCGCTATTCGGAAAATGCAGGCCGTGTGCTGGGTCTGCCGCGCGAATCGGTGGCGCTGCTGGCGGTATTGATGCTGCGCGGACCACAGACGGCTGCCGAGTTACGTGCGCACTGCGAGCGCCTGCATCGTTTTTCGGATGTCTCCTCGGTCGAGGGCTATCTGGAGGAGCTTGCCAGCGCTGCACCCGAGCCCTTTGTTGTGCGCCTGGCGGTGCAACCCGGTTCACGCGAAAGCCGCTGGGCCCATGCATTGTGCGGGCGGCCTGCAGCCGAGTCTGGTGCGCCGAGCAGCGCGCGCGAGCCCGCCCATGAACGCGTTGCGCCGCACGGCGCATCGGTCGATGGGGCCGCTCTACAGGAAGCCTTGCTGCTTCGACTCGAAGCGCTCGAGCGCCGTGTCGCGGCGCTCGAATCCGAATTGCGTCAGTCGCGCTCAGGAGACAACCCATGATCGAATGCTTTTTCGATTGCTCAAGCCCGTGGACATGGCTTGGCTTTCACAACGTGCAGCCCCTTGCAGCCGAGTACGGTGAGACGATTCAATGGCGCCCGATTCTGGTGGGCGGCGTCTTTAACGCTGTCAACCCGAGTGTTTATGCCAATCGTGAAAACCCGGTGCCGGCCAAGCAGGCGTACACGCTCAAGGACCTTCAGGATTGGGCGCGTTATTCAGGCCTGTCGATCCACTATCCGCCGGTAGTTTTTCCGGTCAACAGTGTCAAGGCGATGCGCGCCTGTATCTGGCTGCAACCGCAGGGGCTGATGGTGCCGTTCGCACAGGCCTGTTTCAAAGCCTACTGGAGCGATCAGCAGGATATCTCCCGCGACGAGGTGCTCACGCGCTTGTGTGAGGGCCTGGGGATTGATGCACAAGCGTTGCTGGCCGCTGCAGCATCGGCCCCGATCAAGGCCGCGCTGAAAGCCAATACCGACGAACTGATTGCGCGTGGTGGCTTCGGGTCGCCCACATTTTTTGTGGATGGCGAAATGTTTTTTGGCAACGACCGTTTGCCGCTCGTACGAGACAGACTGGCGCGTCGCGCGCGCTGAAGGTCTGGATTGCAGACCGGTCGGTACGCACAGTGCGTGTCGTGCGCGCCGCGGGCTTCTGCGTCAAGACCGTGCGTTTCATGCCGGTATCGGACAGTTTGCTAGGCTGCGGGTGATGAACGGCCCGTGTGTGGCCGTCACACCCCACACAAGGAGAAGAGCATGGGACAGATGATCGACTTCAAGCGCCCCGATGGCGGCAGCACCCGCGGTTACCTGGCGAGCGCAGGGGCAGGGCGACCCGGTATCGTGGTGATCCAGGAATGGTGGGGTCTGAATGACCAGATTTGCGGCGTCGCCGATCGCTTTGCGCGTGCCGGCTACAACGCACTGGCGCCTGACCTCTACAAGGGCCGCGTCACGCAGGCACCCGATGAGGCGAATCACCTGATGACCGGCCTCGATTTCCCCGGTGCCACACATCAGGATATTCGCGGCGCGGTGCAACATCTGGCTGCACAGGGCGCCAAGGTCGGTGTCATGGGGTTTTGCATGGGCGGTGCGCTCACCGTTGCAGCCAGCGTGCATGTGCCGGAGGTTTCGGCAGGAGTCTGCTTTTACGGCATCCCGCCTGCTGACTTTGCCAATCCGGCGAACATTCGCACGCCTTTCCAGGGCCACTTTGCCAACAAGGACGACTGGTGCACCCCCGCGGCTGCGGACGGGCTTGAACAGGCCATGAAGGCTGCGGGTCAGTCGCCGCAGATCTACCGCTATGACGCCGATCACGGGTTTTTCAACGAGCGTCGGGGCGAGGTCTACGACGCGGCGTGCGCGCAGCAGGCCTGGGACCGCATGACCGCGTTCCTGCGCACCGCGCTGGGCGCCTGAGCTCGGTCGCATCACATTCGATCGGAGCACGGTCATGTCCGAAGGGGTTCGCACGGTCAGTCTGGTTCAGCAACAGGACTATCGGGTTGCCATCACCTGGCACCCCGATCAGCCGCCGGTCATCGGTGATGAACCAGTACCCATGGGCTCAGGTCAGGGGCCATCGCCCTCGCAGTTGCTGATCGCTGCGGTGGCCAATTGCATGACCGATTCGCTGGTCTTCGCGTTGCGTAAATTCAAACTCGAAGCCGAGCCGCTGACCGCGCAGGCCAGCTGCCATATCGACCGCAATGCGCAGGGGCGCCAGCGTGTGTTGTCGATCGACGTGTCGATCCGGCTGCCGCGAGTCCCCGAAGACAGCAGCAAGTTGAAGCGTGCACTCGATCAGTTCGAGCAATTTTGTACCGTGGGCCAGAGTGTGGCTCAGGGGATTCCCACGCAGGTCTCCGTGATCGGTCCCGATGGGGCCGTGCTGCACGGTGGCACTGAACCTTCTGGAGGGCGGGCTGCATGAGCCTTGCATTTGAATCGGTCGAACTGCCTGCCGCAGCGATCGAACTGCGCCACAAAGTCAGGGCCTTCCTGGCTGAGCAGCGAGCAGCCGGCGCCTATGTGCCGCGCTGTTCCGGCTGGACGATTTTTGACCGCGCCTTCACGCGTGCCTGCGGGCAGGCCGGATTCATTGGATTGAGCTGGCCGCGCCGCTGGGGCGGTCAGGAACGCTCCACGCTCGAGCGCTATGTGGTGGTCGAGGAGCTGCTCGCGGCGGGTGCCCCGGTTGGGGCGCACTGGATCGCGGATCGGCAAAGCGGTCCGCAAATCCTGCGCCATGGCTCCGTGGCGCTGCAAGAGGCGGTGCTGCCAGGCATTGCACGCGGTGAGCTCACCTGCGCCATCGGCATGAGCGAACCCGGATCGGGCTCGGATCTGGCCAGTGTGCGCTCGCGTGGCGATCGGGTCGATGGCGGCTGGAAGCTGAATGGCCGCAAGATCTGGACGACAGGCGGGCATCTGGCCGACTACATGATCGGTCTGTTTCGCACCGACCCGCCCGACACCAGCAAGCGCCATGCGGGTCTGACGCAATTCGCGATCGACCTGAATGCGCCGGGCGTCACGCGCCGCGCCATTCGCAACATCAGCGGGCGTGAAGACTTCAGCGAAATCACCTTCGATGATGTGTTCGTGCCCGATACCCATGTGCTGGGCGAACCGGGCGACGGCTGGCGGCTGGTGACCGGCGAGCTTGCCTATGAGCGCAGCGGCCCGGAGCGATTCCTGAGTGTGTTTCCCTTGCTGGTCGAGTGCCTGCAGGCCAAACCGCGCAGCGATTCGCCGGCCGCACTGGCTGAAATCGGACGTGCTGTGGCGCATCTGGCTGCCCTGCGACGCATGGCCATTTCAGTGGCTGCCAAGCTCGATGCCGGGCAGGATCCGGCCACGGAAGCCGCGCTCATGAAAGACCTGGGTAATGCGCTCGAGCGCGAAATCCCGGAGCGGCTGCGCGGCATTGCCCTGCAATCGCATGAAACGCCTGAGGCGGCAGTGTTTCGCGCGCTGTTGGCCGATACCGTGGTCGATGCCACGTCCTATACCTTGCGTGGCGGCACCCCAGAGGTGCTGCGCGGCATGATTGCCCGTGGATTGGGGTTGCGATGAGTCAGAACGAATCGATGATCGCAGAGGCGATCGATCGGATCCTTGCGGATGCAAAGACAGGCTCGCCAGGCGCGGATGCAGCCACCTGGCGCACGCTGGCCGACGCGGGTGTGCTGCGTCTGCTGCGCCCGGAGGCCGAAGGTGGAGCCGGGCCCGCCTGGCGCGATGCAGCCGAGGTATTGCAGGCCGCCGGACGGCATGGGGCAACAGTCGGACTGGCCGATGCGCTGGTGGCCCATGCGTTGTTATCGCAGGCAGGCATTGAGCCGGGCGACGATGCACCGATCCGGCTGATCGTCCATGGACCGGATGGTGCACCGGACCCTGTGACCGAAGCGCATGTGGGTATGCCGCTGGCCGAAGGCTCGCATCGTCTGACCTTGTCGGCGTGGGGCTCTGCGGTCACCGGACAGTGGCAACCTGCGCAGGGCGCATTGCAGCAATCCATTGCGCTGCCTGACGCGCAGCAGGTGCGCGCCATGCTGGCCGTCGCAGGGGCTGCCGTGCTCACGGGCGCGATGCGGCGCGCTTTCGATCTCACGCTGCAATGGACCGGTACGCGGGTGCAGTTCGGGCGTCCGATCAGTCAGTTTCAGGCGGTGCAGCATGCGCTCGCCCTGGCGGCTGAAGAGATTGCCGCCTCGCGCGCAGCGCTGGATTGGGCTGCCGGTGAACTCGAAGCCGGGCGTCCGATGCCGTCCGCGGCCATGGCCAAGGCGCGTGCGGCGGAAGCGGCGGGCAAGGTTGCTGCGATCACCCATCAGGCACACGGTGCGATTGGCTTTACGGCCGAGTACGAGTTGTTCCGCTACACGCGGCTGCTGTGGCTGTGGCGTGAGCGCTGGGGTAACGAACACACCTGGCAGGTCATGCTGGGGCAGGCGGCGCTCGCCGGGGGTGGGGCGAACCTCTTCGATCTGGTCATCGGCGAACCCGCTCAGGCGGCGCATATGCCAGGCTGAGGACAGGTCTAGCGTGTTGGGTCACCCCCCCGCATGATGGCCGAGCAGGGCAGCATCCAGCAGGCGCTTGCGCTGTTGACCGGGACGGATGCCGCCCTGTGGCCAATCGTGTGGCTCAGCCTTCAGGTCAGCGGACTGGCCACGCTGCTGGCCGCGATCGGTGCGCTGCCCTTGGCAGCGTGGCTGGCGTTGACTCCGTTTCGCGGCCGCAGCGCGGTGGTGGCTGTCCTCAATGCGCTGATGGGCCTGCCAGCGGTGGTGGTGGGTCTGATGGTCTACCTGCTGCTGTCACGCGCAGGGCCCCTGGGGCCGATGGGGCTGCTCTTTACGCCTGCGGCCATGGTGGTGGCGCAGACGGTCCTGATTCTGCCGCTAATGACCGCGCTGTCGCGCCAGACGCTGGAAGATACGCTGACCGAATGCGGCCCCTATCTGCGATCGCTGCGGGCTACGCGTGGGCAGACGATTCGCACGCTGTTGTGGGAAGCACGGTTTTCGCTCGTGACTGTGCTGCTCGCAGGGTTCGGACGCGCGGCCGCGGAAGTGGGTGCCGTGATGATGGTGGGGGGCAACATCCAGGGCGTGACGCGAGTCATGACGACGGCGATCGCCCTGGAGACCAGCAAAGGCGATCTGCCTCTGGCACTTGCCCTTGGGCTGGTGTTGCTGAGCATCGTGCTGGCCGTCAATGCTGCGGCCGCAGCCATACGACATCATGCTCAGCGCCGATTCGGTTGAAGCGCTGAAGCCGGCCGGCAGCCGTGCGCCGCTGCGCCTGCGCGGCGTCACAGTCCGGGCAGGCCAGATATCGGTGCTGAACGCGATCGATCTGGATCTGCATCCAGGCCGGCGCACCGTCATCATCGGGCCGAACGGCGCCGGAAAAAGCACGCTGCTGCAAGTGATCCACGGGTTGATTCAGCCGGATGATGGAACGGTGCTTGGCGAGCAATCCGAGGTGGAGCGTCGTCCGATCCGTTCGGCGCTGGTCTTTCAGCGCCCGGTCATGCTGCGTCGTTCAGTACTGGGCAATATCGAGCACGCGCTGCACCTCGCCGGGGTCCCAGGCCATCTGCGTCGCGAACGGGCGCTGGCCGCCCTGGGCACGGTCGATCTGACCTACGCGGCCGAACGACCTGCACGCGGCCTGTCTGGAGGCGAGCAGCAGCGTCTGTCGATCGCGCGGGCACAGGCGCTGCAACCCGACTGTCTGCTGCTGGATGAACCCACCACGAGCCTGGATCCGGCTGCCGGCGCTGCAGTGGAGCGGTATCTGATGCGACTGGCTCAGGAGGGCTTCGGGCTGATCATGTGCACGCACGACCTGGCCTTGGCGCGGCGATTCGCTCAAGACGCTGTCTTGCTGCATCAGGGGCGCGTTGTTGAGTCGGGGTCTGCGCAGGAGCTCTTCGATTCACCGCGCACGGATCAGGCGCGCAGGTTCCTGTCGGGCGAGTGGCTGGAACCTTCGTAGCCCGCCCGCGATGCGTCTGGAAACCGCAAGCCCAGTCGGCTCGCCGCAAGGACCGCCTGGGTCCGATTGCGAACACCGAGTGCGCGCAGTACGGCGCTCACATGCACCTTGATGGTCCCTTCCGCCAGATCGAGTTGGCGGCCGATCAGCTTGTTGGGCATGCCTTGCAGGATGAGGCGCAGCACGTCGGTCTGGCGGTCGGTCAGGCCCAATTGACGCACATCCCCATTTGGACCGACGCGTGAGCTCTGGCGCACCAGCCATTGGCGGCTGAGCGAATGCTCGAGCTCGGCCGGAAGATAGATGCCGCCGTTCAGGATCGTGCGTACTGCTGTTGCCAGAAACTCCGGAGTGGAGGTCTTGGGCAGGAAGCCGGATGCGCCGGCCTGCAGACAGCGGTCGATGAGATTGGGATCGGCATAGCCCGAGGTGACCAGGATCTTGAGCGAGGGGTGCAGGCTGCGCAGGGTTTCAGGTCCGCTTGCGGCAGCCGCATCGGGCAAGGCCAGATCGAGTAGCACCATGTCAAAGCGTGGCCCGGCAGCCAGGCGCCTCAGACCTTCTTGCAGGCTCGACGCCTGGTCCACCTGATCCGCGAGGCCGTAGGCTTCAAGGTGGTTGCGAATGGCGCCGCGCATCAGCGGATGGTCATCGATGATCAGGAACCGGTTTGAGTGCATGGTGTGGATCTCCTGTTCACCAATGGTCGCGGTCGCCGAGCGCGACTGTCAACGCGACCCTTTGCCGAGCGAACTAGTACTTTCGGCCGAGTTGCTTCGCGGGTGCAACGGCTCGTGACTGCGCCAGGCTTTCGCCGAAACAGTGAGATTGCATTGATGACACAGTGGTCGGCCTGGCCCGGTGCGTCACAATGGGTTCATGAAAACACCCGAACGCTTGCGTCCCCTGCTCGAGGAAGGACTGATCGACACGGTCGTCAGGCAACTCATGAGCGGTAAAGAGGCCACGGTTTATGTCGTGCGCCGCGGCGACGAGACCTTGTGCGCAAAGATCTACAAGGAGGCGACGCAGCGCAGCTTTCGTCAGGCGGTCGATTACACCGAAAACCGCAAGGTCAAGAACTCCCGTCAGGCCAGGGCCATGGCCAAGGGCACGCGCTACGGGCGACAGGCTCAGGAAGCTGCCTGGCAAAGCGCCGAGGTCGATGCCCTGCACCGGCTGGCAGCAGCCGGCGTTCGGGTGCCGGCGCCGATCAACTTTTGCGACGGTGTGCTGCTCATGGAGCTCGTGACCGATGAGCACGGTGACGCCGCGCCGCGTCTCAATGATGTGGTGCTCTCAGCCGACGATGCGCTGGTACATCATGCAGCCCTGATCCGCGAAGTGGTCCTGATGCTGTGCGCAGGGGTGGTCCACGGGGACCTCTCCGAATTCAATATTCTGCTGGCTGCAGACGGGCCGGTCATCATCGATCTGCCTCAGGCAGTGGATGCTGCAGGCAACAACCATGCGCCCCGCATGCTGTATCGGGACGTGCAGAATCTGCGCGACTTTTTCGGCCGCTTCGCACCGTCTTTGCTGAAGACCGATTACGGCCACGAGATCTGGGATCTGTACGCCCGAGGGCTGCTAAGCCCTGACACTGTGCTGACAGGTCAGTTCTCTGAGCGCCTGGGCGAAGTGGATGTGCGCGGCGTGATGGCGGTCATCGATGACGCCTCAGCCGAGGAAGCTGCCCGACGGGCACGGCTTGCGGATGCGAACTGACCGGGCTGGCTGCGGCCAGACCCGATCAAGGTGCTAGTCCGGCCTTAGACCCCGCCTTGCGGGTGGGTCGGATCGATCCACAGTACCGTCTCAGGTTTTTCAACGGGTTCGATGTCGATGTTCACCGCCACCGCCTGGCCATCGCTTCGACACAGGACGCATTCGAGCACCTCTTCAGCGCTGGCATTGATTTCCTGATGCGGCACGTACGGCGGCACATAGATGAAATCGCCCGGGCCGGCCTCGGCAGTGAATTCGAGCTGGTTGCCCCAGCGCATGCGGGCGCGCCCCTTGACCACATAAATCACGCTTTCAAGCGGGCCGTGATGGTGAGCCCCGGTCTTGGCATCGGGGTGAATGTGCACCGTGCCTGCCCACAGTTTTTGCGCACCCACGCGCGCAAACGTGATGGCCGCCTTGCGGTCCATGCCGGGCGTGGAGGGCACGTTGCCGTCGAGCTGATTGCTGGGAACAACGCGCACACCGTCATGCTTCCAGTCGGTGGGGGTGTGCGAGTGATCGTGGGTGTGGGGATCGGACATGGGGAGTGAGGTCATCAGAGCTGGGATCGGGCAGAACTTTAACAGGCCGTCTGCGCATCCGTGTCGTGCCGACTCGGTCCTCGCCGTGGCTTGCATGGGTCAGGCGCGTGTGGGCCTGTTCTGAATAGTGCGACCGTGCAACACTGCCGGTTTGGCGTGGACCTGGAGCGCAGGCAATGGAAATCAGTTCGAAAGTAGTCGATGGTGTCCGAGTGGTCGAGATGCGTGGCCGGCTGGATTCTGTCACCGCAGGGCCGGCGGGCGACAGCATGGATGCGATGGCGAAGGGGCCGGACAAGCAGGTGGTGCTGAATCTGCAGCACGTGGACTATGTCAGCAGTGCCGGCCTGCGCATCCTGTTGCGGGCAGCCAAGTTGCTCAAGACCCATCGGGGTGAGCTGAAACTGTGCAACGCCAATCCGACGGTCAAACAGGCGCTGGAAATCTCGGGCTTCAACTCGCTGCTGACGCTTGTGGACACGGAAGACGCTGCGATCCGCGCGTTTCGAGCAACCGGCGCTGGTTGATTAAACCGAGGCCGGGCTGGCAGGGTGCACCCGCCAGC
>Ga0315909_10009065_pt1 | contig 10810 bp, 8 predicted proteins | sample LakEriMetagenome_11_FD_203527 | JGI IMG/M metagenome (GOLD analysis project Ga0315909, IMG submission 203527) | Freshwater fungal communities from buoy surface, Lake Erie, Ohio, United States - Buoy 2 MA125 | ecosystem: Environmental > Aquatic > Freshwater > Lake | place: USA: Lake Erie, Ohio...
CAAATATTAGGAAAGTTAGTGCTAATCAATAAAGTTGGTAACAAAGGATGTGTATTAAAAGAATAATCAAAAAAATATTTGAGAGTAAGAAACAAATACTTACTTTCGCAGCCCCAATTATGTTGTTCCGCCCGGATGGCGGAATTGGTAGACGCGCTGGTCTCAAACACCAGTGGATTCACTTCCATGCCGGTTCGACCCCGGCTCCGGGTACAAAAAACCTCTCGTTATTGAGAGGTTTTTTTATTGATAGCATTTTAATTGCTTCCATACTATCACTATTACAAACTAAAAGCTAAAATTGCAAACTTGATTGATTGTTCAGTTACTTTTTACAAAAGATGGCATCCCAGAGCCTCGGCATTAGAAAGGAAATTTGCACCAAGCAAAACCTTAAAATACCATGCCATTGGCTTTGTATTTAACCCAAATCTCGCTTATTATTCGCGAAAGCTAAGTTGGCACTTTGTACAATTGTTGTATTAAAGATTTAGTGTAAAATCTTAAACAACATCTCTCGCATAAGCTCGCTTTTGTCAGATTGAAAACCATCAATTCCTTTGCTACGCATATCGTATTCATGCAAATAACCAATAATTTTCACCAATTTATCTAAAGAATAATTTTTGCCGGCCTGCTCTAATTCTTTAATTTGATTAAAGTTAACACGCATTTGCGACATTACATCGCTGGCATTCTTATTTGGTAAGGTTTGATAAAAAAGTAGTTTCGAAAAATAGGTGTAGAGCACCGCAATATTCATTTCAAAAGGATGTTCCTTGGCGTTTTTGCCAAAATAATCTATAATTTTATTAGCCTTTAATATATCTTTTGCAGAGATGGCATTTTGCAATTCAAAAATATTAAAATCTTTGCTTATACCTATAAATTGCTGTACATCATCGGGCGTTATTTCTACATCATTCTTTTTGTTGATGGCCAGTTTGTTGAGCTCATTTACAATTCTGCTTAAATCATTACCCAAGTGATCGGCCAGCATTTGCACAGCTTTTGGATTTATTTTTATTTTTTGATCATTAGTAAATTTAGCAATCCATTCAGCTAATTTATAATCCTTAATTTTTTCGGAATTAAAGATTACTGCATTTTTATCCATTGATTTGGCAAGGCCTGTGCGCTTATCGAGTGATTTGTATTTATAACAAATCACCAATATAGTGGTGCTCAATGGTTTTAACGCATACTCTTCTAATGGACTAATTTCTGTTTCCTTTTTAGCGCTTTTAGATTTTATTTTAACATTAATCGTTTCCGTAAGATTTTTTATTTCTTGCGCTTCACGAACAATAATCACTTGTCGTTCGGCCATCATTGGAAAACGCTTTGCTGCACTTATCAAACTAATTAAGTCAGTATCTTTACCATACATAATCGTTTGATTAAATTCTTTCTCCGATTCATCTAAAACATTGTTTTCAATATAATCGGCAATTTGATCAATGTAATAGGGCTCTTCTCCTTCTAAAAAGTAGATGGGCGCATATTTCTTGGCTTTTAAAGAGGCTGTGATATTTTCAAAACTTTCTCTAGGCAATGCTTTTGTTTTTTATAATTGATTAAGCTTTAATGAAAGAAATTATTCTTCAAATCTTAAATGCTTCACCGTGTTTTTATTATTAATAAGTTGGTTTAACGATTCAATGCCTATTTTGAGGTGCATATCCACATAATTTTCAGTCACTTTTTTATCGCTTTCGCTCGTCTTAACACCTGTAGAAATCATAGGTTGATCGCTCACAAGTAATAGCGCTCCTGTTGGAATTTCATTGTAAAAACCTGTGCTAAAAATAGTGGCGGTTTCCATATCAATACCCATTACACGAAGCTTTCTTAAATATTCTTTAAACTCATTATCGTGTTCCCAAACTCTTCTGTTGGTGGTGTATACGGTTCCCGTCCAGTAATCACGATCAAACTCACGAATGGTTGTACTTACTGCTTTTTGTAAACTAAAGGCTGGTAGCGCTGGTACTTCTGGGGGGAAATAATCGTTTGATGTACCTTCGCCTCTTATAGCAGCTATTGGAAGAATCAAATCACCTAATTCATTTTTTTTCTTTAAACCTCCACATTTTCCTAAAAATAAACATGCTTTGGGGTTAGAGGCGCTTAGCAAATCCATAATAGTAGCCGCATTGGCGCTGCCCATACCAAAGTTGATAATTGTAATATCCTTAGCAGTTGCATTTGGCATTACTTTATCGGTACCCTCTACCGGTACATTGTTCCATTCGGCAAACATTTTAACATAGTTCTGAAAGTTGGTTAGTAAAATATACTTTCCAATTTTATCTAAGCTTAACCCCGTGTATCTTGGCAACCAATTGGCTACAATATCTTCCTTGCTTTTCATGGTACTTATACTTTATTAATTTCAAGCATAAGCGCTCAAAATAATCGATTTCAATTTTCAAAAGTAATTAAATGTTTCTTAATTTAAACTATGCCTTTTGTTTTACTCTTACTTTAGTATTATTTTTGAAGGTCTTCAATACTAAAATAAATCAAAAAATATTAAAATTTAAATAGTGATGAAAACCTTTGAAAAGCTTAATTTTCCTGAATCATCATTAAAATTAAAATATGATAATTTAAAGCCTTTTGTGTTTGATAATATACGAAAAAAATGGTTGTTACTTACCCCAGAAGAATGGGTAAGACAGCATTTAGTTAACTATTTGGTGACTCATAAAAACTACCCTAGCTCCTTAATAAGCTTAGAAGCAGGTCTAAAATACAATAACCTAGTAAAAAGAACTGATCTGCTTGTTTACAACAAAATGGGTGTACCTCTTATCATATTTGAATGTAAGGCAAGCAAAGTAGCTATCGATCAAAAAGTAATAGCGCAAATAAGTGTGTACAATAAAACTATTGGTGCTGCATATTTGTGTGTTACAAATGGTTTAAAACATTATTGCTGGACCATTGTAGAGGCTCAAAACAAATTCGATTTTTTACAACAAATTCCTAATTTTAAAGAAATAGCTTAATAGTTATGTTGATTTATTTAATTTAGACCTTAGCCATCATTAACTAATTGATAAACAAGCGTTATAAATTAGATTAAAACTAAATTTTAGTTGTGCAACTAACAGAATTTATTTACTTTTGCAGTCATTTTATAACAAAATCATAAAATTGTTGTTATAAATCAATATTAATATTAAAAAAAAACTAAATGAGCAACACAAAAACATCTCCGGCCGAAAAGTTTAAGGTAAAAGATCTTTCTTTGGCAGAGTGGGGAAGAAAAGAAATTAAATTGGCAGAAGAGGAAATGCCTGGCTTGATGTCAATCCGTGCTGAATATGGCGATAGTCAACCATTAAAAGGGGCGCGTATTGCCGGTTGTTTACACATGACCATTCAAACTGCCGTTTTAATTGAAACACTAACCCATTTGGGGGCAGAGGTTTCTTGGTCTTCGTGTAATATTTTTTCAACACAAGATCATGCTGCTGCTGCTATTGCCGCTGCTAGTATACCTGTTTATGCTTGGAAAGGTATGAATGAAGAAGAGTTTGACTGGTGTATTGAACAAACATTATTTGCTTTCAAAGATGGACTACCTCTAAATATGATTTTGGATGATGGTGGTGATTTAACCAATATGGTTTTTGATCGTTACCCAGAATTAATTAAAGATATCAAAGGTCTTTCTGAAGAAACAACTACCGGAGTTCACCGCTTGTATGAGCGTATGAAAAATGGTACTTTGCATATGCCAGCTATTAACGTAAACGACTCTGTTACAAAATCTAAATTCGATAACAAGTATGGCTGTCGTGAATCTTTAGTTGATGCTATCCGCAGAGCTACAGATATTATGCTTGCAGGCAAAGTAGCTGTTGTTGCTGGTTACGGTGATGTTGGAAAAGGTTCTGCCCAATCTCTAAGCAGTCAGGGTGTGCGTGTTATTGTTACTGAAATTGATCCAATTTGTGCTTTACAAGCTGCAATGGATGGTTACCAAGTAATGAAAATGGATAATGCTGTTAAAGTTGCTGATATCGTGGTTACTGCCACTGGTAACAAAAGCATTATAGTTGACCGTCATTTCAAAAATATGAAACACAACGCTATCGTTTGTAACATCGGTCATTTTGATAACGAAATAGATATGGCTTGGTTAAACAATAACCATGGCGCTTCTAAGGATGTAATTAAGCCACAAGTTGATAAATATACAGTTGATGGTAAAGATATCTTAGTTCTTGCCGAAGGTCGTTTGGTGAACTTAGGTTGCGCAACAGGGCATCCGTCATTTGTAATGAGTAATTCATTTACAAATCAAACATTGGCTCAATTAGAATTATGGCAAAATTCGGCTAACTACGAAAACAAAGTGTACACTTTGCCTAAGCATTTAGATGAAAAAGTTGCTTTCTTACATTTAGCTAAAATTGGTTGTGAATTAGAAACTTTGTCAACAGAACAAGCTGATTATATTGGTGTAACTGTGCAAGGTCCTTTCAAATCAGAAATGTACAGATATTAATCTATCGAAATTACTTTATACAATCCCTGTTTTGTTATACAAGGCAGGGATTTTTTTTAATACAAACTATATACAAACTTTATTTTGCAAGTAAATATTCCATTACAAAATGATTTAATAATTCGCGCTGCAAAAGGCGAAAAAACAGAAAGAACACCAGTTTGGTTAATGCGGCAGGCGGGCAGAATCTTACCCGAATACAGAGCCGTGCGTGAGAAAATGGGTGGCTTTAAAGAATTGGTTAAAAGTCCCGAATTTGCTTGCGAAGTTACTATACAACCTGTAGATATTTTGGGTGTTGATGCTGCAATTATATTTTCAGATATTTTGGTAATTCCCGAAGCGATGGGATTGAATTACGAAATGGTAGAAAGCAAAGGGCCTTGGTTCGAAAAAACAATTAAAAACAGAGCAGATATTGATGCATTAGTAGTTGCGCAAGCAGATGATTTAAGTTATGTAACTGATGCCATAAAGTTAACAAAAAGTGCCTTGAATGGCAGGGTTCCACTAATCGGTTTTGCAGGCGCACCATGGACTATATTTGCTTACATGATTGAAGGGAAAGGCTCTAAAACTTTTTCTTTAGCCAAGAAATTTTTGTACACAAATCCTGTTGAATCGCATGTGTTATTGGATAAAATAACAAAAAGCACCATTAACTATTTAAAAGCGCAGGTATTGGCTGGTGCCGATATGATACAAATTTTTGATAGTTGGGCAGGTATACTTTCACCTGAACAATATGCGCAATTTTCATTAAAATATATTGATGCAATTTGTAATGCCATCACTGAAGTGCCCGTTACTGTTTTTGCTAAAGGTGCCTTTTTTGCAAGAAAGGAAATGGGAGCATTAAATTGCGCTACTATTGGTTTAGATTGGAACATGGAAATTAAAGAAAGTAGAGCGCTAATTGGTCCAAATAAAACATTGCAAGGCAATATGGACCCTTGTTTGCTTTATGCAGATTTTAAAACTATCAAAAAAGAAACTGAGAATATGTTAAAGCTTTTTGGCACACATAAACATATTGCCAACCTCGGACATGGTGTGTATCCCGATATCGAAAAAGATAAAGTGAGGTGTTTTGTGGATACTGTAAAAGAATTTCGTTTTTAACTTATTTATGTAATTGTGCCTGCAATAGTAGAATTTTATGATTTAGTTAACTTATTGCAAAACAGTAGTGGCAAGCACTTTGTGCTGTGCGATGAAAACACCTATAAAGATTGCTATAATACTTTTTGTAAGCTTATAGGATTAAATATTCAATCTATTGTAATAAAGGAAGGAGAATCGCAAAAAAATTTGGATACATGCGAACATGTGTGGCAAACTTTACTAGATGAACAAGCCGGCAGAGATGCCCTTTTAATTAATTTGGGTGGCGGTGTTGTAAGCGATATAGGAGGTTTTGTGGCTGCTACATACAAACGTGGAATTAAATATGTAAATGTGCCAACTTCCTTATTGGCTATGGTTGATGCAGCTACAGGTGGAAAAACAGGCGTTAATTTTAGGGGTTTAAAAAATATCATTGGTGTAATTCAACCACCTGAATTGGTGATTATTCATACCCCATTTTTAAAAACATTGCCAAACCAACATCTTAAAAATGGTTTTGCAGAAATGCTAAAACACGCACTACTTGTGGGGAGCGAGGAGTTACATCTTTTAATTAATAATGTTGATATTCATGCTTTTTATAATGATGATATTATCTTAAAAAGTTTAGCCATAAAAGAAGCTATTGTTGCGCAAGATCCCAATGAAACAGGCTTGCGTAAAATTTTAAATTTAGGGCATACAATTGGTCACGCCATTGAGTTTGCTGCACAAGAAAATGCGAATAATATTTTGCATGGAGAAGCTGTGGCATTAGGTTTAATTGCAGCCTTAAAGTTATCTGTAACAAAAATGAATTTCAATCAAAATGAAGCCGATGCTATCATCGATTTTATACGAAAACATTACCCAACTCCAACATGGCTAAATTTATCCCACAAAGCACTTTTAGATGCTGTGTTGCAGGATAAAAAAAATAACGATCAACAAATAAAAATGGTTTTATTAAAAGCAATCGGCCAACCTGTTTATGATGTTAGCTGCACTTTGCAAGAGATTGAAAATGTGCTAATGGAAATTTAGAAATCTAATTTCCCACTGAACTAACTTCACAAAAAATCATCACTATTCTCCTCTTGTTTTTTCTTCGATTTATCGGGCTTGCTATCTCCTCCAAAAATTTTGTTATTTTGTTTTGGTAGTGTACCTTTTTGTTCCTTGTTTGCTGGCTTTGAGTCTTCTTCCCATTCAACATCAAAGGCTTTAGGTTTAACTTCTTTTTTATCGTTTTTTTCTTTTAGATTCTTATCTTTTTTAAACAAACCAAATTCATCTTTCAACAATTGTTTTACTGTTTGCTTCTCGTTTTTAATCTCATCTTTAACGAATTGCTTTAGTTCTTTTTTGTCAAATTTTATTTTTGGATTTTCCATGTTTCCTGTCATGCTAATAAACAAGGTTGTTTTGCCCTGTTCATCATCTTCAATCTCGTCAAATTCATTCTTTTTGGGCACTTCGCGCTTTCTTTTTTTACTTAATAGTTCGTTCAGAGTTACTTTAAAATGATAGTCGATATTATTATTAAAATCATGCGTTCCATTGCAATACAAATTCATAGCCGAAGAATTTATTTGAAACTGAGGGATAGAAATCTTTTTATTGTTAATGCTAATGGTATTGGCTAACTCATTAAACTTTATATGACTTAATTCGTTTACACTTACAAATTTTGAAAGTTTATTCATAGGCGTAAAATTGTTCAATTGTCCGTCAGCAATAAGCACATTAACATCGGCTAAAATACTTTCTGGGATGATATTGTTTAAATTACTCCAGCTGCTTTTATACTTTATATCTGCAGAAAGTTTGCCTGCAATATGCTTATCTGTAAGAGTTGATTGACCAAAATTATTGAGTTGATCAAAAAGTTTAGTAATACTAATTTTCGAGAGTTTTGCATCGCAAATTAAATCAAATCCACCCTCATTCTGCAACTCAATGGCACCATTGGCCTGTGCTTTACCATCCATTGTGTTAAAATTAAGTGAATCAAAACGAAATTGTTTTTCCTTAAAATAAACATTACTTGAGAGTTGAGTGGCTATAAATTTATCAAATCTGAAACGTGTTATTTTTGCCCTTAACTTTAAATCAATATTGTTTAAATAGGTATCGCTACTTGATTTGCTAGATTTAGATTTTGTTTGCAGCTTGGGAAGCCAATCTTCTAATTCAAAATTGCTTGCATCCAGATAGGCTATTAATAAGGCTTGTTGATTATTACTGCCAAATAAGGCTTGATAATTTGAAAGTTCTCCATGCAGCTCTAATTGAGATTTTCCATGTAAAAAGCTTAATTGTTTTACCAAAATATAATTATCATCGGCATATAAATCGGCTTCAATATTTTCATAACTAAGCAACTCATCCTTAAGCTGAAATCGAGTAGCATTCAACAGTAATGAACCAGATAATTGGCCTTGTTTGGTTTTAGAAATATCTTGTTGTTTTAATTGCTCAAGTGGACAAGCAATTCGTAAATCTAAATTAGCATTGCCTTCAAGTACATTAAAAGTGTCTAATTGTAATATTTCTTTTAATTCATTAAGTTGAAATACGGCCTTTAAACTTCCGTCAATAAAAGGATTGGTAAAATCAATGATTGAAAAATTTCCCTCTATGGGGCTTTTGTTGAGCTTAGCATTAAAGGTTTTTACATAAAGGCCAGAGCTTTGTAAATTCTGTGATCTTCCATTGCTATAGTAACCTTTTAAATTAATTTGGTGAAGCTCAATGTTACTCGAACTTTGCCCAAATTGAGCATTCTCGATGTTAAAACTGGCTTTTAAATTGGGCTTCGATGGCTTGCCTTTAACACTAAAATTGAATGCAAAAATTCCTTTGCTCGAATAATTAGCGAATTTTTCATTTATCTTTTCAGGTAACAAGGATAAAAAAGATTGTATATCAAGCTGTTGTCCTTTGGCTTCAAAATTAATATCCTCACTGCCGAATGTACCAGATAAAATTAGATTTAACTTTTGAATAGAAGCCTTTGCATCTTTAAAACTAAATAGTTTGTTTTTTTTTAATAAACCAATATCTAATACAACATTCTTGTTGGTTAAATAGCTTGTATTTTCTACTTTAATTGTTTTAATTTTAAGATGAGATTGAAGCACTAAAGCAAAGTCTTCATCAAATATTTCGCCTTTCATTTGGGCATCATCAAATAAAATATCAAAAGCTAATAGTTGTTTTTCGTCGGTATATTTAGTTTCAAATTCGTTAACTATAATTTGATTCATTTTAAAACTAACTGATGATTTATTTGCTGTGCTATCAGTGCGCCAACAATGATAATTGTCTTTGTTTTGCTTATCAATAAAAATAAAAAGCTTGGAGCCGCTCAGTTCAGTTTTATTAATAGTGTATTTGCCATTGAAAATATCTCTCAAATTAAATTGTAGATTAATTTCTTTTGCAGTGAATAAATTTATTGGACAGTTGGATTTGTTCTTTCCTTCATAAACAGATTGCGCTTTAACATTGTAAAAACTTAACGATGCTTTCGGGAAATTTTTAATTAATGAAAACTGAATGTCGCCAACTTGAACAGAGGCTATCAACTTTTTATTGATTGCACCTATAATAATTTTCTTTACCTGTTTTTCATACACTAGTGCTACCGTAGTGGCAGTAATGGCTATGATACCAATAAAAATACCTAAGGCAATTAAAACTTTCTTTAACATGTTGGGCGCAAAGGTATTTTACAATTTGGATACTAAATGTTTCTATTACGATACATTTCAACCTTTGGCTGTTAAAACGTGGTAAATAAAAAAGGAGCATCAAAATTGTTGATGCTCCTTTTTTAGTATCATTAATTAGATTAGTTCGATACAGTAATATTTCCTTTTTGTGTTGCTGAAATACCATCGTTAAGTGTAAAATTAAGTACATAAACTAGTATGCCCGAATTAATCACTCTGTTTTGAAATTCTCCATTCCATCCTTCAGCAAGATTTGATGATTCATATACTTTGTTTCCCCATCGGTCATACAAGCTAATGTTGAATTCTTTAATATTATTGCCGCGAACAAAAAAGAAATCATTATTACTGTCACCATTAGGACTGAATGCACTTGGTACCCATATATCATAGTTTCTAATAACACTAACTATTAATGAATCAATGGCGTTGCAACTGGTTGCTGTATCTGTAACATTAAATGTATATACAGTAGTTTCAACTGGCGACGCAATAGGAGTAAAGCAGTCACTGCAAGATAGCGAAGCTGATGGCGTCCATAAATAAGTCATACCTGCTGTAGCACTTGCAGTTAGTTCGGTTGTTTCACCTTCCTGTATAGTCACATCCTCACTTAAGGTTACTGTTGGTATTTGGTTCACTTGTATTTCAATGGTGTTTGACAACACTGTATTACTAGCGACGCATGCATAGTCGCTAATTAATGTACATGATACATTGGTTGAAGCATTTAAGCCCGAAACTGTGTATGTTGCAGATGTTGTTGTAAAACTATTGGCACCTATTTGCCAAACGAATTGAGGCGCTGCACCACCATTTTCAATGGCCGAATTTAAAACTACTTGCTGTCCAACGCATATAACATCTCTATCGGCACTTAAAATAATTGTTGGTGTAGCATAAGGTAATACAATTATGGATAATGAATTAGAATTGGCTGTATTTGGTATAGCGCAAGCTAAATCGCTTGTTAGCTGCACTGTAATAGCATCTGAGCTTGAAAGTGTGGTTGTGCTAAAACTACTGGCTGTTGCGCCTGCAACTGCATTGCCATTAACAAACCATTGAAATTGAGGAGTGCTACCTCCGCCACTAATAACAGAGTTGAAAGTAACATTATCACCTACACAAATTTGAGTTGTTGCGGAGCTAATTGAAATACTAGGTGTTACTGCAGGATTAACAGTAATTAAAAGTAAATTAGATGTAGCTATTTGGCCAGCTAGGCAAGACGAAGCTGGTGTAAAGGTGGCAGTTATTTGTTCGTTATTGTTTAGTGTATTAGAACTAAAAAGGAGTCCTGTACCACCTGTTACAGCTGTGCCATTAATAAACCATTGTATAATATCTCCGGTATTTGTTGAATTTGGTGTGGCAACAAAATCTATTGATTGGCCAGCACAAATGGTTGTTACACTTGCCGAAATACTAATTAGAGGTGCTG
>Ga0315909_10009068_pt1 | contig 10806 bp, 4 predicted proteins | sample LakEriMetagenome_11_FD_203527 | JGI IMG/M metagenome (GOLD analysis project Ga0315909, IMG submission 203527) | Freshwater fungal communities from buoy surface, Lake Erie, Ohio, United States - Buoy 2 MA125 | ecosystem: Environmental > Aquatic > Freshwater > Lake | place: USA: Lake Erie, Ohio...
CCAGTCTCTCTTTTTAAAACTTATTATAAAATGACTACTCTCTCTTTAAAAACACTGTTAGTTCCTAGTAAATCGGTACAGGTAGAATATCCTGGTATGCCTGGTTTTGTTGTTGATTTGGCATTTCTATCTCGTGAAACGCTTTTGTCGATTCGCAAGAAATCTACCAAAACAAGTTTCAAAAACCGTCAGGCTTCAGAAGACTTCAACGAAGATTTATTCTTACAACTCTATGTAGAAAATGCTGTAAAAGGATGGTCAGGTTTAAAACTTAGCTATCTTGAACAATTGGCGCCAGTTGATCTAACTGGTAAAGATATGGATGCAGAATTAGGATATACTGCTGAAAATGCTTTGTACTTAATGAAGAATTCCAGTAACTTTGATGCCTTTATTAGTGAACAGGTTACAGACTTGGGAAACTTTTCGACGACCAACTCCAGCAAGTAAACGAGCAGTTGGTCAACTATCTTCAAAATATGGGTGTTGGTATGACCAAAGAACAGTATTTTGAAATGTGTGAAGCACTAGGCACAGAACCCACAGAATCAGAGGTTCCAATAGAATTTGAAGACTTCCCGCTAGAAGTACAACAAGCATTTAATGCTTATAGAATGTTAAGAGACGAGTGGGATACCATGAGTGGTAACTATTTAGGAAAATCCTTAATAGGTATAAAAGACATTTTAGAAGCAACAGAGATTGATCCTTCTGAACAGAAGTTTATAGTTATGCTAATACGTATAATTGATAACGTACGTTCAGATGAAATCAATAATAAGAAAAAGATGGAAAAGCCCGTTGGTTAAAAACAGCGGGCTTTTTTGCGTTAAAAATTTTTTGGTTTGACAAAAGTGAGGTCACATGGTATAATGGTCTCTAGTTAAATTATCAAAAAATTTTGATAATACCCGACAGGAGTGTATATGGCCAATCAAAGATATGTATTAGAGTTTAGTCTACAAGACGTAGGTAGTACTCTTAAAGCAGGTAAAAAAGACGCAGACGCCTTTAGGGGTTCACTAGATTCTATTATAAAAGCAACCGATAAAGCTAAGAATAGTAGTAAAGGTGGCTGGAAAAACGCAATGATGGGTGGCGACGCGTATGATGTTGCCAGGGGTACTACGGGGGCAACTGGTGCTTCTGGTCGTGACTTTGCTAACCAAGCTCGTGGGCTTGATGGATTAGTTCGTTTATATGCTACATATGCTGCTAATTTATTTGCAGTAAGTGCTGCTTTCCGTGCATTAAGTGATGCTATGGATACTACTAACATGATTAAAGGGTTAGACCAATTAGGGGCATCTAGTGGTGTTGCTTTAGGTGGTTTAGCAAAACAGTTTGCAGCAGCTAGTGACGGCTCTATTAGTTTACGTGAAGCTATGGAAGCGACAGCCAAATCAACAGCAGCCGGAATGAGTAAAAAACAACTATTAGAATTAGGGGTTGTTGCTAAAGGTGCTAGCCAAGCCCTTGGTGTAAATATGTCAGACGCAGTTAGTCGTTTGACCCGTGGTATTAGTAAGCTTGAGCCTGAATTATTAGATGAACTGGGACTGTTTACAAAAGTAGGCAAGGCTGCCGAAGACTACGCTAAAAGCGTAGGAAAGTCCGTAGATAGCTTAACTGACTTTGAAAAGCGTCAAGCCTTTGCAAACGCAGTTTTACTAGAAGGCCGTCAAAAATTTGGAGAAATTGCTGCCACCGCAAATCCGTATGATAAACTATTGGCTAGTTTAAAAAATGTTGCTACACAAATACTTAGCGTAGTCAATACAGTTGTTGCACCTATTGCTAAACTTTTAGCGGATAATACGGCTTTAATTGGTATTGCTATTGCAGCTGCAGCAATAAAAATTACTCAGCAAGCCTTACCTGCATTAGCAAGTTGGAGAATAGGATTAAAGTCTGCAGCAGATGACGCCGCAAAAAGAGCACAAGAAATTAATACTAGTTTTGGAGAAGCTTTTGTTCAGCGTGCACAAGCACGAGTACGTTTACCTCAATTAGAATCAGCCTTAGATACTCAAAAACAAATTTATGCTGAAAAAAGTAAGTTATTTTTAAAAGAACAAAATGAATTGAAAAGCAATAGCGCTTTATCAAAAGCTATTGCTTCAGGGGAATTGTTTACTACAAGACAGTTAGCTTCCTTACAAGGCGAAATTACTAAAAAACAAGATAGTACTAATGCTAGTACTCAAAAGCATGTAGAAGGTCTTAGAGGCATACAGGCTGTTCAGCTACAAATGGTTGCAACATCAAAAGATATTTTACAAGCTAATGATGCAGTTCAAAACCAAGCAGATAAAAGATCTCGCTATTTAAGTGAAGAATGGCAGCGAGAGAAAATTGTAGCACAAGAGCGCGCAAAAGCAACTAGGTTAAGTTTATTAGCTGGTGTAGGAGAGCGTGTATCTACTCAAGGTTTAGCTGCTGGTTTTGGTGGTTTCTACAAAGAAACTATGGCAAATAAAGACTTAAACAGAATTGATAAGTTTAAAACTGTTACAACTGGTGCGCTTTTGTCAGTTGGAACAGCAGCAAACATACTCGGTAGATCCCTTAGCGGAGCTTTAGTATATTTAGAAATTGCTGTAGCAGTTTTCGGAATTTTAAACTTTGCCTTTTCTAAAAACGGAAAAGAAACAGATACTCTTAAATCTAGTATAGATAGTTTGTCTGAGTCTACTAAAACTGCTATAGATGTTGCAAAAAAATATGGGGATGCCATTACTGTTCAAAGTTTAAATGCAAAAGCAAATGCTTTCGGCAACTTAGCTGATGATATAAATACAGCCACTACTAACTTATTAAAAGCTGATGTAGCCGCTAGTGGTTTTGACAAATTTATAGATGGTTGGAAAACTATTTGGGGCGGAGATATTCGCACACAATTTACTAAAGGATTTACCAGCAGTATTAATGCAGCAATTGCAACAGCACCAGCTGGCGAAATTAGAGATAACTTAGAGAAAAAACTAATAAGTAGCCTGGGTACTTTAGATATTGAAAAAGGTCTTGAGCTAGTACCTACTGAAAAAGTAGTTGAAAAAGCCAGAGAAATTAGCAAGATTTTAGCTGAAACAGATAAGTTACTTAAAGCTGGTCAATCGGTTACACAAAACGTAGCAGAAACAGCAAAAGCTACAAGCGAAGCTTTCTTAACTTTTTCTAATGCTGTCTACGGGCAAAGCCCAATGCAAGCATTTTTAAATACTAGTGTTAAAGGGTTATTTGCATTAAAAGATGCTTTTGACAACGCTTTAGGAAGTGCTGCAGAGTTTGAGAAAGTTTTAAACGGTACAGCTAACCTACAATTTTTACCAAATTCAGCCGTAAATACTATAAGTGACTTAGCACCTGCGTTTCAAAAAATAAGGCAAGAACAGGGTGCTGCGCAAGCAGGCTTAAAAGCCACTGAAGATGCTGTGGCTAAAATTAAAGAAAAACTAGTGGGTGCAAATCAATGGATGCAAGCAACTATATTATTGAGAGCAGATGAGTCCCAACTAAATGAATCTATTAAGAGGTACAAAGAAATTATTGGTAGAACCAATAATGAAATAGCCGCACTAGGAAAACAAGCAGCTCAAGCTTTAGCCGCCGCAAGTACAGAGGCTTTAGATAAAGTTTTAGCAGAATTTAAGTTAAAAGAAAAACAACTAAGAATCAACACTCAACAGCAAATAATAGCATCCTTACCTGTAAAAACTGTAGAGTCTATTGTAGAATCAAGCAGATTAGAAAAAGCAGGCATACAAGTAGAAAAAGAGCTGTTAAAATCGCAGATAAATATAGTTAATTCAATAGATGCTTTAAAAGCCTCTATTGATGTTAGAAACGCTCAAGAAACTTTAGCAGGTGTATCGGCAGGAGCATACAGAACCCCAGGTGCACGAGAAGAGGCAATGGCCGCAGCTCAAAAAGATCTAGATTCTAAAACCCGTATTCAAAGAGTATTAGAAACATCTAACATTAAAGAAATAACCGCAGAAGACAGACAAAACCCTGCCGTACAACGACTTCTACAAAATAAACAGTCGGCATCTCTGGCCAACTTGGCAGCAGAAGAAAAAGAGAAACTTGTAAACCTTAAACAAGCAAATAGTTTAGCAGAAATAGCTTTTGCAAACGCTAAAGAAAGTTTAAGCGCAGAAATTGCAAAAAAAGAAGCAGACTTAGCTTATGCTAAAACTCAAGCAGGAGTTATAGGCGATCAAGTTAAAATAACTGAAATAGAATTAGAAGCTAAAAAGTATATTGAAGAACGTCGTCGTATGTTGGAAGTATTACCTACTGCTCAACAAAATGTTCAAACAGGTATTGCTGGACGCTTTGGTGTATCGGGAGCAGTAACAGAGAGTGCTTTTAATAAAATTGGACAAACCCAAGGCACAGCACAAGCACTTGGAGCAGTAACTGGAGCTACAGTAGTAGGAACTGCAGAATATAATGCAATGTTAGCACAAGCAGCAAAATTTGATGCTGAGCGTGTGCGTGCTGAAGAAGAAAAAATGATGTTTGCCAAGGCTAATTATGATACTGGTATTGCTAGTATTAACTCAGCTAAAGAAGAACTAAGCTTTTTGACTTCTCGCGGTGCAATAACAGAGCAGCAGTCAGCTTTACAGCTTCAGACACTAACTAATCAGCAGGCTCAACTCGATTTAGTACAAAAATTAAAAGAAATAGAAAAAACCAGATTCTTAGCACAACTAGAGTATTCTAGAAAAGTTCGAGAGGCTGGTGAAGAAGAAACTACAGAAATGCGCGCGCAATATCAGATGATACAGTCTAGAGCTGCCCTGGATAATGAAGCCGCACAGAAAGAGTTCCAAGCAAAATTAAAAACAGCAGATATCACCGCAACATTAGCGGATCGTCAGACTCAGTACGAAAATGTGTTTAGACAAAGTTTTGATAATATGGCAGATGCCATGGTAGAGTTTGCAAAAACAGGAAAACTTAGTTTTAATAGCCTTATTAGTACTATGGTTGAAGGTATACTTAGACTAGAGCTGCAGATGCAGTCCAAGGCATTATATGCATTATTTAGGCCGGCCCTTGCAGGAATGTTTGGACCAGCTGTAGGAAGTTTAGACTACGGCCCAGGAGCTTATACTGTAGAAAATGCTAAAGGCGGAGTATACGACACTGGATTAAAAACATTTGCCAAAGGCGGAATGTTTACAAATTCGATTGTAAATGAGCCCACATTATTCAAGTTTGCAAAAGGTACTGGACTAATGGGCGAAGCAGGGCCTGAAGCTATTATGCCCCTAAAGCGTGATAGCAACGGCAATCTTGGAGTACGAGCAGGTGGTAATGGCGGAAACGTAGACGTAGTTGTTAACAACTATGGAAGCGAAAAGGCTACTACTAAGGAAACTACTGATTCACGCGGAAATCGCAAAATAGAAGTAGTTATTGGAGATATGGTTGCAGGCGAAATGTCTAGATCAGGCAGTTCTTTACAACAAACATTCTCTAATACTTTTGGTACTAGACCATCCGTACCTAGGAGATAAATATGGCATATACTTATACATGGCCCACAACAGGTAACTTTCCACAAGTTCCCCAAAAAGGCTTTACTGAGTCCATTGGAGTGAATATTATTCGCTCTCAAATGGACTCAGGTCCTGCAAAACAGCGTAGACGTAGCGCTAAACCTAATTCTATGCAGCTTAGTTTTATACTTACAACCGCCAATGTAACAGAACTTGAGCGTTGGATTAAAAACGATATAAAAGGCGTAGCACGCTTTGGTTTTCCACATCCAAGACTATATACAACTGTAGAGGCCAGAATAGTTCCAACTGGCGAAGGACAGCTATTTGAACTCAAGTATCTGGCCCCAGGCTACTGGGAAACAAGTCTTAATTTTGAAATATTACCATGAGTAGATTAAGTAGTTTATCCGCAGCAGCTGTTAAAGCTATGTTTTCTTCGGAAACGGAAGAAAGCATTATAATGCTTTTAACCGTATATGATCCCGCTACTAATCTACCAGTAATTAGACTAGCAGATAACTATACTAAAAGAATATCCGAGACTGCTGACGAGGTGTTGTACGGTGTAACAAGCCGTACAAACGACTTTGTATTTTTACCTATGCAAGTGTCGCTACCCACTGAGCAAGACACAGGATCGCCTAGTTGTTCTATAATCCTAAACTATGTAACTCCAGAAGCTGTAGAAATAGTAAGAACACAATTAACAAAGCCAACAAAATTATTAATAGAAATAGTTTTAGCTAGCTCTCCAAATACAGTAGAAGCTAGTTTTCCTGGGTTTTACATAACTAGTGCTACTTACAATTCAGAATCCATTAGTTTTGATGTAAGCATGATTAGTTATGCTGTAGAACCGTTCCCTGCGTTTAATTTTACGCCTAGCTATTTTCCAGGATTATTTTAATGACACTAAGCAAATATATTGGATTACCTTATAAGGACAACGGCAGAGATACTAGTGGTATCGACTGCTGGGGATTGGCTCGTCTGTACTACTTGCAAGAATTCAATATTGAGCTGCCAAGTTATTCTACAGAATACAATGGCGAAACTAGTGAAAACATAAAAGAATTAGTAAATCAACATAAAGAGTCTTGGACTTCAGTAGATAAACCTGAAGTCGGAGACTTAATTGTTTTTAATATTTTTGGTGAACCAACACACATTGGCATCTATGTTGGTGACGATAAATTTTTACATTCCCGCGACGGCAAAGACAGCGTAGTAGAAACATTATCTAGCCACCAATGGAACAAACGCATTAGTGGATACTATAAGTATTCACAGCAGGCTATGGTAGCAAGCACTACTATGCCTCACCCATTACAAACTGTAGTTCATCGCGACTGGACTGTTGCAGGAACTACAGTTCAACAATTTGCTGAGTTTATTAAAAACAAGTACAAAGTCAGCGAAAAGTTATTTTCAAAGATCGTAGTTTTAATTGACGGAGTACCCATTGCACAAAAAGACTGGGAAACCACAGTCGTCAAACAAGGCCAAACATTAGCTTATCGCGCCGTACCTGGTAAAGATGCAGCTCGCATGTTACTAATGGTAGTAGTAGCTGTTATTGCCTTTCAATATATAGGTCCTTATGCCGCAGGATTAGCAGAAGGTCAAGCAATCACTGCTGCTGGTGTAACATTTGGGCAAAAAGTAGCTTTTACAGCAGCAGTTGCAGCTACTAATATGGCAGGTATGGCACTGGCTAATGCTATATTTCCTATTCGACCTAATATGCAGGCGGATCCAGGTTCTGCTAATCAATTAAATTTATTTAACGGTAGCAGTAATCAAGCTAACCGTTTTGGCGCAATACCTGTGGTACTTGGAAAAGTACGAATGACGGGTATGTTGGGTGCAACTCCTTATGTTGAGTCATTAACGGATACAAGTATTTTAAACTTACTTATTGTTTGGGGTTTTGGCCCGCTTGAAGTAAGTGATATACAGATTGGCAATAGCCCAATAACAGATTATTATACTGGTTTTGCACAAGAATTGCCAATGCCAGTTACGCTATATGGATATTCCACAGATAATCCTACAGCTTTTAACAAACTATACGGGCAAGACGTAGAACAAGAAATTAAGCAAGTAGAATTAGTAAATGACGTAGTTACAGGAAATAATCCTTGGGTAACATCTTCACTAATACAACAAGTAACAGGGCTTGATATAGCACTTACCTTTCCAGAAGGTATGCGTCAAATTATTACAAAAGACAAAGATGCTGGTAAAGTCAATGAAGCCACAGCAGTTGTAGAAATACAATATAAAACTTCTACTAGTGACTGGACTAATCTACCTAATTACGCATTAGGTACTGCTTCCGCAACGTCTACTTCAGCTTTTACGGCTACACTACCTGCAGCTACTTATACTACTACTAGTATTTTAAGTGGTGATAATGGTTACAGTAGCTCAGTAGTTAATTTATATCGTTGGTATACGCTAGCACTTAGCCCTGGTGGGCAAGTACATTTATTTGCCGGCGCTGCTACAAACAGTCAATTAGCCGAGCCAAGCGCTGATTTAATAGCTGACTATAGAGCAAATAGTTATAGTTCTTTGTTAGGTTTTAACGATACATATACAAGATTACCAACCGTACCTTCTAGTTTTGTAAAACTGTATAATGTTTGCGTTTATGGTAATACAGGATATGTAACTCATACAGATTTACGAGGCGATTCAACAAACTATACTGGTTTTGGATTTAGCTACACTAACGTAACAGATACTTATTTAGACGCTGGAACTAATACTTATAATACTGGTTCTGTAGCAGTTAATATTGCAACTGGTTACTATACAGATACTCAATCCGATTTAGTAACAGGTGTGGAAAATGAAATTTTTAAAACCACAGGCATGCCGGGTACACAAGCTGCAGGCAGTTGGGGTGGCTGGACACAATTTCTAAAAACTTATGGTGTATGGAATACTACAGGTACCCTTAACTTTGACCAATCTACAACAGTTACTTTTACAAAGAGTGGTTACTATAAAGTAGAAGCTGCTGCTGATGATAGTGGCGAAGTTTATATTGGTGGAGAAAAAGTAGTTTCTATTCCAAAACCTGGGTATAACGATACTGTAAGTAATACGGTTTATATTGAAGCAGGAACTAAAACTGTAAAAATAATTGCTACTAATACTGGTGGAGCTGCTGGTGTAGCTTGCCGAATTACTTTTAACAGTGATGGATTTTTAAACGCAGCTTCAGGTGCTAATACTATTTTAACATTTGGAACAAATGGTTTTTATAGCAAACGCAAAGATGCTTTTAACTTTGTTTATAAAATTAAAAACTTACCACTAGATGTTTATCAAGTACGAGTACGTCGAGTAAACAGTGATGATACCGAGCCAACGGATAACGTTCATAACTATCACAAAGTAGTATTGTTTAGCGTTACCGGATATAATAACACTATACCCGCAACTAATCCACCAGGCTGTAATTTAGCAAAAACTGCTATTCGTGTTCAAAGCTCTAATAAAGCAAATGGTAATATTGAAGGCGTAAATGCCCTCTTACAAACAATTTGCTATGACTGGGATGGCACACACTGGACTAAACGAGCCACAAATAATCCAGCAAGTTTATTTTTATATGTATTAACTCATCCAGCTAATGCATATCGAGTAGAAATTGCAAACGCTGTTAGTTCTATTAATCTTGCTCAGTTTCAACACTGGCACAGTTATTGTGTAAGTAAAAAATTAAGTTACAATTCTGTACTAACCAGTACTCAGAGTGTAATGGAAGTATTGCGAGATATTGCAGCAGCAGGTAAAGCTAGCCCTAGTTTTATTGATGGTAAATGGTCTGTGGTAATAGATGAGCCGCGCAGTTACCCTGTACAACACTTTACACCGCACAATAGTTGGGGATTTGAGTCTACGAAAATTTTGCCTAAAATACCAGACGGCTTCCGTATAACTTATCCAGACGCAGATAAAGCATATCAGCCAAACGAAATAATCGTTTACAACAACGGTAAAAACTCAAGTAATGCTGCAATTTTTGAAGAGTTACGGCTATCGGGAGTTACTAATAAAGCTCAAGCAGAATACTTTGCTAAATGGCATTTTGCACAGCTTTTTATGCGACCAGAGACATACACTTTTAATACTGACTTTGAATATTTGGTATGTAATCGTGGCGATTGGGTTAAAGTTGCACACGATGTGCCTATGTGGGGTACAGGTACTGGTCGTATTGTTGACATATCTAATGGCGGCTTAACCTTAAAACTTTCAGAAAGTATTAAACTTACAGCAGGCACTCCTTATGTAATACGTATACGTACTAATGCTAATTCTAGTAATTCTAAGCTAAAAAATCTTGCCCCAATAACCACAACAGGTTATTATGATACAATCGATCTATCTAGTTCAGTATCGGCAGATGGAGTACTTGCTGACAACTTATTCATGCTTGGAGAAGTTAACAAAGAGACTCAAGATTTAATAGTTATTTCAATAGAGCCAACCGGAAACACTTCAGCTAGATTAACACTGGTGGATTATTCTCCAGATATCTATAATGAAGCGTTTACTAACCTTGTATATGATGCTAACATAACTGGAAAAAGCGTTAGTGTTGGAACAAATTCTATTTTGTATCCGCCAATTATTACCGCAATGGTAAGCGACAACGATATAAATGAGCAAATATCTGTAGGAAACTATCAAAACATTTTACTTGTTAGTTTTGCTAACCCAATTAAGTTGTCTCAATATGCTACAAAAATTGAATTACAAATAGTTTTAGCCAACTCTGAGTTTAGTGATAACAGTTCCACTAACTCATATATTACAAACAAGGACAGCGGAAGTATTACGGTACGTAATCTTACTACTGGAGCAAGTTACAAAGTTCGTGCCAGGTATACAAATGCTGATGGTACTTTAACAGGTCCTTGGTCAGACGTTCAATATGTGGTAGCAAACGGTAGGTCTACTAATACTTCAGGTATTAGTAGCATGACTGCCAAACGTTCTCGTAGATTTTTAAATATTGTTCCATATGTAGCCATAAAGCCAAATGATTTTAAATATTTTGAAGTAAGAGTATTTAAAGATCCCGGTACAGGCGATTTTTGGGATAACACAAGCACTGATATTAAGAAAGTTACTTTTACCGGTACAACAAGTATAGATTTAAAAGAGTTCCCAACTCCTAGACTATCTGATGCACCAGGAACGCAATATCGAGTAGCTTGTAGAGTAGTAGATAATGCAGGTAACTATAGCTCTACTAGTAGTTTGT
>Ga0315909_10009069_pt1 | contig 10806 bp, 10 predicted proteins | sample LakEriMetagenome_11_FD_203527 | JGI IMG/M metagenome (GOLD analysis project Ga0315909, IMG submission 203527) | Freshwater fungal communities from buoy surface, Lake Erie, Ohio, United States - Buoy 2 MA125 | ecosystem: Environmental > Aquatic > Freshwater > Lake | place: USA: Lake Erie, Ohio...
TGTCGGCCATGGGCTTTGGCTTCATGGAAGTGGGCACGGTCACACCGCGCGCGCAGCCCGGCAATGCCAAGCCACGCATGTTCCGTCTGCCTGAGCGCTCGGCCCTCATCAATCGCATGGGCTTCAACAACCAGGGCCTGGAGGCTTTTGCAGCGCATCTGGAAAAAAGCCGCTGGAAGGGTGTGCTGGGCGTGAACATCGGCAAGAACGCCGACACTCCAATCGAGCGGGCCACCGACGATTACCTGATCGGGCTGCGCCGCCTGTGGGCACAAGCCGCCTACGTGACTGTCAATATTTCGTCGCCGAATACACAGCAATTGCGCAGCCTGCAAACCGGCGATGCGCTGGATGGACTGCTGGGGGCACTGGGTTCTGCTCGGACCGAGTTGCGCCGGACGCACAAGCGAGACGTCCCCATGCTGCTGAAAATTGCACCCGACCTGGACGATGCCCAGATCGAAGCGATTGCCTCCATGCTCGTCACGCATGCGGTCGACGGCGTCATCGCCACCAACACCACGATCGCACGCGACGCGGTCAAGGGCTTGCCTCATGCAGAGGAGCTGGGCGGGCTCTCGGGCGCGCCCGTGGCCGAGGCCAGCAATCGGGTTATTCGGGCGCTGCGCCAGCTGTTGCCGCCGCGCTACCCGATCATTGGCGTGGGCGGCATTCTGTCCGGTGACGACGCGCGGGCCAAGCTCGCCGCAGGAGCAGACCTGGTGCAGCTCTACACCGGTCTGATCTATCGCGGCCCCGCCCTGGTCAGTGAATGCGCGCGCGCGCTCAAAGCGGCATCACGCTAGTCCTGCCGCCTGAACAGCGCAGCGCCTAAGTCCCTAAGTACCTGAGAGCCTGCGGGCCGCTGCACCCAAGGTGACCGGCGCTCCATGCGGGGTCATTTCAGCGGCATTGCGCCAGGCCTGCCGCAGGCCCGACAGCGCCATGGGCGGGGCAACGCCCTTGTCCACCAGCAGCCGCTCCAGCGCGCTGACCCAGTGCATGTAGTAGGTGTCGCCAAGGTCAGGGTCGCCCTCCCGTTGGGCATCGCGGATCGCCTGCGACAGATACTGCGCCCACTCGGTCCAGGCGAACACGCCGCGCTCATGCAGCCGAAGCGTCAGTGCAAAGGCCTGCGCCTGCCATGGCTCCGAGAACACCAGCCCTTGGGCATCGCACGGCAGATCGTCGGGCAGATCGCGGGGCATGTCAGCCATCGCCTCACCGAGCACGCGACCCGTCATGCCGGCTCCAGGTAAGGCTCCCAGCAATCGACGAACACAGCCGATGCGGTGGTGTCCTCACCCCACAGTTCGCGGGCATCGAAGCGCAGGGTGTAGAGCCAGCAGGGCGACTCGCCTTCCCCCCGTGCATGGGTATCAGGAAAGACATGTGCCCCGTGCAGCGACACCACCGTGCCGCACTTGCCGCGCACATAACGGGGCAAACGCGTGTGGGTGCTCGGATGCATGTTGCGGGCCATCACGAGATCACCGATCCCAAAACGCGCAGCAGCCGATTCCGCGCGCTGCGTCGGAGAACCGTGTGCAAGCACCTGTGCCACCGCATCGGCCCGCAGCACACGCGCCAGCGGACGCGGCGCCTCACGCAGTTGACCATCGGCCAGCTCAGCCTCGGTGATCTGTCCGCGCTCGAGCATCAGCTTGACCAGCGCTTCGAACCAGATGCGGTAATACGTGCTGGCCAGGTACTGCGCAGGCGGCAGTGACTCCCGCGCAAATCGCCCCTGGTCCAGATTCCAGCTTCCGGTGGCGCCCATGGCCAGCGTCAGTGCAAAGGCGCGCGGCTCCCAGTGCTCGTGGAAATGCTCTTCGTCATGCTCGCGTGTGACGGGCCCGAAGCCTTGCATGCCGCCCAGATCCTGAGCCCCGTTCATGGCGTCACCTTCCCGTTCACGACTTCAGGCGTGAGCGCCACGCCCGTGCCGATCATTGCGTCGCGCGTCACCAGCGCGGCCAGTTGCGCCTCATCCCATCCGTCTGTGCCTGCAGGCCTCATCGGCACCACCAGATAGCGCAGTTCAGCCGTGGAATCGAAGACACGCAACTCGGTCTGCGCAGGCAATTGCAGCCCGAAATCCTGCAGTACCCCACGCGGATCAATCACTGCACGCGAGCGATAAGGTGCCGACTTGTACCAGGTGGGCGGCAGACCGAGTACCGGCCACGGGTAACACGAGCACAGCGTGCACACCACCATGTGATGGATGCCGGGCTCATTGAAGAGCGCCACCATGTGCTCGCCTTGCCGACCGCTGTATCCGAATTCAGCAATCGCGGCAGTGGCATCGGTTTTCAGTCGTGCGCGATAGTCAGCGTCGACCCAGGCCCTGGCCACGACCCGCGCGCCGTTGTGCGGCCCAATCCGGGTTTCATAGGTCTCGATCAGCGCATCGAGTGCGGCCGGATCGACATACCCCTTGTCGATCAGCAGTGTTTCGAGCGCACGCACCCGCACATCCATCTCGGAAAGCGTGCTGCCATGGGGATGATTACCGGACATCTGAGCCTCTTCTGTGAGAGCAGCATGGTCGCAGGGCGCGGCCCGCGAGGCAAGGTCTGCAAGAGGCGGCAATTCGCCTCGCACTGGCACAAACATCCAGGACCGACCCGCCTACAATCCAACGATGAGCGATATCGTCCTGGCCACCCTGAATGCCCGCTGGACCCATGCGGCACTCGGGCTGCGCTATCTGATGGCCAACCTCGGCGATCTGCAGGCCCGCGCCTGCATCGAGGAATTCACGCTCTCCACGCCACTGCAGGACGTTGTCGATCGCCTGCTGGCGCATCAGCCGCGCGTGCTCGGTCTGGGCATCTACATCTGGAATGTGGCCCGCACCACCGAACTGATCCCACTGCTGCGACAGGCTGCGCCGCATCTGAAGATTGTGCTGGGCGGCCCCGAGGTGAGCCATGAGACCGAGGGCCAGGCCATCGTGGGCATGGCCGATCATGTGATCACAGGCCCAGGCGACATCAGCTTTGCAGTGCTCGCCCGACAACTGCTCGAAGGTCCGCGCCCGCTCAACAGGGTGATCGCCGGCAGTCAGCCCGAGTTGTCGGACATCGCCCTGCCCTATGCGCTCTACACCGACACCGATATCGCGCATCGTCATCTGTATGTCGAGGCCTCGCGGGGCTGTCCCTTCAAATGCGAATTCTGTCTGTCTGCACTCGACAAGACCGCCTGGCCGTTTCCGCTGCCAGCCGTACTGCACGAACTCACGCGTCTTTACGAACGCGGCGCACGCCGGTTCCGGTTCGTCGATCGCACCTTCAACCTGAAGCCTGCGACCAGCCGCGCCATCCTCGCGTTTTTTCTGGAGCGCATCGAGCGCTCACCGAACGACCCGGTCTTTGCACACTTCGAACTGGTGCCCGACCATCTGCCCGATGTGCTGAAAGAAGTGATCGTGCGTTTTCCTGCCGGGGCGCTGCAGTTTGAGATCGGCATCCAGACCTGGAATCCGCAGGTGCAGGCTCGCATCAGTCGTCGTCAGGACAATGATCAGGCGATTGCCAATCTGCAGTGGTTGCGCGCACACACTCAGGCGCATCTGCATGTCGACCTGATCGCCGGCCTGCCGGGCGAGGATCTCGCCAGCTTCGGTGCCGGCTTTGATCGGCTGAGGGCGCTGAACCCGCACGAAATTCAGGTCGGGGGGCTGAAGCGACTGCGCGGTGCACCGATTGCACGACACACGCTCGAGCACGGCATGCGCTATGCGACCGAGGCTCCGTACGAGGTCCTCGAGACATCCGCCTTGTCTGCCGAGGACCTCATCCGTATCCGACGCTTTGCCCGCTACTGGGACCTCTACGGCAACTCCGGACGGTTTACACGCGCACTGCCTGCGCTGCTCAGTGATCGTCCGTTTGCCCGCTTCATGGCGTTTTCAGACTGGTTGCATGCACGCACAGCCGCCACGCATCGCATCGCACTGGAAACGCAAATGGAACTGCTGCACGACTGGCTTGTGCAGATCGATGGCCAACGGGCGGATCAGGTCCGCGTCATGTTGCAGCAGGACTACGCCGCAAGCGGGGCGCACGGCCGACCGGGGTTCATGGCAAAAGGTGCAACGCTGGGACACGCAGGCGGCCGGGCCTCGGACTGGCGCAGCGATCCCGCACGCGCTTGATCATCGCGTCAGCGCTGGCGCTGCGCCCAGCGTTCCTTGAACGTGAGCCCGGTCGGAGTCGGCATGTCGCGGTAGTCGGACCAGCCTGCACCCAGCGGCAGGCTGCGAATGCGCCGCGTGTCACCACCCATCCAGCGCAGCACCCGTGACGCCACCCGAGTCAGAGGCCGATACACGGCCGGGTGACGCGCAGCCCAGGACCACACCCGCAATCCGGCCCGTTCGCGCCAGGGCCGAAGGCCGCGCTCCATCTGCTTTTCACGCAGCTTGCGCAGCAGATCGGGCAGCGGGATCTTCATGGGGCACACCACATGGCACTCGCCGCACATCGTGGCTGCCTGCGGCAGATCAAGCGCGTTTTCAATGCCCACATAGGATGGCGTGAGCACCGATCCCATGGGCCCCGGATACACCCAGCCATAGGTATGGCCGCCGATCTTCTGATAGACCGGGCAGTGATTCATGCAGGCACCGCAGCGAATGCAGCGCAGCATGTCCTGAAATTCTCCGCCCAGCAGCCCACTGCGCCCGCCATCCACCAGCACCACGTAGGCGTGTTCCGGGCCATCCTGTTCACCGGGCGCACGCGGCCCCGTGAGCAGCGAAAAATAGTTGGAAATCGACTGGCCGGTTGCAGAGCGCGGCAACAGACGCGCAACCGTGGCCAGGTCATCCAGCGTGGGCAGCACTTTTTCGATGCCGGTCACGGCCACATGCACCTTGGGTGGCAGCACGGTGCACATGCCTTCATTGCCCTCGTTGGTGAAGACCGCCACCGAGCCGGTCTCGGCAATGATGAAGTTGCCGCCAGACACCCCCATGTCGGCTGACAGGAAATGGGGGCGCAAGAATTCGCGCGCCTCGCGGGTCATTTGCGGGATGTCAGTCAGGCGCGGACGCTGGTGCACGCGAGCAAAGAGATCGGACACCTCATCCTTCGACTTATGCACCACCGGTGCCACGATATGCGAAGGCGGCTCGTTGTCATTGATCTGCAGGATGTACTCGCCCAGATCAGTCTCAACGACCTTGATGCCAGCCGCCTCAAGGTGGCGGTTGAGCGCCATTTCCTCCGAGACCATCGACTTGGACTTGGTGACTTTCGAAACACCATGACGCCGGGCAATCTCGACCACCAGTCGCGAGGCCTGCTCGGGCGTTTCGGCCCACAGGACCTTCGTGCCACGGCGCGTGGCCTCGGCCTCGAAGCGCTCCAACCAGGCGTCCAGATGGGCCAGAGCCCGATTGCGCCGCTCCACGGCCGCATCGCGTGTCGCCTCGAAATCATCGAGTTCGGCGATCGCGTTGGTCCGCCCCACGGTCCAGCGCTGCGAAAGAATCTTCAGGTTCTGCTGCAAACGCACATCGGCCAGCTTCTGACCGCTGCGCGCCTTGAAATGCATGGACTGGACTTGCATCAGTCGGCCCCTCCCACATCACCTGCAAGCACTTGCGCCACATGCAGCACGCGCGTGGTGGTGTCGCCCGTGCGACGCAGGCGTCCTTCGATGTTGAGCATGCAGCCCAGGTCGCCCAACACCACGCAGGGCGCACCACTGGCCCGGATACGGTCGATTTTCTCATCGACGATGGCGCTGGAAATGTCGCCGTACTTGACCGAGAAGGTGCCGCCAAAACCGCAGCACGCCCGGGCGTCTTTCATTTCGGTCAGGCGGATGGACGGATTGAGCGCCAGCAGAGCGCGGGGCTGTGCCTGCACCCCCAGCTCTCGTAGCCCGCTACAGGAGTCGTGATACGTCACCGCCCCATCGAAGCGACCCGGCAATTGCTTGAGCTTGAGCACATCATGCAAAAACGCGGTGATTTCCCAGGTGCGTGCGCTCAGATCATCAATGCGACGGCGCAGATCCGGGTCATCTGCAAAGAGCGTGGGGTAGTGATGCCGGATCATGCCGCCGCAGGAACCTGATGGCACCACCACATACTCAAAGCCCTCGAACTCGGCCAGGAACTTGCGTGCGAGTTCACGCGCCGCGGCCGTATCGCCGGAATTGAAGCCCGGTTGGCCGCAGCAGGTCTGGGACATCGGCACTTCAACTGTGCAGCCTGCCGATTCCAGCAATGTCACGCTGGATTCAGCGATTTCCGGACGCATCAGATCGACCAGACAGGTGATGAACAACGCGACTCGCAACCGCGGCTCCTCGACATGAATTTCACAGGATGATATAACGTATCACGATCACGACCCCCTCATTTCCGGTTCCCGACCTTCAGATGCCCAGACCGCGAGACGACGCTTCCACAGCGGATACCGGCAACGCCCGCACCGCCATTCAAGTCATCGACCGCCTGGTATCACTTCTTGATGCGTTGGCGGAGCATCCCGAAGCGGTCAGCCTGAAGGATCTGTCGCAGCGCACCGGCCTGCACCCCTCCACGGCCCACAGAATCCTGAACGATCTGGTCACCGCCCGGCTGGTGGATCGCTCGGAGCCCGGCACGTACCAGCTGGGAATTCGGCTGCTCGAGCTGGGCAATCTGGTCAAGGCGCGCCTGAATGTGCGTGATGCAGCCCTGGGGCCCATGCGCGAGCTGCACCGCACCACGCACCAGCCGGTCAATTTGTCGATTCGTCAGGGCGATGAGATCGTCTATATCGAACGTGCGGTCTCAGAGCGCAGCGGCATGCAGGTGGTGCGGGCGGTAGGGGGGCGTGCGCCACTGCACCTCACCTCGGTGGGCAAACTCTTTCTGGCGATCGACGATCCCCGCAATGTGCGGGCCTACGCGACTCGCACAGGCCTGGCCGGCCACACCCGGAACAGCCTGACCGATCCGGCCAAGCTTGAGCGCGAGCTGGCTCTGGTGCGTGCGCGCGGCTATGCCCGCGACAACGAGGAGCTCGAGCTCGGGGTACGTTGCATTGCTGCGGGCATACGCGATGATGCCGGCAAGCTGGTGGCCGGCCTGTCGATCTCGGCGCCATCAGATTTTCTGCAGGACGACTGGATCGATCTGCTGTGTCGCACTGCGGCCCAGATCTCCTCGGCCATCGGATACGACACCAGCGACGTCTGAGCGTCGCTGCGAGCGCTCCTCAGAAGCGCTCGCCCAGCATTGCGTTGCGCTGGAGTGGATCCTGAGGCTGAGTCACCTCGTTCGGACGTTCGAGCAACCACTTGCGCAGGCGCTGTGCGTCCGCAAACCGGGATTGCGAACCGGCCGCATCCAGCAAAACGATGATTACCGAGCGCGAATCAACCCGTGCCTGCATGACCAGGCACTTGCCCGCTTCGGAAATAAAGCCGGTCTTTTGCAGACCGATCTCCCAACCCGGGGTATCGACCAGGCGGTTGGTGCTGCGAAACACGGTCTGGCGCGGGCCCAGATCGACCGTCAGATCGGTGGCCGTCGAAAATCGCCGGATTTGGCCATAGGCGTGTGCTGCGCGCACCATGCGCGCGAGGTCGCGGGCGTTGGACACGTTGCCACTGGACAGCCCGGTGGGGTCCGCAAAGCGGCTGTCTTCCATGCCGATGGCGCGCGCCTTCGCATTCATGGCATCGATGAACACTTTCAGGCCGCCAGGGTAGGTGCGCCCCAGCGCATGCGCTGCGCGATTTTCCGACGACATCAGCGCAAGGTGCATGAGCTCGGAACGGGTGAGCCGCGAGCCAATGGGCAGCCGCGACCCACTGAAGCGCTCGGTGTCGCGATCGGCTTCGCTCACCTCAATCACCTCTGCAGGATCGAGCCCGGCGTCCAGCACCACCATCGCAGTCATGACCTTTGTGATGGATGCAATCGGCAAGACTGCGTCAGCATTTTTCTGGTAGAGCGTCTCACCGGACTGCTGATCAAGCACCATGGCCACCGATGAGCGCAGCTCAAGCGGATCGCCCACCTGGTGCAGCCCGATTGCCTGTCCGATCGATACGCGCGCAGGTTCGACAATACGGGGAGCGAAGCTGGCCTTCATCCAACGTGCGCCCTGCCCCGCACCAACATCCGCCGTGCGTACACCTGAGCGCGCACCAGGCGCGGCCGGCTTGCCAGAGAGGGCAGCCTTCTGTGCGCGCGCATCGTCCTTGAGCGATCGCGCATCGTGCTTGCCGCGCCGCTCAGAGCCCTGAGCATGCCGCAGTGTTTGACCACGCGCATCGGCCTGGGTCGGCACCCGCGACGCCGTCGCAGCAGCGCGCTTGTCCATCGGACGCTGATCGTTCACGCGCCGATCGACCGTGCTGCCCTCACGCTTGCGCGCACCGGGGGCGGCTGCAGGCGTGGCGCCCGCACCCACGGTACGCGCCTGCGACTTGCCGCTCACCTTGACCACGTTCTTGGAGGAGGCAGGCGGTGCAGCAGACCGCCCCTCGGCCTTGCCCGCAGCGAAGCTCGGGGCCGACGCCATGCACACTGCAGCGCACAGAATCCAGCCCAGCGACGACACCCGACCGGCGGACATGCCGTAAAAGCCACTCTTCAGCACAGCTCGGATCATCCGCTCGCTCCGTTGCAATCTGGGGGCAGTGTACCAAACGGCACTGCGCTGGTGCGAAAAAATAGAGCGCAATGAATGACTTGCAGGCGGATGTCGAGTCTCCACTTCAAGTGGCGCCACACGGGAGCACCACCTCCCAGGCAGTGCGCATCAACCCCGTGCGACTCAGCGCCTGACCCCAATCTTGTTGCGTCGCAACAAATTTCGCTTGACTGCGCCGAAGCGGCCTCTATACTCCGGTTTGTTGCGTTGCACCAATACCGATGCGCCCGCACTTTTAACGGAGGTTCCTTATGTTCGCGACCCCTGACCAGCTTCTCGCACTGCACAAAGCCAACCTGGCTTCCCTGCAAGCACTCACCGCTTCGTCTTTTGAAGGCATGGAGCGTCTGGCCCAGCTCAATATCGCCGCCGCCCGCTCAACCGTCGACGAAGCCGCCGAGAAAGTCAAAGCTCTGCTGGAAGCCAAAGACGTGAAAGCCGTGACGGACCTCAGCGTCAATGCGGTGCAGCCGGTGGGCGAAAAGCTCACGGCCTATGCCAAGCATGTGTATGACATCGCAAGCGAAACCAGCGCCGAATTCGTGAAGGTCGTCGACCAGCAGATGGCTGACAGCAACCGCCAGCTGCACACGGTCATCGACTCCATGGCGCGCAATGCACCGGCCGGCACCGAAGGCATGGTCAGCTTCGTGAAGCAGGCCGTTTCATCGGCCAGCACCGCATTCGACCAGTTCAATCGCGCCTCGCGTCAGGTCGTTGAGATGGCTGAAGCCAACATGACCGCCGCTGGAAAGTCTGTTTCCAAAGCGGCCGCCAACGGCAAGCGCGCAGCCTGACCAAAGGCCTGCGTTCATCAGAGCCTCGTGCAGCCAGCGCTGCGCGGGGCTTTTTTTTCGCCGTCAGCAGGCCTGCAGGCGAGTCGCCGCTCAGGCCTGCAACGAACCGCCAAGCGCCAGAACGCCCTCGCGCAGGCGCGTGAACGCCGCCTCCAGAAGATCGGGCGGGCCCTTGACGCCCAATTCAATATGCCGACGCTGCCCGCCCTCTCCCACTGAAGGCAGGCTGTAGACCTTGACCTGCGCACATTCGCGCTCCACCGCTTCCATGAGGGGCGTGAGGGTGGATTCAGCCAGTTCGTAAACCAGCATCGAGCGATCTGCCACGGGCTGGCGATGAAACTGTTCGGCGTAGTGGGTGTCCAGGACCCACTCGATCATGGGCCACGCCATGACAGGAAAGCCCGGCACAAACCAGTGCCGCGCGACATTGAACCCCGGAATCCGGTTGTAGGGATTCGGGATGATGTGCGCGCCCGCCGGAAACTCACCCATCTTCAGGCGCTGCTGATTTTCAGGAAGGCGCATGTCGGCGTTTGCTTTGCCCTCTTGAGCCATCTCGATCGTTCGTTGTGTGATCAGCTCGCCCGCCTGCGGATGCAGTGTCAACGCCACCCCGAGTGCCGCAGCCGCTGACTGACGCGTGTGGTCATCCGGCGTGGCGCCAATGCCTCCGCAACTGAATACGACATCGGTGCCTGCGAACGTGTCGCGCAGGGTGTCGGTCAGATGCTGACGATCGTCACCGACGTAGCGGGCCCAGGACAGCGCCAGTCCACGATCCCCCAACAGTGCGATCACCTTGCTCAGATGCTTGTCCTGGCGCTTGCCCGACAGGATTTCATCACCCACGATGATCAGCCCGAACCGTTCGGACGCCTGACTCATGTCTGTCTCCTGAGCGGGTCAGGCCCGCCCGAACCAGCGGGCACAGGCCCGCCATTGCTGTGCCCAGAAACCGCGACCATAGTCGCGCCCATCGAGCTGGTCCTGGATGCCGGTGGGCACGAAGCCCACGCGCCAATCGGCTGTACGAAACAGTACATCCCAGACCGGAAAGAGCACTGCGAAATTCACACCCCGCGCCGGCCCTTCGTGCCCGATGCGCATCGCGTGATGCAATCGATGAAAGCTCGGACTGACCAGGAACCGCTCGAACACGCCGGGCCAGCGCAGCCGCACATTGGCATGCTGCAGGCTCTGCAACACCCGTGAAGCGATGATCAGCATGACGAATTGCCCGGGCGCCACGCCGATCATGAGCGCCACCAGCGCCATGACGACATCACGCAACAGGTCATCGAGCAGATGGTTGCGCTGATCGCTCCAGAACGTCA
>Ga0315909_10009071_pt1 | contig 10805 bp, 9 predicted proteins | sample LakEriMetagenome_11_FD_203527 | JGI IMG/M metagenome (GOLD analysis project Ga0315909, IMG submission 203527) | Freshwater fungal communities from buoy surface, Lake Erie, Ohio, United States - Buoy 2 MA125 | ecosystem: Environmental > Aquatic > Freshwater > Lake | place: USA: Lake Erie, Ohio...
CGGAAATGCAAGAGCAATTGCAAAAATTTACGATGTTTTTGTAAATGACTTAATTTTAGAAAAAAATTTCTTATTATCAAAGTCATCAATTAGCAAATGTCTAACCGAGAGCGTAAATAGAATTGATAAATCTTTAATGATGCCAATTAGATGGTCTAACATTGGTTTAATACTTCGTGGTGGATGGTTATTTGGAAAGAATAAAGAGTCTTTTGGTCATAATGGTTGGGGTGGATCTTTAGGTTTTGCTGACCCAATTTTAGGAATAGGAGTTGCTTATACTACAAATAAAATTAATCCTACCATGGCTTCAGACCAAAGAATTATAAAAGTATTAAAAAAATTTTACGAAATTTATAATTAGTAGATAATGTATTAATTTTCATAAAATTATGAGTACAAAAATAAAAAAGATTGTAGTTATAATTCCTCATCGTGGTATCGGTGATGTAATCTATCATTTACCATTACTAAAAACTTTATTTAAAAATTATAATACAAAAATTACTATTATCTCAAATAAAGAAAACAAATCAAAAGACATTTTAAAAGAGGAGAGTTTTTTAGGAAAAATAATTTATTTTAATTTTAATAGAACAAATATCTTTAATTATTTTTTAAAATTTATAAAACTTCGCAAAACTATTAATAATTTAAATACTGATATACTAATACTAACTGACCCAAGCAGAAGATTAGTAATTCCTATATTCTTTTGCAAAGCTAAAGAAAAAATATATCTAGGAATAAAGTCTTTTAAAGATGTTTTTTTCAAAAAAAAAAATTTTAGGAAAAAACCTCTTGCAGATCACATTATAAATTTAATTAAGTCACTTAAATTAAAAAATCCTGATTATTCATTTAAATTAAACGAATATTGGAACATGCAAAAAATTAATATTAAAAAATCTTTAAAAAAACCATATATTTTTTTTAATTTAGATTCTCACCACAATCAAAATAACTGGAGTATAAATGGATTTAGAAAAATTATTGATAAAATTAATAATAGTGCCATCTTTATTAATACATCACCCTATAACTTAAAATTTTTTAAAAAAGACTTACTTAAGCACTTTTATAAAAATAATGTAATATTTACTTCAAAACTTTCTATAAAAAAATTAATTAAAATAATATCCAATTGTAAAATAATTATTGGAAGCGAGTCTGGTCCAATATGTATTGGAGCTGCCTTAAATAAAAAAGTTGTTAGTATTATTGCCAATAAACGTACCAAGGCTGAAAGTAAAATAATTTCAAAAAATATAAAGTATTTTAACACTGCAAAATTAAGCGAAAATACAATTATTAATAATATTATTAATAATCTAACAAAAAATTTTATAAAATAACTGGCGGAGAGAAAGGGATTCGAACCCTTGATACCTTTAACAGTATACACGCTTTCCAAGCGGGCGCCTTCAACCACTCGTTCCATTTTTTCCATAACTTTCTTGATAAACACTGAATCATAAAAAAAGAATCTTGTCTAGTTTTGTGACAAGAATGTGACAAGTATTTAATTAAAAATTACCCCCAAGGGGGGACTTTAGAGACAATAAAAATTAGTAATAAATAAAAAAATTTTTCTAAGAAATAATTTACAAATTAAAATTTTATTAAGAAGTTCTGCTCCATAAATTTCTAAATAAATTTTTTACCCTTTCTCTATGCAAATTAATTGAATTATCTGAGATTAACTTCTTCTGTGTATTAAATTGAGGTTTATTCTTCAAATCTATTATGTTTTTTATATTTAAAATAATCTCATTATACAATTTTTTATCTTCTGTAGTTGAAATCACAGGTACTGGCAAATCGCTCATTACATCTTTTCCCCTAGAAAAATATCCGCCTCTAAATGAACTCCCTCTTTTTCTTAAAAAAAATTCAACTTCTTCTTGGTCTAACAGTCCTAGTATATAATAAATGTAATTTTCATCATTACTGTAAATTGATATTTCTCCAGCTGTGCCACCAGCTGTATAATATAAGCCTGAATAATCTAAAGAATATTTTTCACCCGTTTGATTAACTGTTAGAATTAATTTTGGTTTTTTTGAAAGTTCAAATATATTTTGTGATCTCCCATATTTGTAAAAGTCATTTAAATCTTTTGAGACGGCAGGAGTAATATCTCTTTCTAACAATTGCTCTTTGTAAAACAAAAAGTATTCATAAGTTTTTGGAAATTCTTTTTTAAGAGAATCTAAGTTTATAATCTTTGTTTTACCATTTTGGTCTATATAGTAAGGAAATATCAAATATGAATCACTTTTTAAAATTTGAAATTTTTTTATATTTTGAGAATTAGATATGTATGGCCTACAAATATTTTTTTCAATTTTCCAATTTCTTTTATTTTTTTGAAATAAAATATAATTATTGTCCTCTATAAAATCACTAATTACATAAATTTCATCTTTTGAAGTTTGAATACCAGTATAAATATTTTCCTTACCAAGTGGCATAGATTTATTAAATAATTTTTTTAACTTAATTTTTTCATCTTCATTAGAAGGCAAAATTAATGGTTTATTAAAATTAAAATCATTTTTATCTAAGGAAATATAATTAGCTTTATCTGAAAGCCATTTTTTATATTCATCTACGAAAGAATATTCAAAACTTTTCGTATCATTATTAGATAACAGGAGAAAGCAAACATAATTAGATCTGTCTTTAAATATTATTTCGTTACCAAAATTAATTAGTCTATATAATTTTTTATCTATTAAACTTCTCAATTTCGAGCCAGAAACGTTGTTGATCCATTTATTTGGAATAACAAAAGATAAAAGTCCGTTTAAGTTTAAATAGTTTAAGGATTTCTCAATAAAAGAAAAATATTTATCGAATTGCTTGAAACTTGTTTGATATTTTCTTTTTAAATAATTAAATTCTTCTATAATTTTTCTAATAGTTTCGGTTTTTTCATATGGAGGATTTCCAATAATAATATCAAATTTTTTATTATCAAAAATTACTTCCCATTTTAATGGCTGTATTTCATTTAATATATGTTGAAAATCTGTATCAATAATTGAGTTACCAAAAATTATATTTTTTTCTAGGTCAGGAAGTAAACTGCGAAGATTATTTAAAGTTTCATAATTTTCATTTTCTAAAACTTTCATATATAATGAAAATTTAGCTGTTTCTACAGCTAGATAATCTTTATCTATACCAAATAAACTTTTTAAAATTGTTATTTTATTATTAATTGAATTAATATTATTTTCATATTTAGTTAATAAATAATCATAGGTTGATAAAAGAAAACGACCAGAACCCACTGCTGGGTCTAAAACTCTCGGAATGTTTTTGTTTCTTTTAAAAAATTCATTTAAAGTCTCTTCCACAACTTTAGAAACCATCATATTTGGTGTTGAAACAACTCCTCTATCTGTATATTCTTTTTTTTCAGTTAAAATTATTTTATTTAATGAAACTGTAAGTACTTTAGTTAAATAATCCTCATAAATATCTCCAAAAAACTCAGCATCTAGAACAGCAAAATTATATGGGGAATAAGGATGGTATAATTCTTTTATGATATCTTTTAGAACATTAATTACTGAGTCTTTTTTTAATAAACTTTCCTCATGATTTAATTTAAATATATTTGTATTAAATTTATCGTTATATTCACCAAAAAGAGATAATAAACTTTCGACATCTAAAGATAAACATTCTTTTAATTCTTTTGACTTCACTAATCTTCTATCTTCACAAACTCTAATAAAAATAAATCTATTTAAAATTTTTTGACTTAAAAAATTTATTTCACCTATATCGATATTTTTTGAGCTATCATTTAAAACAGATGCTAATTTTAACCTCCAATTATTAATTTTTGATAGAAAATTTTTATTAACTAATGGTCTTTCATCTTGATAATTCTTAACTAATTTATCCCATTCTCTAGTAAAAACATTTTGTTTTCCTAAAAACTTATTTATCGAATCAAAATTATTTAAATAATCTTCATACTTACATTCAAACAATAATGAATTATCTTCATCATCTAAAATTTTTGGTTCTATTCTTGTGTCAAATATTCTGGTTGTAAAAAAATTAGTTACTGCGGAGATAGGAAGTCCAGCAGAGTAACCATATTTTCTAACTTGTAGGGTAATATCTTTTTTTTTTATATTTACCGAGGGTTTTTTTGCTTCTACAAAAAATTTTTTTGTGCTTTTTACTCTGAATGTATAATCTGGTATTTGACTAGTTTCTTCATCAATTCTTCTAAAGTTTTCTCTAATTACTTCTTTATTATTTAAACTCAATCCTTGTTTATTATTCATATCCCATCCTAAAATTTCAAATAAAGGATCAATAAATTCACTCCTAACATCGCTCTCAGTATAGCTTGAGTTAGTAGATGATATATCTGATAAATTAAAACGAAAATTATTAATTAACTTTTCTAAATTTCCTCTATCCATTTCTAAGACGTCTTTTTTGTAATTTAAGAACTGCGTTGTGTAATATTTTAAAATATTTAAGATTAATTTTTAAAGCTTTAGAAATCAAAATATCCTGTTTTTTAAGTATTTGGTTTTCATCTTTTAAAACTAAAAAGTCTTTATTTAATTGATTAATATTAAATTTTAAATTTTTAGGAATTGGAATTAACAAATTTTCTACTTCGGTTGGAGTTAATTCTAATACACCTCCTCCATATTGTCTTCCTTCAAGCTCAGCTGTTAATGCTGTTAAACTATTTATAAAACAGAAAGATAATTTTTTATTATCAATATTAAAAGACTTTACCCTATATGCAGTGTCAGTAGTGTATGCCTTCTTTTTATTAAATATTAATCTAGGAAATTTGTAAGATCTTTTTAATAATGCCAAAGATGTAGAATAAACAGATGGTATCACATACCAAGGTTTTCTTATGCTACATTTGTATCTTTTATGAAGATTTTGTTTTTTTCCAATTTTTAAATATTTTATTAAAGAGTCATTTAATTTTGTATTCTTTTTAATAAATAAAAAAAAAGACTTAATATTTTTTTTTATATTTAAAGTATGTTGATAATTATCATAAATTATACCTTTACAATGATTACTTCTACCAAACATTGGATAAACATATTTACTTAGATTATATTTAATTACTCTAGTTTTATTAATTAAAAAAAAACTATTTGCGCCAGTGACAATCCCCACATCAGTTGATGCAATATTTTTAAAAATTTTTATATTTTTATTTCTTTTGAAAAAATTTATAGTTTTTATTTCATTTTTATTAAGAAGATAAATTGTCCATTTATTTTCTTCGCTAATTTCTTTATAAAGTGAATTTATCCAAAATTTTTTAATATTTTTTTCAATCATTTCACTTTCGTTTACTCTTTTTATTGAAATAAATGATTTAGTATTGTTATTAAATTTTTTGGTTGCAAAAATTATTGAAGTTCCTTGTAAAGTTTCTTTAAAAATCAATTCTTTACAATCTAAAATTAATATTTTTGACATATTAAGTTTTAAAAAAGCTCTTAATGATTTTGCATGAGGAAGATAAAGAATTTCATTAGGTATTATCATGCCAATTTTTCCTCCTGGTTTTAATAGGTCAATAGACGCAATAATAAATGGCACCCATAAGTTTGTGTGCATTGTAAATGGTAAATTAAATTTTTTGAAAATTTTTTCTGAATTTATTTGAGAATTAGTATCTAAATATTGATATCTAACAAACGGGGGGTTTCCAATAATTCCATCATATTTTTTATCACTATATTTTAAATACCAATTTAAAAAATCTGTATTAAGTAACTTATGTGGTGAGTTTTTTTCTGTTTTAAATTTTTTAAACTCATTTTTATTGATTTCATTACCACTTAAAATAATTTTATTATTTTTTTTAAGAGCGCTTCTTAAGAAATTTCCATTACCAAAACTAGGTTCAAGAATATTTAAACTTTTTTTATTTACAACAAATGAAGTAATAAAATCACATATTTGTGGAGGAGTATAATAACCGCCTCTTAATTTTTGTTTACTTTCATTTTTTTTAAAATTCATACAATAATTGAAAAATAGATAAGTAGAGAAATTTTAGTAAATAATCTAATTAGCTCCCTTACTTCTATTACATTCAGGACAACTCACTCTACCATTTGAAACTATTGTCTTTCCTCCTTTTGAATGTGGGATTATATGATCAACATCCATATCAGCAAATTGTAAGTATTTACCTTCACATTTTTTTTTAATTTGACAGACTTTATTATCTTTCAATTCGCAAAGTGTTGCTATTGGGTATGTTTCTTTTTTCTTTTCCATTGATCTTGTATTATTTTATCAAATAAAATTCTTTCCAGTACTTAAATATAAACATTTTTCACAATACTTATTAAGCTCTGGAACATCTTTAGACTCTAAGGTTTTTTTCATATCTAAAATTTTATTTTTAACCCAACTATCATTAGTTTTATAAGGTACTAAAGTTAGATCAAAATTCAATTTAGCATCAAATTTATCTGGAGTTTTAAGTCCATTACACACTAAAAAATAAGCAGTATCTGATACTTTAAATTTCATTTGTCTTAAGATGTAGACATAAATATCCATCTGAATCTTGTACCCTTGATGATATTGATTTTCTAAATAGTCTACTGTCTCAACCATTCCCTCTTTTGATTGAGCTTTATAATCAACTACAACTAATTCCTGATTTTCAGGATTTAACCAAATATCATCAACACCTCCGTGAATTTCAAGATTAGTATCAGAATCTGTAAATGATATACCGCCCCTTAATGCATCTCGCCAATAATCAATTTGCTCGTGCTGATAGGGAATAAAATTTAATTTATTTTTAGTAATTAAAGGATGTGGTTTTTGTATCTTTCTATAGTGATCAAATTCTTTTTTTAATAATTCATCTACAGCTGTATTCAGAGCCCAGCCCGGCATACCCGGATCTTTTAGTCCTTTGACTCTTTCTAAATAAAAGCATCTTGGACAATCAATAAAATTACTAAATTTAGATCTACTAATTTTAAAAACTTCGTTAGTACCTTTTTGATAAATTGAACCTTTGCGAGTTCTTAAAGGTACAACTTCTTTTTTGTTATTTATCATTAATATTTATTTTTCATTTAGTTAAATAAATAATATTTCTTAAAGTATAAAAAATTGACACAAGTATAACAGTCAACATAAATAACAAATACACTGCAAAATACTTGTCTTTTACTATTTTTTTACTAAACGGAGACTTTAAAAAGTACCAAATGCTTTGTCTCAGCTCTTTGCTTCTAACTAAAAAGAAAATGGTTACAACGCCGGTTACAAAAGCTAGTGACTCCCCTAGCCATGGGCTTATTAAATACATAATTATAAATTTTTTATTTTAAAAAAATTTTAGTTAATTAAATTTTTTACAGTTTATGTCGTTCTCCATAAGCAGCTATTAAACATCCAATAATGAATACTATGCCTGTTAAAATTCCATGTACCCCAACAACTCCTAGAAGTGGAGAAAGTATAAATGCAATAATAAGACCTATTCCCATTATTGGCTGATTAAATAATGCTCCTTTAAAGGTCCTTCTATCCTCATTTCCGTCTTCATCAAGATACACTGTTTTTTTAATTTCCACTGTTCTAGTTTCGAATTTTCCTTTATTTATTTTTTTCATTATAAATATATTTTATTAAAACTTGCGATGATAGTTAACTTATATTTTATGGCGCTATAAATTAATAGGATGCCCTCTTGGAGTGTGGACTTAAGGTTATCTTTAAGTTTACTTTAGATCTACTTATAAGTGTTACTTATAAGTTTAATCTTATTATAGTTATCTATATATAACTTAATACTTATAAGTTTAACTTATAAGTTAAACATTAAGTTTAAACATACAGGTGTAGACTACTGCAGTCGATACCCTTACATGTCGACACTTAGGTGTCCATCCATAAGTCGCCTTTAGGTTTTCTACCTAAGGCATTTTCCATGAATCTTTCTAGTTCATCTGCTAATAAAAAAATTATTATAACTAATTTAATGATTATCTAATATGACAGTGTCTTTCTTAACTAAATATGTCGAATTAAAAAAAACAGATGAACAGACAAATAAATTAAAAATATTTTATTTCTCCAAGAGAGCAACATAAAATACTTCATGTTCATTTCTTGATTTAAAGGCATTTAGACTCATGAAATTATTTTTAATGACTCATAAGACTCTAGAAGAATCTTTCGTTAAAATTTGAATCTAATTTGACGGTTTAAAGACTATTCTAGAGTCAGTCTAAGATCACTTTAAGTGAAATTATCCGCACAGAGTATAAAGGATATGCACTCCTTTCCAAATTGATTAATTTGCAAAAATTATTCTATCTAATTTTCTATTTATTAAAAATTACAAATTATTAATTATCATCTTATTGGCTAAATGCGTTGGCGATATATTTGAATATCGTTTTGCCATTTGCTGCGAATTCCACCCACCTTGTTGCATCAACTCCATTGTCGACCAACCACTTTCAACTAAATGCGTTGCTCCACAATGTCTTAAATCATGAAATCTAAAATCTTTAATTCCTGATCTTTTAACCGCTGATCTAAAGGATTTCTCAAATGAACTTATGCTAGTTATATTAAAGAAGTTACCTGAAATAGATCTTGGTAAAAATTTAAGAATCTCAACTACTCTTGGTGCTAATCCAATTCTTCTAGGAGTACCATTTTTAGTCTCCCTTATAATTGCAGTTGAAGTTGCCCAATCAACATCACTATAATTTAAACGTAGTATTTCACTACGTCTGCATAATGTGTAGTAAGCAATTTCGATAATGTTTCTTAATTGACCACTACAAGCATTAAACAGGTTTTGTAATTCAGTCTTATTAAGGGTTCTATCTCTTGGAGGATTAGGTCGTGGCTTTTCAACTAAATCAACTGGATTATTTGTGATTGAAATCCCAAGTTCTTTTTGTCCAACAACAATAGCTCTAGAGATTAATTTTAAATACTTTCCAACTGTTGTTGTTGATTTTCCATCTTTTAAACGTTCATCTCTAAAGTTTGCAAGTTTAACTGCTGTAAGTGTAGTTAAAGTATTAGAACTAATTGGAAATCTGCATAGTAAATCAACCTCATATTTTAATAACTTTGATCTTCGAGAAATCTTAACTGCTTTATCAAAATAAAGTTTTAATAAATCTCTTAAACGCAGATTAGTTAGTTTGCTGTCATCAGAGTAAGTTCCAAGTCTAATTTGAGCTTCGTGTTTGTTACCCCATTTTCTTGCGTCAGCTTTAGAAATAAAACTTTGTGTGACAGAGATACCTTGTAGTCTAACTATGCACTGCCATTTGTTACCATGCTTTCTTATAACCATAACTTTCTTCCTTTCAATTTGTGACAAGCGTGTGACAAGCCACGTTAGTTTTAAGAAAGTTATTTTTATTTTAATCTAGAATCGTTGTGGTTGGCGGAGAGAAAGGGATTCGAACCCTTGATACCTTTAACAGTATACACGCTTTCCAAGCGGGCGCCTTCAACCACTCGGCCATCTCTCCTCTAATTCTCAGAATTTTTAAAATAACAAAGAGAAGTATTTTTTATTTTAAATATTTTTTTATATTTTGAAATTTCATTAATATACCTTACGACATCTTTGCACGATTTTTTTATTTCAACATAATCATGCCAAAATATAATGCCATTTTTTTTTATCATCCTAAAAGCTTTTTCGCTATCACTTTTAACACATGAATAATTATGCCCTCCATCTATAAATACTAAATCTATTAAATTTATTAATTTACTTTCATCAAATTTAGTACTGTCTTGAAATATTAAATTAATTTTATTTCTTATACTCATATTTTCAAATATAAAATTATTATAAATACTTTCATTAATCGCGTTTCTAACCGCTACTTTTGTATCTGAAGTATTATAGAATAAATTATTTACGTCATCAGGTTTAAGAGTAATTGTAAAAACTTTAGCGTCAGAAGGAGAGTTTAACGCAAATAAAGTTGTCGTTTTTCCACTACAAGTTCCAAACTCAAAAATATTCTTTGACAATTTTGCAAAACAAGAAAGTATCCAAGCTTCATAATCAGTTGTTTGGCCAGCAATTTTAAAACTTTTATCAATAAAAAAATTTTTTACGATAACTTCTTCTTTAGGAAACTTAAATTTTGGTGTGTTTTCATTTGGAGCAAATATTTTATCTACCTCATAGAGCTCTACAGATTTAATAGTGGATTTAAAAAAAAGGTTTAAAAAAAAAGTCTTAATTTTTTTTCTTTTATAAAAATAAAAAACTAAAAAATTTATAAGAATTAAAGATATAATGATAAAATTATCCATTTAATTATTATCTTTATTAATTTTTAATACCTCTATAAATGCTTCCTGAGGAATATCAACGCTTCCAAACTGTCTCATTCTAGCTTTTCCCTTTTTTTGCTTTTCTAAAAGTTTTTTCTTTCTATCTCTAGCTCCTCCACCATGAATTCTGCTAATAACATCTTTTCTATAACCAGATATTGTTTCTCTTGCTATTACTTTTCCGCCAATTGCAGCTTGAATTGGTATCTGAAATTGATGTCTCGGTATCAAGTCCTTTAATCTTTCGCACATTAATCTTCCTTGTCTTACAGCAAAGTCTTTATGAATGATCATGGACAACGCATCAACCATCTCCTCGTTTACCAATATTGATAATTTAATTAGATCACCTTCTCTATAATCATTCAATTCATAATCAAAACTTGCATAGCCACTAGAAATTGATTTGATCTTATCGTAAAAATCAA
>Ga0315909_10009076_pt1 | contig 10800 bp, 8 predicted proteins | sample LakEriMetagenome_11_FD_203527 | JGI IMG/M metagenome (GOLD analysis project Ga0315909, IMG submission 203527) | Freshwater fungal communities from buoy surface, Lake Erie, Ohio, United States - Buoy 2 MA125 | ecosystem: Environmental > Aquatic > Freshwater > Lake | place: USA: Lake Erie, Ohio...
CCCCTTGGTTTAGTAAAAAGTGCGGGCGTCGAAGGCTCCGTCCAACCTTCGACGCCCTAACTCCAACATCCCCTGTCACCTCTATGACCGACGCTGAAGCTACCCTGAATCTACAATCCACAGCAACCCATGTCAAGAAACGTGGGCCATACCGACCTCGGTCTGAGGAAACCCGTTTGAGGGTCAACCAGTTGCGTGCCGCGGCAGCTGCTAAGCGAGCTGGGCAAGCCCATAAGTACCGCCGGAGCCCTGAGTCTTTGGCCCGGGCTGCCTCGAAGGCTGACGATGTCGTCAAGAGGGCGCTTGCCATGTTGCCCTCCGACACTCCTTTTCGTGCCGATCGAAGGGGGCTTTGCTGGAAGCGGCTCCACTGTTTTTGGAAAAAAGACCGTGCTGGGTTTGCTGAGGCTGCCGACTTTGTCTTCAATGAGTTGAGACAGTTCCAACCGGTGTCCGTCGTTTTTGGTGCCTACCGTGAACTTGAGCGGGCGTGGAGGTCTCGACGGATTCAGTGGCTCGTCGAGCACCTCAAAGACCCTCAGAGGTGGCGTGTAAGCCCAAGCCGGGCTTCTGCTATCTTGACCGAAGCCCTTGAGCTTGAGCGAGAGCTACACGGGCAGCGTGCTGCCAATGCGCTCTTTGCCCATCTCAAAGATCTTCCGAGTCATTGTTCGCCCTGATAGCTGTCTGCGTGAGCTGCTCTACCGCTTGGTGAGCAGCTTGGATGATCTCAATGAAGCTTAGATCAGACTCCATGCCATACCGCCACATGGCAGCAATGATCTCTTTGCGGAGTTGTTCTTGAGCTTCGTCCATGCTGGGAGAAGGGATCAATCCTTGGCATCCAGAGGACGTTTCAGGTCAATATGGTATTTGGTCAAGCCTCCAGTGATACCGACTTTCACCAGCGGAGCGTAGTACTCCTTGATCTTGCCCATGATGCGTCCAACCGCTACTGGCGTGTAACTCCGCATCACAGAAGCAAGGGTTGGTTCAGAATTGATACTCATGATCAGGTCTGTGGTGGAGCCGACCCACTCAGTTGACCCACCAGCCGGAACCATGCGTAGAGCTTCTGGACGCCAAGCTTCCAAGACTTCCACAAAGCGGTGGTCAGGGGAGCTGTCTCGGGCGCTGCGGACAAGGTCAGGGTGGTGGTAACTGTGAACTCCGTAGCGAGGTGACAGAGGGTTCATGACGCCGATCGGCGGTTTCCAGTCGAGCAGCCAGCGCAGGAAGAAAGGAAGCTCCTTCTCCAGCATCTCGTCGTTTTCCTGCAAGGTTCCAAACTTTGCCTTCCAGTTGCTACACTTCAACAACATGATCTTGTCGAGGATAGACCCGTCGAGTTGCGGCACGATTGCAATGGAGTCACTATCATCGTTGCAGGTCATGCAGATGCGGCCGAACCATGTCAAAGTGATGGCATCCACAAACTTTGGGTGATAGACCAGTTCGGGTGACGCCACGTGCTTCTTGAGCATTTCTGAGAAGCGACGGTGGTCCGAGAAGTTGGTGGCACTTTTGGAGTCGTCCACAAACCACACGTTCACTGAGGCCAGCTCCTTGTTGAAGGACTTGCCCTCCAGCATGTAGTTGCCCGCATCGGCTGCTAGGCCAAAGATGGTTCTCATCATCTTGACGCTCATGAAGCTCTTGCCTTGTCCCGGAGGACCAGCAATCAGCATCATCTGTCCAAGACGGGGAACACCGTCCAAGGCTGCACGGTAGAAGCGTTGCAGCCAAGCAAAGAAGTAGTCCCGTGCGTGGCATCCAGCCACAGGAGCCGGGTCGAAGATGTTGTTGAAGAACTCATGCAGCCAAGGGAAGTCTGCTGGAGTGGCCTTCTCTGCGGGTAGCATGACCACATCTTGCGATGCCGTGTTGAGCATACGACCGCCGCCGTGTTTGACCACTGGCTCCTTGTTGAACATGAACGGTGCAGCTCCCATTACCCGGCGGGTCTCTTGCACCAGCATCAAGACTTGCTCTGCGTCGGTTGCCGTCTGGCCGGGTTTCAGTCGGTGGCTGATTCCACCTACCTTGAGTCGCATGAGAAAGTTGTCCTTGTTGTAGGCTTGCCAGACCTTGTTTGTGTAGATGCAGTAATCACCGGTGGAAGCGTCGTAGTAGGCATCCCCTGCGGCTTCAGCCAGCCGCTTTTGGGTGAACTCTTTGACGAACTCCTTCCCCAGTAGGTCCGCCCATGTCATCATGCCCTTGGTAGAGCGTGTTGAGAAGGCACGCATACCGACCTCGGTCACAACGCACCCCACGCGGTCAATGCCGTCGTCCACCCAGAATAGCGGGCCACGTGCTCCTGCGGCAAAGTCTGCTGTCCAGCGGGCTTTGAAAGCTGGGAACTTCTTCTCCAGTTCCGCAGCAACAACGTCGAGAGGAATCACCACGTCTCCGTTCTCTGATTCATGAATCAGACGGCCAAGGACCGAGAGGCAGGCGCTGGCGATCGTGTCTTTGGGAACTGGAGTTGAGCTCACACGTTCCCAAGCACGTCCCAACTCCCACATCTCTGTGGGTTTGTAGCTGGCTTCGTCAAACCCCGGAGCCAAAGTAGGAGCCTCCAGCTCTTTGGCGATCGCTCGAATGAGCTTGCTTTGATTCTTGGGCTCTTCCGGCAGCATGATGGGCTCTTCAAACTCCCAGATGACTCGCACCTTGTTTGAGAAAGTGGTGGTCACCCATGTTGGGCGGATGCGGATGGATTTCTTTTTGCACTTCTCTACCACCTTCTCCGGCTCAATGCCTGCCCCGTCGTAGTCTGCGGCAAAGCCTAGCATGATATAGGGAGGGTTCTCGTGAACTCCCGGACGTTGAGATGGGTTGACCCCCTCAAACAGCGTGTAGAACACGTGTTCTGTGGTGGGTTCCACACACCATTGCCTGTAAGCCTCCTTGTCTCTGAAGGTTGGGAGAGCCGGGAATGGCGTCGGCGGTAGCGTCATCGGGACGACTGCCGTGGAGATCAGATTCTTAATAGTTGGAAAGTTCATTTGAGTGGATAGCTGTCAAAAATTCCTCCCTCGGCGTCAAGCGGAAGGTCCGGCATAAAGTCAGGAGGGGTCCTCATGATGTGCAAGATCGTTTTCAAGGCTTCTTCGGCTTCATGCTCGGCCACAAGTGCCGTCAGTTCGTCGTGGACATGGAAGAGCACTGGGTAGCCAGCTTCTTCCACACGTAGGACCATGTTGGCAAACACGTCTCGGGCTGTTGCCTGCGTCAGGTTTTCCGTCAGGCTTCCTCCCCACCATTTGCGGCGGGTCATCCCACCTTTGAAGGCTGTTTCTGCGGACAGCCCACTCATGTTGGAGGGGCGGAAGTAACGGAGGATGCGGCCAGAAGGCAACTCAACCGAGTAGTCTTCCTTGCGTCGGGCGGATTGAATCATCCCTTTCTCCAAAGATTGCCAGATACCACCATGTCCGCAGATTTCAGGAGAGGATACCCGGAAGTCTCCCACGGCTCGTTCGGCTTCCCGCGGTGTCAGTTCTAGCCCGCACATATTCTTGGCCATGATCTGGAACTTCTCAGCTCCAGCACCGTAGCCCAGCGCCAAGACACGAGCCTTGGCTAGCGCGTAGAGCTCCTTGTCCTCATTCTTGAGTTTGCCCCCTGTCCACCCCATGGATGCCCGTGCGTGGGCCTCATAGATGGCGATGCCAGAGCGCAAGGCTGAGAGCATGGTTGTGTTGCCCGTCAGCCATGCAAGGCAGCGAGGCTCAATCTGGCTGAGGTCCGCGTTGACGAACTTGAATCCCGGGGGAGCCCGGAACATCTCGCGCACGTTGACGCCAAACATGAGAGAGCCGGGGAGGTTCTGCACGTTGACACCGTCACTGCCAGAGAAGCGTCCCGTTGTCGTGGCCCCAAAATAGAGCATACCGAAGTTCATGTTGCCGTTGTCTGTTCGGAGGCGGTTACGCATGGCCATCAACTTCTTGAGAAGTGTGTTGGTCCGGCGCACAGTTCGCATGGCGGACACCCAAGGATAGGTTGCGGAGTACGTATCTTCCCAGATGCGGCAATCCTCGGAGTCTTCTGCAAGGCTTGAGGGTGGCACGATTCCCACGGAGCGGCACTGCACTGCCAGCGCCTTGGGCGAGAGAGGTTTCTCTCCTTCCTCGACCCACGGTAGCAAGGCTTGCGCCTCGAAGTTCTGAGTCTCCAAGTCAGGGATAGCCGCTTCCAGTTTGTCACGATCTACGGGGATTCCTTCCCACGCCATCATGCGGGTATGGCGCGATATGGCCCGTTCATTCTTCGGCCACTTGTAGCCAAAGTTCGTCCATAGAGCTAAGCAGGCGTCGGCATCCGCGAGAGCATACTCCATAGCCTCCTTCTTGAACTCCTCCGAGCAGTCCGCCCAGCGTTTGCCCTGCAAGGCTGCACGCACATCCTTCTTGAGCGGAGGACTCTTGAGTAGGAACTCCCCCGCCTTTGACAGCGAGCGTGGGGCACCCAAGTAGGAGACGAGGTCTGCTGTGCAGTGTGTGACTCCGGGACGTGCCGTGTTTGGGATAGCGCCGTCTGAGCGTAAGCGATGCAGAATCAGCTCATCAAAGGAAGCGTTGTGGTGAAGCCAGCCCCATTCAGGACCAGAGATTTGTGACCAGTCGAAGTCATGTGGGTGGCCAACCCACCTCAGACCAGTGCTTGTCGAGACAGACAGCAGGTAAGCGTCAAAGTCCTTATGGAAGATGTAATTCCATGTTCCCTGAATCGTGACAGATAGCTCTTTGCTGTAATAGGTCTCGAAGTCAATAGCGGCTACTGGAGACGCCATACCAGATACTTCCTCCCGTGTTTGCGTGATGCGATGGAAATGCTATGCCGTGGAGCAATGACGTGCATCGAACGGACTTGTTTGAAGGATACTTCGACCGGTCCTTCTGGGTGAGGCTTGAGACTCTTGAGGAGAGCCGTGACGGATTCAGCACCTCCAGCCTTCTCAGAGGCTGTGGGCTTTTTCTTGGTAGTCTTAATAGTGGCAGGCATGGTAATTTTGAGGAAATGAGCCGGGGGCTGTTTTCACAACCCCCGGCTGCGGAGTTGGTGGATTAAACGGCTTGGAAGCCGTAGTTGTCAAATCTCACCTTTACGGATTTTGGCCGTGATAGCGGCGTCTTCTTCCTTGAGCTTACCAAGGAACCTCGGGTTCGGGGTGGCCCACGAGCCTTTGGCACCTTTGTTGATCTTGCTGGTCAGTTCCCAGCCACCACGCCACAGTCCATCCCGAAGCTGGAATTGACGGGAGGTCAGCAACGGTTTGGCAAAGCTGGTGTAGGAGCTGCGACCCACACTGAAGACGACAGGAGCCCAGAGCTTGCCGTCAATCTCGTAAATGAACAGGTCAATCACGGATGCAGAGTCTGGGTTCTTTTCGAGACCTTCTGGCATTTGGACCAGAAGATGGATGTGGGCGAGTTCAGAGAACTCTCCGTCGCGGAATCCGAAGACACCGCCGTCTGCCTTGACTTCCTCACGTGTGTTGAACACGCGGCCTTGCGCACCCGAGCCGTACTCAGTCTTCTCCTGATACTGCTTCTTGATGTTCAGCGCGATGAAGCGCAGTTCCTTACCAAGGTTGCACTCCTTGTTGAGGACGAATGCCCCGAACTCAAAGCGTTCCGGCAAATCTCCAGTGCGTTGCACCAGATTAAGCCGTGGCAGCTTGATGTCCGAGAAGTCAATGTCACCCTGCACGTCATCGTTGGCGGCTTGGTGAGTGACGACAGCCGTGGACTGGGCTGTGGTTGCGAGGGTGGCAGGGGCTGGAGCTGCTTCTGCTGGAGCAGGAGCTTCTTCAGTGGTTTCGACGACAGCGGTTTCACCGCGTTTGAATGAACGAGTCATGTTAGTTTATTGGGTTCGTTGGGTTCTCTATGCTTTGGTTTTGACCGGTACCAGTTTGTGGTACTTTCCGTCAGATGTAACGGCATCTCCTTCTGCAAGGAGTTCGTTCATCCGGTCTTTCTCGGATTGTTTCTTGCCGCGTGCGGCACCCTTGGCCCACAGCTCTTCCAGCTTGCCGACAGAGCAGCCAGTGGTGCAGGACAGAATGTCCTCCATTGTCAGACGCTCCTTGAGCGCCTCAAATGCGAGGACAGGGTTTGGAACTTTGCGTGGTGAGTTGGCTTCCACCAACGTGAAACCTTCTGGAACAATGTCGTCCACAAGAGCTTGTTGAAGTGCCCATGCCTTGATGTCTTCGGCCCACTTCTCTACGATGGCTGCCATGCGAAGTAGCACGCCAGTTTCCTGCGGGTCACGCACGTCTTCAAGGGTCACGACAGGATTCTTCGGCAGCTCCTTTACGCCCAGCTTCCCCGCCACAGTGATGACGTGTTTAGCGAGAGCACGGCAGCGAGTGCGGTTGCCACAGAAGTCACAGCTCTCACACAGCGGGTTGAGCATAGAAACCACAGACTCATCGTCGAAGAGGCTTTTCGCTTTGGTGGCACGATCAAGCACCAGACGGATTTCCTTCTCGATCTTCGGCAGGTCTTCACGGGTGAAGGTGTGCGTGCTGATGGTATCGAGGCGAGGCATGCAGAAGTGGACAGTGATTGTCTCCAACTCCGGGTGGCGATTGAAGACCCCCATCACGTAGGCTTTGCCTTGCAGATTCTTGGATGCAGGGCGGACTTCTATCTTGCCAAACTTGTGGTCAATGATGTGGGCATTCACACCATCTTTGAGGATAGCCAGTGTGTCGAGGTAGCCAAACTGCTCAAAGACTTCAACACGGATTTCCCGCTCCACGTGGGCGTCTTTAGGAATAACCTCGTCTTCATAGCCGATGGCCATCTCTGCGAGCATAGCCTCTTCTTCAGTGAGACCTGTTAGGTTGCGTGTCTCCACAGCGTTGTGGCATCGAGTGCCGGATTCTGCTGCGGTCATTGCACCTGCGTGGGATTTACCACTTACGTAGCCCGGGCAGATGGCAATGTCCTCAAGTTTGGATGGGCTGTATTCAGCGTGAGGGCGTTCGGCCACGGTTTCAGCAGCCTTGGGTTTTACGACCGCAGGCAGGGCAACTCCGGGGAGAGAAGAACCTTCTGGGATAGTAAGTTCGACGGGTATTTTTTCTTCGGTTTTAGGCATATCTTCTGGTTTGGTAGAGGTTGTTAATGCTAACTTGTCATGTAGTCTCCGCATGTTGTCAATTTTAATTTGCACAGCGGCCATCACTTTTTCTTCAACGCTCCCCGCAGCGAGCATCACGTACTGTGTAGTTTCACTGAGGGCTCCGGCGCGGTCAATTCGACCAAATACCTGCTCCATGATCTTGGCGTTGAAGGTTGGAGAGATCAGGGACATCCGCGGACGTTTAGAAGTTGCTGTGTGGTGTAGGTTCACCGCAGTTCCACCCGCAGCAATGTTACACAGCAGCACGTGTACCCTGTCACATTGGAAGTCTTCAATCGTCTTGTCTCGGTTCTTGGTGTCTTCGCCCCATACAACGCCGTAGCGGATGCCTCGCTCATCAAGGATTGACGCCAGCCCTCGAATCGAGTCGTTAAAATTCAAAAATACGGGGATGCTTAGCCCCTCTACGAGGCGCATCTCGATGAAGTCTGCGAGTTCTGGTAGCTTCAGCAGCTCAACTTTCTGGCGAGCTCGGGTCAAGGCTACCAGTGCTTCTGCCGGAGATCCTTCTAACTCCTCTTTTTCCTCTTTGATGGTCTCAAATAGACTGTCGAGTTGCTCTTTTACCTCTGTGTAGGCCCGTGTGATGTCCTTCATAGCCGCAAATTCCACTGGTTCCCAGATAATATGGGACCGTGTGAAGAACTTGGACATCTCTGCACGGGATAGTTGACTCCCTTTTAGTGGATAAATCATGCGATTAAGGGCTAGTAGGTTCTTTTCTGACCCTTTATCAGGAAATTCCAGAGCCCCCCAGAAGTTTTGAGTGCAGCCGTGCCGCAGACACCAGCCAAAAAAGTCGGTCAGACGGTGCAGATTGAGGAGGTAGCCGATGGCCCGCATCTCTGTGGGGTCTTCCGCAGCCGTTGCTGACAGCATGACCACAGGTTTGCCCTTGGCCCCGATCAGCATCTTGGCGTTTTTGGTATAGGTGCCCTTGCATGCGTGAACTTCGTCAAAGACCAGCAGGGTTTTTGGTGGCGTCGTCCAGACAAACTTGTCTTTCTCCCAACGACCAAACTCCGTCTTACCCATACGAAGCTTCTCGTAGTTGATCACCCCTACTTTTTTCGCCTTCTGCCCTGCAATTTCGCGCTCCCAGTTGGGGATTGCTGGTTTTGGGCAGATCACCATGATTCCCATGTCCAAAGCTTTCGCTAGTTCTGTCGAACAGATGGTTTTTCCTGTGCCAGTCTTGGAAGAGTCCAGTGCAGCCATGTTTGATTTGACTGCCTCTTCAAGATTTTTGACGTGCTCAACTTGAGGTGGGAATAGAGTCTTCATTTTAGGTAGGAAAATTTGATCGAGTCTTCCTTGGCCCCTCTCTGAATATGGACAGCCCCTAGAGCGAACCCGGCCTGCGGCCAAGGCTTGGGTGGAGTAGGAACAAAGAGGATTTCTTTGATTCCAAAGTTCTCATCGGCCATGTCTTGGCGGCGAGCTTTCATGAAAAAGGCGTTCACAAGACAGAGGAACACGACATTGGTTGAGCACTCCATAGACTTCTTGAGAAAGGCCCTAAACTTTGACCAAGGAGGGTTGGTGATAGTCCAGCAGACAGGCTCTTGCCTAGAGTCCAGAAAGTCAGCCCCCTCATCGAGCTCGTAAAACTCTACAAAACCGTTTGTCGCGTAGGGCAGCAAGGCTTCGTAGAAAGCTCCTTTGCCCCGGCAGGGGTCCAGAAGCATTCCAGATGGGTTGAAGTGTTCAACGATTGCTTTCGCCAGATCAGGCGGAGTATAGATGCGGTCATTTCCGCCTTTCGGAGCGAGGGGTCTTGGCATGTTTTTAGGTTTGAGCTTTATACTTTTTTTGATTCGAGTCCCCACTCAAGAATCAACACGGCATCTGCTACGGCGTGCGTGATTTTGAAGTTTGGGTAGCGGCGTTGAGCCTCAGCTTTGAGCTTGTTTTTCCATTCTGTATAGCCTCCAGCTGATTTACTACGGGAGCCAAGTTTGAAGTGCTTTTGCCAGTCATGGGGATTCACTTCGATCACTCGGATGTTCAATGCAGCACAGATGCCATAGATAACTCCAGCGTTTCGCTGCAACTTCGCCATGCTTGCCATCCCGCCCTTGGCCCCCGGGAAGAAGACTGGAAGTTTCTCAATAATGAGAGTAGCTCCGGGCCACTGACGGAGGAGGTCCGCAATATCGGTGTCAGTAGGAGGCATTGGGTGGATATGCTGAAGCCCGTTAGATGGGCTACCGATTGCAATTCCGCCTGAGAGCCCGGGGTCAATAGCAAGGATAGTTGACATAAGTTAGTCTTTTTAACCCGCTGCAATGACGGCGCAAGAGTTTAATTTACAGCGTGTTGTCTGGAGTAATACCAAACCACTCTTCAGCATCGGTTGGCAGCACAAGCCCCATGTAGTGCTCATGCAATACTCCCGGAGAATTGCCTACCTGCTCAGCTACCATGAAGGCGTTACGCTCCAGTGCCATCGAGTAGGTCACATAAGAATGGCGAAGCCCATTATTCTTCCAGACAACTCCAGCAGCGTGTTGAATGTCTTCTCTACGGTAGAGGGCATCTCGGACACTTTCTGTGACCACAGGTCCCGAAGCACGCTCAACTTTGCGTAGCCACGCAACCGCATTATCTGGTAACCGAGCCATACGACGGCGGGAAGTTTTGGTGATGTCCCCGTGTAACCGAGCAATCTTGTGGTCCAGCAAGATGTCTTCCCACTGAATCCGCATCACTTCTTCGGTGCGAAGACCCACGAACCCGCCCAACACCAGCATTGCCACTTGATAGTGCGTCCCTCTTTCTCCAGCAGCGGCTGCACGTAGCAGAGCTCGCATCTCTTCTGGGGTGAAGAACTCAGGGTCTCGGCGGGTCTTCTTAGGGCGGCGAATGCGTTGCGTTACATCTCGGCTGCCCCATGGCAGTAGGTCTGCGTTCTTGGCAAAAGCAAACACAGAAGACAGGGTGCGTAAGTGATTGAGCGCTGTCTCGGAAGAGTCAATGCCACGGAGGTAAGACTCCAGATCATCTTTGGTAATATCGTTGATATGGCGGTCTCCCCAAAGCGTCACAGGGCGTTTCATGCGAGACTTCACTGTCTTGATATGAACTTTGCTCAGTTGTCGGGTCTCGCAGTCCGTCAGGAACTGGTTGACGACCGAACGGAGGGAGGCATCTGTGTTTGTTGCTTGTAGTGTTGTTTCCATAAAGGTTGTTAAAACTAACTTTAGTATGCCAGCGGTCAAGAAAAATCCAAAGCCAGACATCAATTTTTACGGTCTGGAGTTCCCGGCCGACGCTTCTGAGCTTGACGTTGAGCTGGTCTGCTACCGTGATGGGGCTCCACTATCTCCCGGGCGTCCGCATCATTTTCGCAGAGTCGTAGATTTGTTATGGAACCACGAAGGCTCTTCCAAAAAGTTTATCTGGCACCCGTGGGCTGAGGAGATGAATGAAGTAGCCGCTCTCCACAAGTATCTCGGCGTAGCCGGGTGTGCATCTTCCGGCAAGACAGACTTCTTTGCTGTTTGGGGCATTGTGGAATGGCTGTGCGCCCCGCATGCGACCAAGGTCATCTACACTTCTACGTCTCTGAAGGACTCTCGTAACCGTATCTGGTCCACTGTGGAAGACTACTTTCAAGCTGTGCATGGTATG
>Ga0315909_10009077_pt1 | contig 10800 bp, 9 predicted proteins | sample LakEriMetagenome_11_FD_203527 | JGI IMG/M metagenome (GOLD analysis project Ga0315909, IMG submission 203527) | Freshwater fungal communities from buoy surface, Lake Erie, Ohio, United States - Buoy 2 MA125 | ecosystem: Environmental > Aquatic > Freshwater > Lake | place: USA: Lake Erie, Ohio...
GTGCCAGTGTCCCCGTGATCGCGCAGTGGGACGATCACGAGGTGGTGAACAACTGGTTCCACGATCTCGTCCTCGAGAACGATCCGCGCTACACCGAGAAGCGGGTGCGGGTGCTCGCCGAACGGGCGCAGCAAGCGCTCTTCGAGTTTCTCCCCATCCGGCGCCACGACACCGAGAGGAATCGGATCTACCGCTCGTTCAGCCTGGGGGCGCTGGCAGACATCTTCGTGGTGGACCTGCGCAGCTATCGTGGCGCGAACTCCCCCAACCGACAGCCGGAGCCATCGGCGGCCACGGCGATTCTCGGGGACGCACAGCTCGCGTGGTTGGAGCAGTCGCTGCAGGCAAGCACGGCCACGTGGAAGATCGTCGCGTGCGACATGCCCATCGGTCTGGTGGTGAACGACGCCATTCGCGACGGGGTGCGCAACCACGAGGCCGTGGCCAACGCCGACGGTGGTGCACCGCTGGGGCGTGAACATGACATCGCACGACTGCTGCGCACGCTGAAGGACGCGCAGGTGCGCAACGTGGTCTGGATCACCGCCGACGTGCACTACTGCGCGGCCCATCACTATGCCCCGGAGCGCGCGGCATTTACGCAGTTCGACGCGTTCTGGGAATTCGTCGCCGGCCCCATGCACGCCGGCACGTTCGGCCCGAACGACCTCGATGGCACTTTCGGGCCGGAAGTCCGATTCGCGAGCACGGCCCCGTCACCCAACCGCCCGCCCAGCGACAATTTGCAGTTCTACGGCACGCTGGACATCGATCCGAAGACCCGCGCCCTCACGGCGGCGCTGTGGGACGTAACGGGCAAACGGCTGTGGTCGACGGAACTCGAGCCGCACTCCTAACGAAAGATCGTTTCGCTCGGCGGAGAATCAGAGAAAGGGAGGAACTGATATTGGGAGAAAAGGAGCCGGGGAGAAAAGGGGAGTGACGGTTCAGCCGGAGATTTTTCAGTTTCTTTTGCCGTCTCCTTTTCTCCCTTTCCCCTTTTCTCCCAATTTCAGTTCCCCCCTTTCTCCCCTTCTCCCTTTCCCCTGCGGGTGAGCCTATGTCCCCCGATCACCACCAACTGCCGGCGCTGACGGCCGCCGAGCGCGAACGCTATCGGCGCCATCTCATCCTGCCCGGGGTGGGAACGGAGGGACAGCAGCGCCTCAAAGCCGCGCGCGTACTCGTCGTTGGTGCCGGCGGACTGGGTTCTCCGGTCGCGCTGTATCTCGCCGCGGCGGGCGTGGGGACACTCGGTCTCGTCGACAACGACGTAGTGGACGTGACCAACCTGCAGCGCCAACTGCTGCACGGCACGTCAGACATCGGACGCAGCAAGCTCGACTCAGCCCGCGATCGCCTGCACGATGTGAACCCGCACGTGGTCGTGAAGACCCATGCCGGCTGGCTCACGTCCGCGAATGCGCTCGACATCATGCGCGAGTACGACGTGGTGGTCGACGGCACCGACAACTTCGCCACGCGCTACCTCGTGAACGACGCGTGCGTGCTGCTGGGTATCCCCAACGTGTACGGGTCGGTGTTCCGCTTCGACGGCCAAGCATCGGTGTTCGCCACCCCAGATGGGCCGTGCTATCGCTGCCTCTATCCCGAGCCACCTCCGCCGGACATGGTGCCCAACTGCGCGGAAGGCGGCGTGTTCGGCGTACTCCCCGGACTGGTGGGCACCATTCAGGCCACCGAAACGCTCAAGCTGCTGCTCGGGCTTGGCGACACGCTGGCCGGGCGGTTGCTCATGATCGACGCGTACGGCATGGCGTTCCGCACACTGCGCATCGATCGCAATGCCGCCTGTCCCGCCTGCGGCACGCGCGAGATCACCCAACTCATCGACTACGACCAGTTCTGCGGAACGCCCGGGCTGCACAGCCAAGGTGAAGCGCGGGTGAGCGAAGTCCAACCGGAAGCGCTTCGCGACCGCCTCTCGCTCGGCGAACCGCTGCAGCTCATCGACGTGCGAGAGCCCGTAGAAACGGCGGAGGGCATCATCGCCGGTGCGCGCTGCATCCCGCTCGCTACGCTCGAGCACGAAGTGGAATCGCTGTCACGCGACGTCCCCACCGTGCTCGTGTGCCGGAGCGGCATGCGCAGCGCGAGTGCTGCCCGTCAGCTCATGGCGCGCGGCTTCACCCGCGTGGAGTCACTGGCCGGCGGCATGATGCGCTGGCTCGACGGCTGACGGTCAGTCCACGCTGACGCCGAACACCGCGGCCAACGCCGGATGGCGCCGCGCATACTCCGCCACCGGCACACCGCTCGCGATGGCTGCCCACGCCTGATGCAAACTCGCCGCGCCACCACGCGGCCCCATCGGATGCGCGAACACGCCGCGCCCGGGCACGAAACCGAAGTCCACCGTGCCTACCTGCCGGAACACGCCTTCGAGGGTGGCCGCATTGTCGCTGCCGCCCGGCACGGGGAGACTGGGCTTGATGGTGCCCATCGGTTCGAGACAGGCCTGCACGCACTCGCGCACCTCGCTCGCCGGCGTCATCATGCGATCGCCGAACCCCGGCATGATCACCACATCGGCACCAGCGAGTCGCTGCAGCCGCGTGAAGACGCGTGAGTGCACCCCATGCGCGGGCACGCGACTGAACGCGGCGATGAACGGGAAGTGCGTCACGATGGGCACCGTGGCCATCCGACGCAGCGCGCGCACGCCACTCACGCCCACAGGCATCGCATTCACCATCACCATCGTGGCGCCGGCATTCACCGCCACATCGTGCAGCGCGGCCAGACGATCCACTTCGTCGGAGATGTTGGCGAGAAAACCCTTGGGCACGCCGGTTTCCTGCTCAGCGCGGCGCCGTGCCGCGCCCAACAGCGCGGCCCGCTCGGCGAGCGGGGAATACGGCGCATCCGCCAGCATCTCGTCGTCCTTCGCGATATCGAGGCCACCCATCCACCCTTCGTAGCCCAGTTCGGCGAACGGCTCCGGTGACAAACCGATGTTGGGCTTGATCACGCCGAAGAAGATGGGGCGGTCGTACACCTGGAGACGCGCACGCACCCCGGCGATGCCGAACTGCGGCCCGTCGAAATGCGCGAGAAACGCGTCTGGAAAACGGATGTCCTCCAGCCGGATGATGGGAATGCCCGGTGCGAAGAACGTTCCCTCACCCATCACCGCAGTGATGAGGTTGGGGAGCCGCGGGCCGAAGTTATTCCACGGATGCGCAATGACCGCACGGCAACGATGTACGGGGCCCGGCGGCACCACGCCGAGGGACAGGGAGAAAGCGGTAGCGGGCACCGCCTCCAACTCCAGCACCTTGGCCGCGAATTTGGGACGGAAGTCCTCGTTCACGCCGACACGATGCCACTGCGCCGTGGATTGTTCACTCGCCAGATGTGCCGCCGCCGCGCGCGGATCACCGGCACACTCGAACGTGAACGTGAGCTCGAGGTAGGCCTCGGGATCGATGGCCGCACGCGTGGTGAAGAACCCGGCGATGTCGCTCGGCTGCATTGTCACTCCGCCACAATGAGGTGCAGCTTCACTTCGCGTCGGGAACGCGGCCCGTCGAGCTCCACGAAGAAAAGCGACTGCCAGCCGCCGAGATCGAGCGCCATGTCGGCAACGGGAATGGACTCGCTGGCGTTCATGAACAGGCCGAGCAGATGCGCATGCGCATTGAGCCGATCATCCACCGGTGCACGATTGTGCCCGTAGTCGGCATCGGCCGGCGCGAGCGCCTCGAGCCAGCGGATCATGTCACGCTGCAGCTCGGTTTCGCGTTCGTTGATCGTAATCCGCGCCGTCGTGTGCGGTGACATCACCGTGAGCAGCCCCTGCGTCACGCCGGTCGTGCGCAGCCACGCGCGCACGGGCTCCGTGATGTCGAGAATCTGGATGGGCTGCGTGGTCTCCACCGACAACCGGTGCGTGAGCATGCGCGTAGACATACCGCCATCCTCACCCACCCGGCGGTGTGGCGCAAGGGCCGTGGCGGGCGATGAGTGTGTTGAGCAACAGCCTCCCGCCTTCGGGAACGCGGTGCCGGATTTCTGGACATGGGCCGCGATGGCGGGTTATGACAAGGCAGGCCACCGTTCACTTCCCACGCACCAGCCTACACTCCTGCCATGCCCCGCCCTCGTCTCGTGCTGCGCGCCCTCCTTACCGTCGTATCCATCCTGACCTGGTCGCCGGTCACCGTGGTCGCCGGTGCGCAGGGGACCGACGCCGCACTGCGCGCGGAGGTCCAGCGTCTGCTCGACGCGCTGCCGGCGCAGACGAGTCTCTACGCCGAGCATGTGCCGAGTGGCCGAACGATCGCGATCCGCGCCGATCAGCCCATGAGCACCATGAGCGTGATCAAGGTCCCCATCATGCTGCAGGCCTATCGCGATGCGCAGGCGGGGACACTGTCGCTCGACGAGCGCCACACGATTCGCGAGGAGGAACTGCGCGGGGGCACCGGGCTGCTCAAGCGGTTCGGCGTGGGACTCGCGCCCACCATGCGTGATCTCATCGATCAGATGATCATCACCAGCGACAACACGGCCACCGATCTGGTGCTCGCTCGTGTGCAACGGGCGCGGGTCAACACGCTGATGCAGGAGATCGGCCTGCCCAACACTCGCATGCTGCACAGCATCGGTGACTTCTTCCGCCTGCTGCAGGCCGCGTACGAGCCAGGGCGGGCCACGTGGGATGATGTGCAGGTGTATCGGGCGCGCACGCCGGTCGGCGTGTCGGCCGATTCGCTCGCCGCCATTCGCTTTCGCTTCACCGCCGACACCAGCATGTGGCTGGGGCGCACCACGGCGCGCGAAATGAGCGTCCTGCTTCGTGGCCTTCTCGACGCGAAGTTCGCCAACCGCGAACACAGCGACGCCATGCTGCGCCATCTGCGCGGCCAGTTCTACACGACGCGTTTGCCCGCCACGCTCCGCTATGCCGCGGGGGTGGCCGTGGCGCACAAGACCGGGGACTTCCCGCCCATCAGCGGCAGCGATGTGGGCATCATCGAGTACGAGGGTGGCCCCATCGTGATCAGCGTGTTCACCAACAGCAACACCGGCGACTTCGTGGTGCTGGAGAACACCATCGGGCAGATCGCGGCGAAACTCGTGAACGCCTGGAAGTAAACGGCGCGCTGCCGCCGTTGGCCTATCGCCGTTGCAGTACCAGTAGCGCGTTGCCCACCGCGCGCTCGCCCGTGGGATCGGATGGGCTGTTCACGAGGCGTCCATCGATGACGAGCGAAGTGCTACCGCCGCCGTCGAAATTGAGTGCATCCCATGCGCCGAGGGCTCGCATGGCATCGGCGAGCTCCACGAGGGTCATGCCCACGCTCGAGTCGCTGCGACCATCCACCGCCAGCAGCCACATCGTTCGCCCGTCGCGTGAGAGGCCCACAGCGCTCCGCGGATGCCGGGCCTCGGCGTTGCGCGAGATGGTCCCTTCGCGCGAGGGCGCTTCGGTGGCCACGTTGACGCCCCCCTCCAGAATGCGCGGCCACCCGCCGATCAGTTGGGCCGGTGGACGGGCATCACGCAATGCTGGTTGCGTACCCAACCACACGCGCACGGTATCGCCTTCGCGCCATTGCTGCAGGGAGGGCACCCGGTCACCGGACGCCGACAACACGGCCCCATCGGTGGGAATAGGGGTACCGGCGCTGGTTACCGGCGCCGTGGTCGCCACGTACACGATGGTGTCCCCGCGCGAGCCAACGGCGCGCAGCGGTATCTCAGCCACCCGCCGCGGCGGCACGCTGTCACGCACGGCCGAATCACGCGGCGTGCGGCCCCCCATGCGTGGGGTGTAGAGAACCGTTCCTTCGAAGGTGCCACTCGGGGCGTGATTCACGCCGAGTACGGGAATGACGCCACCCCGCCCCCACGCGCGTGCGTCCAACACGTAGCGGGCGATACTGGCCCGGCCGTCGTGGGCGACGGCGAGCTGGCTGTGCACATTGTCGTAGCTGTCGAACGGAGAGTCGCTGACCATGCGGCCCACCCACCATTCGCCATCGGTGACCTGATTGTTCTCCGTGCGCCCCGTGCGCAGATCGAAGAAGTCGGCGTTGATGGCCACGCGAACCGGGAGCGCGTCGGAGTTGAGGCGCGCCGCCAGCGACGACGGACGCTCGCGCCCCGTGAGCGAATCACGGCCATGCACGGCGCGGAGCTGCACGGCCTGCTGCGTGAGATCCACCTTCACCACGGCAATGCGCCAGGGCCCGCGAGCATCGCGATACTGCCACCACTCCACACCGGGCGCGAGCGGCTGTGCGGCGGCCTGCGAGTCGCTGCGGTGCGCACCGGAGGCGCATCCCGCGAGCAGCAACGTCGCGATGCCCCGCGCGACGGAATGACGAAGCCATGAGACAGAACGCATGCAGCCTACTCCGGACGTGGTGAATCCGGAGAGGATGCGGTATCGTTGACGGAACGTCCAGCCCACAGTCATGTCCGGTTTTCCCGATCTGTTCGATTCGCACGGCATTGAAGCCATGCAGCGTCGCATCGCGGCGCTCACGCCCGACACACAGCCCCTCTGGGGCAAGATGTCCGTGAGCGAGATGCTCGCGCACGTGAACGTGGCGTACGAAATGGTCTACACGGACAAGCACCCGCGCCCCAATCCCATCATGCGCTGGGTGCTGAAGAAGATCGTGAAGGAACGGGTCGTGGGGCCGGCGCCCTACCCGCGCAACACGCCCACCGCGCCGGCGTTCCGCATTACCGACACGCGCGATTTCGAAACGGAACGCGAGCGCCTGCTGGCCTATCTGCAGCAGGTCGCCGTCGAGGGACGTGCGAAGTTCGAGGGGCGTGCGTCGCTCTCCTTCGGCCCGCTCACCGCGGCCGAATGGAACGGCCTGTTCTCCAAGCACCTCGACCACCACCTGCAGCAGTTCGGCGTGTAAACCCGCTGCGTGGCTGTACGGCTGGGGCCGGCGCGCCCCTCAGCTGGCGATGTATAGCGTGTGGAACGGCCCAGACGTGGCGTGGGCGCGCACCTTCATCGCCTTCACGTCGAGCCCCGCGTTCTCGAGCGCGCGAACGAAACCGGGATCGTCGCCCACCGACCAATAGGCAATCGTACCCTCCGGCTTGAGGGCCGCCATCGTCGCCGCGATACCGCGCGTGGCATACAGCCGCGAGTTCTCCTTCATGATCATCCCCTCCGGACCGTTGTCCGTGTCGAGCATGATCGCGTGGAACCCGCCCACGTTGTTGCGCAGCACTTTCGACACATCCTCGTGCACGATGCGCACGCGCGGATCGGCCATGGCTTCCGCCGAGAGCGCGTACTCCGGGTTGGCGTTCCACTCAATCACTTCGGCCACGAGTTCGGCCACCACCACCTCGGCGTCGGGGCCGAGATGGCGCAGCGCCTCGCGCAACGTGAAGCCGAGCCCCAGGCCGCCGATCAGCACCCGTGCCTTGGGCTTGGTGGCCAGCGGTGCGCACGCCACTTCGGCCAGCTTGTCCTCGGAGAGATGGCGACGCGTGGACATGAGTTCCACGCCGTCGGCGCGAATGAGATACGCGCCGTCGTGGCGGTAGAGCTGCAGGACGGTACCGTCGGGAGTCTTCGCTTCGCCGAGCCGTTCGAGGGGTTTCATGCGTGAAAGCTAGTCGGAGGAAACCGGGAACAGCTCGTCGCAGACCACGGAGCCACGGAGACACGGAGTAAAGCCTTGGTGGTTCTCGGTGTCTCCGCGGCTCCGCGCCCCCGATGGGCAGTTACTCACTCCGAATCGTAGATCTGCACCCGGCTCCAGTACTGCTTGTTCTCCGCCACGAACGCCTGGTGCGTGGGGTGCACCTGATACCCGTCGTGCTCGGCCATGTCCTTGAAGAGCAGCACGAGCGCCCACGTGTACGTGCGATCGATGACCGGGCGGTCGGTCGAGGCAGGCGTGCCGATGTAGCACCCCTGCGCCGGAATCGCCGCGAGGCCCTGAAGATTCGACGCGAAGCGCGCGCGCTCGTCGTCGGTGAGATCGGGGCGCAGCCAGAAGTAAACGGCGTGGACGAGCATGACGATGTGGCTGAAGGAATCGGGAGGGAAACCGGAAAGTCACCGTTGCCCGCGGCCTCCGCAACCGTGATCGCCCACGGCGCGCTCACCAACGGCTTACCGACTACTCACCACCCGCGCACGACATCGCGCACGGCGTCCACGAAGGCGCGCGCCTCGGCGCCCGGCACGGCCCCACGTCGCCATACCGCCACGATGTCCCGCTGCAGCGCATGATCCACCAGCGGCACGTAGGCGCACGCCGGCGTGTTGTGCCGCGTGGCCGCCATCGCCGGCACGATGCTCACGCCCACGTCGGCCCCCACGAGCTCCAGCACCGTGGCCAGCTGCGCGCTCCGGCACACCACCGACGGGGACAGCTGCCGCGTCGAACAGAACCCCGCGACTTGTTCACCGAGGCAATGTGCCGGGTCGAGCGTCACGGCCGGCGCGTCGTGCAACTGCTGCAACGTGATGCGGCCGGCGCGCGCCGCCGGGTGCGAGATCGGCACGGCCACCACGAGAGCGTCGGTCCCCAATACCTCCGTGTCGAGATGGTCGAACGCGTACGGCAGCGCGGCGATCACCACATCGAGGGCGCCGTCCAGCAACAGGCGCGCGAGCACGGCACTGTAGTCCTCGCGCAACTCGACCCGCGTGGTGGCGTGGTGGGCATGAAACCGGCGCAGGGCGCCCGGGAGCACATACGGCGCGACCGTGGGAATGGCGCCCACCTGCAGCACACCGCCGCCGGCCGCCCCTTCGCGTCGGACTGCCTCCTGGGTGGCCCGGAGTTCGTCGAGCAACCGCCGGGCACGCGGATAAAGCGTGCGACCGGCGGCCGTCATGCTCACGCCGCGCCCGTGCCGCTCGAAGAGCACGGAGCCCAGCTGCTCCTCGAGCCGGTGGATCTGCCCCGACAGCGATGGCTGTGACAGTCCCAAATGGCCGGCCGCACGGCTCAGGCTCCCGGCGTCGGCCGTCTCCACGAAGGCCCGAAGCAGCGTCATGTCCATGGAGATATAGTATTTACCTATGGGATTTATAGGAATACCGCCATTGCTGCCTATACCTGAAATCCCTATCCTTCCAACAGACATATCCGCGTGCGCCGCCGTGATTGCAGCGCGCGTCCCTCTGCCAGACCAACTCCGTTCGGAGAGAGAGATCGATGGAAGGACATTCCGGTGGAAACGGGGGCAAGTGCCCCGTGATGCACGGCGCGGCCGCCGCGCCGAAGACGATGGCCGGCCCGCACGGTCGCACCAACCGCGACTGGTGGCCGAATGCCCTCAACGTGGGCATCCTGCGCCAGCATTCGTCGCTCTCCAATCCGCTCCCGGGCTACAAGTACAGCGAAGCGCTCAAGCAGCTCGACGTTGACGCGCTCAAGGCCGACCTCGTGGCGCTGCAGACGGACTCGAAGGATTGGTGGCCGGCCGACTACGGCCACTACGGCCCGTTCTTCGTGCGCATGGCGTGGCACAGCGCCGGCACCTATCGCACGGCCGACGGCCGCGGTGGGGCGGGCAGCGGCACGCAGCGTTTCGCGCCCCTCAACAGCTGGCCCGACAACGGCAATCTCGACAAGGCCCGCCGCCTGCTGTGGCCGATCAAGCAGAAGTACGGCAACACGATTTCGTGGGCCGACCTCTTCATCCTCGCCGCTGACATCGGCATGGAAACGATGGGCTTCAAGCCCTTTGGCTTCAGCTTCGGCCGAGAGGACGTGTGGGAGCCCGAGCAGGACATCTACTGGGGCAGCGAAGGCGAGTGGCTCGCGACCAGCGAGAAGGAAAACAGCCGCTATGCGGGCGACCGTGAACTCGAGAATCCGCTCGCGGCCGTGCAGATGGGGCTCATCTACGTGAACCCCGAAGGCCCGGACGGCGTCGCCGATCCGATGGCCTCGGCCCGCGACATCCGCGAGACGTTCGCGCGCATGGCGATGAACGACGAAGAGACGGTGGCCCTTGTGGCCGGCGGTCACACCTTCGGCAAGATGCACGGCGCCGGCGATACGGCCCTCGTGGGCCCCGAACCGGAAGGCGCGCCGATCGAAATGATGGGCCTCGGCTGGGCCAATAGCTTCGGCACCGGCAAGGGCGCGCACACCACCACGTCGGGGCTCGAAGGCGCCTGGACGCCGAACCCCACCAAGTGGGACAACGGCTACTTCGACACGCTCTTCGGCTTCGAGTGGGAGCTCACCAAGAGCCCGGCCGGCGCGCAGATCTGGGAGCCCACCGACAAGGAAGCGTCGCTCGTGGTGCCCGATGCGCATGACGCGAGCAAGAAGGTGCGTCCGGCCATGAGCACCGCCGACATCGCGCTCCGCACCGACCCGTCGTACCTCGAGATCTCCAAGCGCTTCCATCAGGATCCGCAGGCGTTCCATGACGCCTTCGCGCGCGCGTGGTTCAAGCTCACGCACCGCGACATGGGCCCCAAGTCGCGCTACGCGGGTCCGTGGATTCCGCAGGAAGAGCTGCTGTGGCAGGATCCCATCCCCGCGTGCGACCACGCGGTGATCGACGCGGCCGATATCGCCGCGCTCAAGGGCAAGATCCTCGCGAGCGGCCTGCCGATCGCGCAACTCGTGTACGTGGCGTGGTCGTCGGCCAGCACCTTCCGCGGCAGCGACAAGCGCGGTGGTGCCAACGGTGCGCGCATCCGCCTCGAGCCGGCGAAGCAGTGGGAAGTGAACCAGCCCGCGAAGCTCACGCGCGTGCTCGACATCTACGAGACGATCCAGAAGGAGTTCAACGCCTCGGCCACGGGTGGCAAGCAGG
>Ga0315909_10009079_pt1 | contig 10799 bp, 10 predicted proteins | sample LakEriMetagenome_11_FD_203527 | JGI IMG/M metagenome (GOLD analysis project Ga0315909, IMG submission 203527) | Freshwater fungal communities from buoy surface, Lake Erie, Ohio, United States - Buoy 2 MA125 | ecosystem: Environmental > Aquatic > Freshwater > Lake | place: USA: Lake Erie, Ohio...
TGGCCTTGCGGCGCTCAGCCAACAGCGCAGCAGTGAATATCAAGAGTTTGTCTTTTTCGCGAGGCGTGAGTTCCATGGCATGGGCTGCATGTGAGTCAATGAACGGTTCAGATTGTGATGCAAATGTTGTGCCTTGCTGTAAAAAAATTTCGAAAGCAAGTGGCGCATATTACTGGTGCTTATTGGGTCTTGGCCTGTATAAATGCGTGCAAGTTGCCCTGAATTCGGGCATTTGTATCCGTTCGTATGCGTGTTGTAAATTAAGGGTAAATACCACTTACGCCAGAAAAATCCAGATTTAATATTTCAGCAGTTAAATTTCAAAAAACCGTCAAGAAAGCCGGTTTCTTGAAGGAGCAAAAAAGCCCCATCACGCGCACGCCGCGTCATGGGGCTTTTTGCGTTTTGAGTGGTCGTTTACTTTGTGGAATATTGTTTAAGGAGCCAACATGAGTTTGTCATCACGTCGTCGGTTTATACAAAAAGGCAGTACTTTGGTTGCTGCCACCGCCCTTCCGGGCGCTGCACTTTGGCCAAGTTTGAGTCATGCTGCAGGTGAGGTTAAGTTGGGTTTGCTGCACTCAATGTCAGGCACCATCGCTTTGGCTGAAGCCGCTATTGTGGACGCTGAAAAAATGGCCATTGATGAGATCAATGCAGCCGGTGGTGTACTGGGCAAAAAAATTGTTCCAGTGCTTGAGGATGGCGCCAGTGATTGGCCAACCTTTGCTGAAAAAGCAAAGAAATTATTGCAACAAGACAAAGTTCCGGCTGTGATTGGTTGCTACACCTCTGCATCACGCAAAGCTGTTTTGCCTGTTTTCAAAGCCAACAAAGGTTTATTGTACTACCCTACCTATTACGAAGGCCAGGAAGAAGATCCTCAGGTTATTTACACCTCGCAGGAAGCCACACAATCTGTGGTGGCTGCCATGGAGTGGATGGCCAAGCAGCAAGGCAAAACATTCTTCTTTGTTGGCTCTGATTACATTTATCCACGCACCTGCAACAAAATTGCCAAAGCAACTGCTACCCGTCTGGGTTCCAGTGTTGTCGGCGAAGAGTATGCACCGCTGGGACATACTGAGTTTTCTTCCATCATCAACAAAATCAAGGCAGCCAAACCTGACTGGATTTATTCCACTGTCGTGGGCGGCTCTAACGTAGCCTTCTACAAGCAGTTAAAGGCGGCCGGACTTGATGGCACCAAGCAAAAATTGTTGTCGACCGTGGTTTCAGAAAATGAAATCGATGGCATCGGCAAAGACAATGCAGTGGGTTATTACGCATGCATGGGTTATTTCCAGAGTATCAAGTCGCCTGAAAACGAAAAGTTTGTGGCAGCCATCAAAGCCAAGTACGGTAAAGACCGTGTGGTGGGTGACCCCATGGAGTGCGGCTACAACGCTGTGTATTTGTGGAAACTGGCGGTAGAAAAAGCCAAGTCATTTGATGTGGCCAAGGTGATTGCCGCCTCCTCAGGCATTGAATTTAAAGCGCCTGAAGGCCTGGTGAGGATTCACAAAACCAACCACCATGTTTGGAAAAAAGTCCGTATCGGTCGTGCACGTGCAGACGGTCAGTTTGACATCGTTCACGAAAGTCAACTGACCGAACCAAACCCGTTCCCCAAGCTGTAATTTTTTGAAATGAAGTATTCGGATGGCCTGCCGGGTAACCGGTGGGCTGCCGAGGAGAGTTTCTGTGAGTCTTGAAATATTTTGGATGCAACTCTTCAGTGGCGTCAGCTATACGGCAATTTTGCTGCTTATGTCTTTGGGGCTGGCCATTGTTTTTGGCTTGATGGGTGTCATCAATATGGCGCATGGGGAACTGATGGCCTTAGGGGCCTACGTGACGTTCATGGTGGCCAATGTTTTTTTAACCGTATTTCCTAATTCGGTAGATACCTATATTTTGTTCGCCATACCAATTGCATTTTTGGTCACATTTTTATTCGGTATGTTCTTAGAGTGGTCAGTGGTGAGGTGGTTTTATAACCGGCCATTAGATACATTGCTGGCCACTTGGGGCTTGAGTTTGATTTTGCAACAAACTTACCGCACTGTGTTCGGCCCTCAAGAGGTAACCATACCTATGGCCTCATGGCTGGATGGAGCCATCGAGCCTTTCACCGGCGTGCAACTGCCCCTGAATCGGATTTTCATTATTGTGCTCACTTTGCTGGTGGTGGGCGTTGTGTATTTGCTTTTCTTTAAAACTTCCATGGGTTTAAAAGTCCGCGCCATTACGCAAAACCGCGCTATTGCTGAAACGGTGGGCATCAATACACGCCAAGTCGACATGTATACCTTTGCGCTTGGCAGCGGATTGGCGGGAATTGCTGGTAGCGTGTTCACGATGATCGGTTCTACCAATCCGGGGACCGGACAGCTGTACATCGTGGATACCTTCATCGTGGTTGTATTCGGTGGTGTTGCCAGTCTCATGGGTACCGCGTTGTCGAGTTTCATCATCGCGCAGTTACAAACAACCTTTGAATTCATGACCACCAGCTCCTATGCAAAAGTTCTGCTCATGCTGATTGTGGTGGTGATTCTCTACTACCGTCCAAATGGCTTGTTTTCTCCCAAAGTGAGGAGTTGATATGCCAAAAGAGTTTTTACGTCCAAGTTGGTGGGTGAATTTCTCCATCATTTTTGGCTTGTTGTTGCTGTTGCCGCTGTTCTCACCAGAATTCAGAGTACCGCTTTACGGCAAGTACCTGTCGTTTGGTTTTGTGGCCTTGGGCATTGTGCTCAGCTGGGGCTATTGCGGCATTCTCAGTTTGGGTCAAGGCATCTTTTTTGGCATTGGCGCATATTCGTTGGCTATGTTTTTAAAGCTGGAAGCTTCCAGCCCAGAACTGCCAGACTTCATGGTGTGGAGCAGCGTGGAGCAATTGCCACTGGCCTGGGTACCTTTTCAAAGTTTCAGTTTTACTTTGTTGTGCATATTTATATTGCCCGTTTTAGTGGCATTTCCATTCACCTATTTGATTTTTAAAAAACGCGTCAGTGGTGTGTATTTCGCGATTTTGACACTGGCGCTTTCTCTGACCATGACGGTATTGATCATTGGCAGCCAAGGCGGCACGGGTGGTGCCAATGGCATCACAGATTTCAGCACTTTGCTCGGCTGGGATGTGGCTTCGGATGAAGCTCGCAGTCGCTTGTACTACATCATGCTGGGATTGTTGGCGCTGTGTGCAGCCCTCGTGCAATACCTTGTTTCTTCTCGCTACGGAAAAGTCTTGATAGCGATCAGGGACAGAGAAGACCGTGTTCGATTCTCCGGTTATGACACGGCATGGATCAAGGCTGCCACTTTGTCTGCGTCATGCGTACTTGCATCTATTGGCGGAGCGATGTTTGTATTGTTCACTGGGTTGATCACACCTCAGCTCGTAGGCGCGGTCGCATCCGTTGAAATGATTGTGTATGCCGCCTTTGGTGGTCGTGTCTCTGTGCTGGGTGCGGTGTTCGCTGCATTCTCTATAGGTTGGCTGAAATCAGCTTTGTCAGAGCAGTTTCCACAGGGCTGGTTATTCTTTCTGGGTGGTTTGTTCTTGCTCGTCACGGCGGTGCTTCCCCAAGGTTTGGCAGGTTTACTTGGCATGTTTAAAAAACGACCTAAAGCTACAGGTGAAAGCCAATGAGTAACCAAGCATTGTTGGAGGTGCGCGATCTATTGGTCAGTTTCGGCGGTTTTGTGGCCATAGACCATGTCAATTTGACCGTGCAGTCTGGTGAAATCCGATGCATCATCGGGCCCAACGGCGCTGGCAAAACCACGTTGCTGGACGCCATTTGCGGCAAGACACCAGCGACACAGGGCAGTATCTTTTTCAAAGGCCATCAAATTGACAGTGAGAGTGAATTCAAGCGCACCCGCATGGGGATGGGCAGAAAATTCCAGACACCCTCGGTCTACGATGATTTAACGGTTTACCAGAACATACAAATTTCGGTACCCAAAGGGCAGAGTATTTTGTCTGCCATCTTCAACAGTGATGACCAGTTCAATCAAGAAATTCTTGAAGTCGCGCAGACCACCAATTTGGTCAATATGCTGGATGTTCAAGCAGGCACCCTGAGCCACGGTCAAAAGCAATGGTTGGAGATAGCGATGCTGTTGATTCAGCATCCGCAACTGCTTTTGCTAGATGAGCCAGTCGCCGGCATGAGCTTGAAAGAGCGTGACCAAACGGTTGATTTGATTCAGCGTATTTCTGCCATTCAAGCGATTGTCGTGATCGAGCATGACATGGATTTTGTCAAGAAGCTTTCAGGCAATGTCACGGTTTTGCACCAAGGAGCGATTTTGTGCGAAGGTTTGATTGAGCAAATCCAGGCAGACCCGCGTGTGCGTGAAGTCTACTTAGGCGATTAGAGGATAAGCGAATGACTTTGCTACACACAACAGACTTGATGGCTGGCTATGGACAAAGCATTGTTTTGCATGGTGTGTCTTTTGATATGAAGGCACACGAAGCTGTGGCTGTGGTTGGAAAAAATGGTATGTCCAAGTCTACTTTTTTCAAAACGCTGATGGGTTTATTGCCCGTGCATTCAGGTCGAATTGAGTTTATGGGGCAAGACATCACTCGCTTGCCGGTGTTTGAGCGCGCTCGCATGGGAATGGGCTATGTGCCGCAAGGCCGCTTGTTGTTCAGTCAGTTGACAGTAGAAGAAAACCTGTTTTCTTCCCTCAACACCGGACGGCTCAAAAAAATTCCTGATCTGGTGTATGAATTGTTTCCTGTGCTGTCTCAGATGAAGGATCGCAAAGCGGGTAATTTGTCCGGCGGCCAACAACAGATGGTTGCCATTGGTAGAGCTTTGACGGCGGGTCCGAAACTTTTGATTTTGGATGAGCCAACCGAGGGGATTCAGCCTTCCATCATCAAGGAAATTGCAACGGCGCTGGTCAAGTTGCAAAAGGCAACCGATTGCACGGTTTTGTTGTCAGAGCAGGTGTTGAGTTTTGCGGTCAGTGTGGCTGATCGTTTGGTTGTCCTGGAGCGCGGCGCCATCGTGCATAGCTGCGGCAAGGATGCAGGGGAAGTTGATGCCGTCAAGGCATTTTTGACAATTTAACAATTCACAGGAGAACTCAAATGAGACATGGTGATATTTCAAGCAGCAAGGATTGTGTTGGCGTTGCAGTTGTTAACTACAAAATGCCCCGTTTGCACACCAAAGCAGAAGTACTGGATAACGCTCGCAAGATTGGCGACATGTTGATCGGCATGAAGCAAGGTTTGCCAGGCATGGACTTGGTGATCTTCCCCGAATACTCTACCCACGGCATCATGTATGACTCCAAGGAGATGTACGACACGGCTGCCACGGTGCCCGGCGAAGAGACTGAAATTTTCGCGGCGGCCTGCCGCAAGGCCAAGGTTTGGGGCGTGTTCTCTTTGACCGGTGAGCGACATGAAGAGCATCCCAAAAAAGCACCTTACAACACCTTGATTCTGATGAACGACAAGGGTGAAATCGTGCAGAAGTACCGCAAGATCATGCCTTGGGTGCCTATTGAAGGTTGGTATCCCGGAGACTGCACTTATGTGTCCGATGGTCCTAAAGGCATGAAGATCAGTCTCATTATTTGTGACGATGGCAACTACCCTGAAATATGGCGCGATTGCGCCATGCGCGGCGCGGAGTTGATTGTGCGTTGCCAAGGTTATATGTACCCCGCCAAAGACCAACAAGTGATTGTGGCCAAGGCCATGGCATGGATGAACAATTGCTATGTTGCCGTTGCCAATGCATCCGGTTTTGATGGTGTGTATTCTTATTTCGGTCACTCTGCTATCGTTGGCTTTGATGGCCGCACACTTGGCGAATGCGGCGAAGAGGACATGGGCATACAGTATGCAGAACTCTCTGTCAGTTTGATCCGTGATGCGCGGCGTACCATGCAGTCGCAAAACCATTTGTACAAGTTATTGCACCGTGGCTACACTGGAAAAATCAATTCCGGAGAAAATGCAAACGGTGTGGCAGCATGTCCTTTCGAGTTTTATTCCAAATGGATCAACGATCCAGAGGGCACTCGCAAAATGGTTGAATCCATCACCCGGTCCACACCCGGTACGGACGAGGCGCCGATTGAGGGTATCCCCAACCAATCCACCAAGCACCGCTGACACCAGACTAACCCAGGCGCCTCGGCTTGCGGTTTTTGGCAAGCTAGGTGCCGATGGTGTTCACCAACAATGCCTTGTTAACCCGGTGATTTCCCTTTGACTATTTCCTACCATCCGCTTGGTGACGAAGAACTGGTTTTCCGGCAGGCTTTCAACCACCATCTGCCGTTGCTCATCAAAGGCCCTACCGGATGCGGCAAAACACGTTTTGTCGAGTACATGGCGCAAGCGTTGAAGCTGCCGATGTGGACAGTCGCCTGCAATGAAGACACCAGTGCCAGCGATCTGGTGGGACGCTATATCCTGAAAGGCAATGAGACGCCTTGGATAGATGGGCCCCTCACGCAAGCTGTCAGACAAGGCGGCATTTGTTATTTAGATGAAGTGATTGAAGCCCGTCAAGAAGCGCTGGTGGTTTTAAATGCTTTGGCTGACCATCGTCGCCAATTATTCATTGACAAGACCAATGAAGTTTTGCATGCACCTGCCCATTTCATGTTGGTGGTTTCTTACAACCCCGGGTATCAGAGCGTGATGCGCGACTTGAAAGAATCGATCAAGCAGCGTTTCGTTGCGGTGCGTTTTAATTACCCGGCTATTGAACTTGAACAAACGATCATTGCCAGTCAATCCGGTTGTTCTTTGGCGCTGGCCCGCGCACTTGCAAATTTTGGGGTCAGCTCACGCAAAATGGCCAGCAGTGGTTTATTTGAAGGCGTGTCCACCCGCATGTTGATCCATGCAGCTAAGTTGATGTCGCATAAGACGGGGCAGCAAAATTTATTAGAGGCGGCATTGATAGATCCCGTTACTGATGAACCCACCATCCGGGCAAGTTTGCTGGCTTTGCTTCCACTGGTTATGGCTGCAGTTCACATTTGATCACATAGCCATGGATACAGTGATTGCTGATAAGTGGCTTGAATCCGTCTTTCGTGGTTTGCAGCTCCCTGCGCAAAGTATGCCTGTGGTGTCTGTTGAGAGAAAACAGCAACAGCAACGATTGGCCATCACGCCATTTGGTTTGTCATTGCCGCACAGCTTGTCGCAGCAACTTTCTGGTGTGTTGCAAGGTAGCTATCTGTCCGTCGATTTGCTGTGCATGGTGGCACACGCTAAAGCCCATTTAAAGCACTCCGCGTTTTTTCAGCCAGTAGGAAAATTCAAACATCTATCGTTGGCACTTATCTCTTTGCTGGAAGATGAAAGGGTGGAGCGCCTGATCAATGAAGACATTGAAGGTATTGGGGCCGTATTCACGTCGCGCCTGGATATAGAGCAGGCATTGGGTATCGGCGGCGTTGAAACCCAGTTGGCCAAAATGTCTGTGTGTTTGAACCGAAGACACAATGTGTATGAGGATTATTGGTGCGGTAAGGCGCTGGACATGTATGAGCAAGCTTTGAGCAGCGGTGGTGGGTTTGCTGCATTGCGAGAAGCTGGGTCAATTTTGGCCAATGACCTGGGCCAAATGCGTTATCGGTTTGACCACACGAAATATGCGGTTTGGCCGGCTTACCGGGATGACAACTCCATCCTTTGGACAGATGCAGCCGCAGAGCAAAAAGTGCAGGAAACCATCTCCCATTCGCATGACAGTGTAGCTTCAGAGCAAGACTTGCCACCCAAAGAAGAGAAGCTGATTTTTTACTATGACGAATGGAATGCCAATACGCAAAGCCTGAACAAGGCTTTTGCTACCGTGAACCATTCGGGCTTGTTGCCGGGCTCTGGCTTAGAACGTATCCCTCTTCGTGATGCACATATGGCATTCTTGAAATCCCGCAAAAAGCGGTCAATGCGTGGCGAGTTCAAGTTATCTGTTGAGTCAGGTGATCAACTGTGGCTTGACAAAGCCATAGAGCGCAGCATTGATCTGCGTTGTCAGATGTCCCCGGATGAAAATATTTTTCAGCAATGGCAAAGACAGCAATTGAGTGCCGGCGTGATGGTTCTGATAGATGCATCAGAATCAGCCAACGACCGCATCGCAGGCAGCTTCACCAGTATTCTTGATCTGGAAAAAAAAGCCATTTTCTACCTGGCCGATTTTTTTCAATCATCGCGTATTCCTTTTGCTATATCGAGTTTTCATTCAAATACCAAGGACGATGTCAGTATTACCTTGCACAAGGATTTTGTGTCGCCCTGGTCTGATACCCAGCGCAAAGCTCTGCAAGGATTACAGGCTCACTATTCCACCAGACTGGGCGCCGCACTGCGGCATATGAGCAGTTTGTGTGCAAACCGTCTACAGCAACCTATGGTGCTGGTTTTGACCGACGGTGTGCCCAGTGACGTTGATTGCCCAGATGAAAATTATTTATGGCAAGACAGCCAATTTGCAGTAGCTCAATTGAAAGAAGAAGGTACGGGCGTGATGTGCTTGAAAATAGGCGCTTCGCAGGCGCATATTTGCCAGAAGATTTTTGGTTTGTCGCAAACGGTGTTTTGCGAGGCGGATAATATTGGGTTGGCTATCCGCAGTGTATTGAAAAAAATCAGAAAGAGCATTCCATGAAGACCGCTATCCCTGTCGGCGTACTTTTCTCGCAAACAGGTGCTACATCCGTTATTGAGAAAACACAACTACATGCCACCCTCCTAGCAATTGAAGAGGTCAATATCCTGTTGTCAGCGCACGGTTTGGAAATTAAGCCGTTTTGTATGGATCCGCAATCAGACCCATATCTTTTTTCTTCAATGAGTGAGAAGTTAATCGCTGAGCAGGGAGTCACGGTCATTTTCGGTTGCTACACATCCATTAGCCGCAAGTCAGTGTTGCCGGTGATTGAAAAACACAACAAACTGCTTTTTTATCCCACCTTGTATGAAGGCTTTGAGTTTTCACCCAATGTGATTTACACCGGCGCGTGTCCCAATCAAAACATCATTATCTTGGCTGAATTCATGTTCTCCAAGTTTGGTAAAAATTGTTATTTGGTTGGCTCTGACTATGTTTACCCTTATGAGTCCAACCGCATTATGAAAGACATGGTCAACGGTTTCGGCGGGAAAATCATGGGTGAGCATTACCTCAGCATCGAGTCATTGCATGCTGAATTCAGACCTGTGGTGGATGACATTGCCGCATGCAAACCTGACTTTATTTTCTCTACGGTTGTCGGTGCGGCTACAGCAGCCTTTTACGAAACATATGCACAAGCAGGCTTACAACCGCTGACTTTGCCTATAGCCAGTTTGACCACCTCCGAGGCTGAGTTGGTGAGCATGCAAGCATTTGCCAGAGCGGACCATTTCACCGCAGCCCCTTTCTTTGCTTCAATGCTCAAGCATTCAACTTTGCCTTCCTGGCAGCAATTGTCTGCCCATACAGGTGAAGTGCCTATTAATCAATGCTGGGAATCAGCATACTTTCAGGTTATGCTGTTTGCGAAAGCACTGATCGAAGCAGAAGATGCCCATACAGACAGTCTACTGAAAGTACTGCGCGGTATGGAAGTGGAGGCGCCTCAAGGTCGTATTCGAATCGATCCAGACAACAACCATTGCTGGCTGTACTCGCGTATCGGTAGATCCAGGGCCGACGGAGATTTTGACATCGTGAAGGAATCCAAGAGGACAGTGCGGCCTGACCCGTATCTGATGTCCTATGCCATTTCTGCTTTGTAGTTTTTCCACTTTGACAGTTTGTGCTTTTCGTCGCCTTTGTAGATTCTTTTCATCAGGGAGGACTTATGGAACAGCGAGATGTTGTTGCAGGTTTGCGCCAAATGCAGGTGGGACTGTGCCATCCGATCGGTGCTGAATGCCGTTTGATTTCCCAGCAACTTGAGCGACTAGGCATGACATACAAGCAAGTATGGCCACCCGTGATGAGTGATTTGCTCGGCGTCGATCTGGTGGTGCTGGCGTTGGTACCCGAGGCCTTTATCAAGATTGACAAGGCCTTGCTTCAAACTTTGAAAAATAAAATCGTCGTATCTGTATTGCAGTTTGAGAGCCCTACTGTGCTGGATTTGGCTTGTCAGTTGAATTCATCATCGCTGTTGTTTTCACCAGTCAAACCGTTTGGCGTGCTATCAGCCATTGTGCTGGCAGTCAACCAGCACAAGGTGCGTGAAGATTTGTTAAAGCGCATCCATAAGCTGGAAGGTCGGGTTGAATCTGTTCGCATCATTGAACAAGCCAAGCGCTTTCTCATTGACACCAGTGGTATCAGCGATACCGAGGCTTTCAAAATTATTCGCAATCGCTCTATGGATAAACGCTGCTCAGTCGAAGAGGTTGCGCACAGCATCATCACAGCCAAGGATGCACTTGAGTCTGCGTTGGGTGAAAACTCGCCGGTCAGTGGCGCTCACAAATCTGAGTCCAAGTCCAAAGTGGCGGGTTCTGTGGTTCGTATCAAATGAAGCCACCGGCGATCGGTATTAAGCCCTGATTTAGCGCTGAATTCAATCGATGCACCTTGGGGATGCATCGTATCGGTGCAATTCAAGCGCATCCATCTGATTTCACGCACCTAAACAGTTCAATCCAGTGTATTTACAACATGGCACAAGCCTTGCAATGGTAGATGGCGCAGCCCACAAGGCGCGTTTCTTCTAACCCTTGAATTGATTTGGAGCCCATCGCATGATTAACCGTCGCTTTCATTTGAAAACCTTGGTCGCTGCCG
>Ga0315909_10009081_pt1 | contig 10799 bp, 9 predicted proteins | sample LakEriMetagenome_11_FD_203527 | JGI IMG/M metagenome (GOLD analysis project Ga0315909, IMG submission 203527) | Freshwater fungal communities from buoy surface, Lake Erie, Ohio, United States - Buoy 2 MA125 | ecosystem: Environmental > Aquatic > Freshwater > Lake | place: USA: Lake Erie, Ohio...
TTCCGGTGATGCCCGGAGTGATGATGCTCGAAGCGTTGTTTCAAGCATCGATGTGGCTGATCCATGCCACCGATAACTTCGAGCACTCAATGCTCACACTCGATGAGGTTCGCAATGTCAAGTTCGCCGATTTCATGCAACCAGGTCAAGTCTTGACCGTAACGGTCGAGTGGGACAAATCCGATGAGAATACCGTCAAGGTAAAAGCCCAGGGGATGCGTGGGGATGTTGTCGCCGTCAGCGGTCGACTGGTGATTGGCAAACGGAACTTGGGTAGCCATGGCGATGCGCAGTTGCAGGCAGCCGATGAGTTCGCACGTTCGACGATGCGTCAAGAGATCGAGCAATTGATCGCCAAAGGTTCTAGTGCTACTGCAGGGGCTTGAGAATCACGGCTCCCAACGGTGGGATCGTTAGTTCTAACGATGCATTTTGGGCGTGGTAGGGGACTTGAGCATCGGCGTAGATTACACCTGGATTTCCAATCCCTGATCCTCCATAGATGGACGCATTGCTGTTGAAGATCTCGCGATAGCCCCCTGCAAACGGAACACCCACTCGATAGGGGCGAACCACAGGTGTAAAGTTGCAGCATACGAGCAAGTGCTCTGAGGATTGAGTATCGTGGCTTTTACGCAGGTAGACCAGAACGCTATCGTGAGCGTTTCGGCAGTCGATCCATTCGAAGCCTTCGCCACTAAAGTCGAATCGATGCAGCGGTTTTTCGCTGGCATGCAATCGGTTCAAATCGGCCACGAGTCGTTGGATTCCAGCATGGGTTTCCCATTGCAAAAGCTCCCATTGGAGCTGGGCGTCGTAGTTCCATTCGTGCCACTGAGCCAGCTCACCTCCCATAAACAGCATCTTCTTGCCAGGGTGTGTCCACATGTAGGAAAACAGCAGGCGTAGGTTGGCGAACTTCTGCCACAAATCTCCAGGCATCTGGCCGATGAGCGATCCTTTGCCGTGGACAACTTCATCATGCGAAAGCGGAAGTTGGAAATTTTCGGAGTACGCGTAGATGAGGCTAAAGGTTAAGTCGTTTTGGTGGTGTTTGCGATGGATCGGATCGCGCCGCATGTAACGGAGCGTGTCGTTCATCCAGCCCATGTTCCATTTCATAGAAAACCCTAAGCCGCCGACATCCACCGGATGGCTGACGCCAGCCCAAGCGGTCGATTCCTCAGCGATCGTTAGAATCCCTGGATACTCCGCATGGCATTGGCGATTGAATTCGCGGACGAAATGGACGGCAGCAAGGTTTTCACGGCCTCCCATGTGGTTCGGGATCCATTCCCCTTCCTTGCGCGAATAGTCCAGGTAGAGCATCGACGCTACGGCATCGACGCGGAGTCCATCGATATGGAACTTATCGAACCAAAACAGCGCATTGGAGATCAGAAAGTTACGAACTTCGTGTCGAGAGTAATTGAACACCATGGTGCCCCAATCGGGATGCTCGCCCTGGCGAGGGTCTTCGTGTTCGTAAAGAGCAGTGCCATCGAAGCGATACAAGCCATGAGCGTCTCGAGGGAAGTGAGCCGGTACCCAGTCGATGATCACGCCGATGGAGTGTTGATGGCAGTAGTCGACAAAGTACATGAAATCTTCGGGACTTCCGTAGCGACTTGTGACTGAAAAGTAACCTGTGGTTTGGTATCCCCAGGACCCGCTGAAGGGGTGTTCGGAGACCGGCATGAGTTCCAGATGGGTAAAGCCCATCTGCTTGCAATACTCGACCAATTGATGGGCCAGTTCTCGGTAACCTAACCAACCATGATTGGCGTTGTCGCATTTTCTCCATGAACCTAAATGGACTTCGTAAATCGAAACCGGTTTTTGAAGGATCCGATTCTCGGCTCGCTCGGCGATCCACTCAGAGTCTTGCCACCGATATTCGAGGGTATGGACGATCGACGCGGTTCGAGGGGGAAGCTCTGAATAGAAGGCCAACGGGTCGGCTTTGTCGATAACGCCCCCATCGATCGAGCGAACCCGGAACTTGTACTTCATCCCATTGCCGATGTCCGGCACGAACAGTTCCCAAATTCCCGACGGCGATTGCTTGTGCATCATGTGGGCTCGGCCATCCCAATGATTAAAGTCGCCGACGACTTGGACACTTTGTGCATTGGGTGCCCAAACGGCAAAATTAACACCTTGGTGGCCATCGACACTGCGAAGATGCGCACCGAGTTTTTCGTAGATCTTCCAATGGTTCCCGGAACCAAACAAATAGCGGTCGAAATCGCTAAACGAGAATCCGACACTGTAGGGATCGATTTGATGCGTCACGTTGCCAGAAGCTCCAGAGAGTTTGAATCGGTATGCGGGAGGCTGTGGATCATCGAGTCGAGGTAAGACACCTTCATAGAAGCCCCATGGGTGCAACCGTCGCATGGGAAGCGTCGCACCGCTTCGCTGATCGACCAACCATGCTTGTTGTACTCCAGGGAAATAACCTCGCACGGCCCAGGCTTGTTGGTCTTCGATAGCATGGGCACCTAAAAGATCTTTTGGGAAGGGGCTGGTGCCATCGAGAATACTACCGAGTGAATCGAGGTTCAGGTGGGTCTTCACACGCGAGTCCTTTGAGCGAAGTGCCGCCTTGAAGTGGCACCGTGAAGATCTCGCACTTGAGATCCTAGCGCCTGGCTCGGTAACTATCCGGTTTCGGATCGAGCATCAGCATCGATCGAAAGGCATACACGAGCATTGTATCGGCTCGAAGCACGCATCTCCATATCCAAGTGCTAGGCATTTGGAGAATAGAGACCGCACTGGATTGAGCATTAGCCACGGTATTAGCCACAGTGCAGTGGCCGGATGTCTGCCCGGAAGACCCTGTCTGGTATTTTGGGTTTGCGGGATCAACCCATGGTTCTGCAAGGCGCGTCATGGCCGAGAAGGATCGAGAACGCACCCTAGGAGTTTCAGAAATGATTTCCTCTTTGGGTTGCCCCGCAGTTTCTTTGGACGCCAAGGTTTCCACGGGAACATCCCTTCTGTCCCCATCGACACGATCTTGCTGGGCGTCGTAGGCCATCCAACGGCAAGTCACCTCATGGTACTTCAAGGCCACGTCGACTCTCCGCCAAAGGTCTTGGTTTCGAATCGGTTGGATCGAGCCAAAGTGCTCCCAACAAAAGTCATTGTCTCTCCATTCGGCCAGCCCGTACTGGAGTCCCCGAGCCACGTAGCGATTGGTGGTTATCAAGGTGACTTTGCTCGGTTGATCGAGAGCCTCAAGACCACGTATGACAGCCATGAGGGATATTCGGTCTGGATGGAGGATTTCTTCGTAGTCCCAAGCTTCGATCTTGTGACCCGATTCGACATTTTCAAGGACGAAGCGCCAGCGACTCGCATCGTCTTCGGGAAAGCCAAAGCCTGGGCCGGCATTTCCCTCGCAAAACAACAGATAGTGTGGCTTGATGGATGTGATCATGCGTCGTTTGGCTTGGAATGCTACAAACAATATAAGAATCGCTCAGATATCGAAAGCTTGCGCGATGATATAGTTCGAGAGTGGACTTCGAAAGTCAAACTCTGCGGATTGCTGAAAATAAATCGCCATCAATTCGACTGTGACGATTGGTTGTATTGTAATCGCAAAATCGGAAATGCAAGTTAGAATTTAGGAGCGATTGTGCTGGCGTCGGTAGCGTCCTGGAGGCTGCCCGAAAGCTTTGCGAAATGCAACACTCATGTATTCGACGTGTTGAAAGCCAGACTTGCTCGCGATGGCATCGACCGAAAGATCTGTTTGTTGCAGCAGTTCTTTTGCGCGCGTGAGTCGAATCATTGAAATCATCGCATGAGGTGTCTTGCCGGTTGCTCCGACAAAACGGGTTTCAAGCATTCTGCGGGATAACGCAACATGCCTGAGCACCTCTTCGACTTGGATACCATCGCAAGCGTGATTGCGGATAAACTCGATCGCCTTGGCGACCAACGGATCGGCAACTGCAGTGATGTCGGTCGATTGACGCAAGACCAAACCTAGCGGAGGCATGAGTCGAAAGGGAGCTGAGAAGTCGGATTGCTTCGACCGACTACGACTCGACATGGCTTGGTCTAGCCACTGCGCTGCAAAGTAGCCTGCACCTAGAGCATCCGGGGCGATGCTCGTAAGCGATGGTCGAGCCAGTTGGCATAGAATCGGATCGTTATCCACACCGATGACTGCGATTTGTTCAGGCACCGCGATCCCATGATTGCGGCAATGATCCAAAATAACCTGTGCAGTGATGTCGTAGGCGCAGAAGAGTCCGACGGGTTTGGGAAGTTGGACTAGCCACTGTGCTAGATCTTTTTGTGAACTGCTGGAACTCGAACTTCGAAACGGATTCGGGGTTCGATAGATTTCGCATCGGTATTGGGCTTGTTGGCAACATGCGACAAAGCCTTCGCATCTCCACACAGACCAATTCAAACCTTTGGGCCCACAGAATGCGAAATGACGAAAACCTCGCTCGAAAAGATGCTCAAAAGCCAGTTTCGCAATGGCCTGATCGTCTGTTTCGATCCAGGGAATATTCGCTACACGCCTGGCCGAGGATACATCGACAACTGGAACTTTCAGGCTCGATACAGCTTTCGCAATTCGATCGGTTTCGATTCTTGCAATGGCTCCGTCGATGCGGGTGTTTTTGAGCCATGCAGGAGGTGCCGCACCCCGTTCCTGTTCGGGCAAATAGATCGACCAAGCGTCGTGCTCGCGATGGTACTTGACGATCCCTTCGAGCAGACCTCGTGCATAAGCATTGGAGGTCTCGATCAGCAAGGCAACACTCTTGCGGCGTTTCACAGCGGTTCACACAGAGCCAAGCCGAGCAGAACGAGGTTTTCGACGTAGGTCGCAGGTGCTGCGATGTGCTCGAGCACCAGTCGTCCATCCCCTCCAGAAATCACGACTGGAATTTCGCTCTTGCCGCCGATCTCCTGGCGATAACGTTCGACTAAGTAGCGGACTCCGCCGACGAGCGACGCATGGACACCTGCAGCAATCGCTTCCTCGGTGTTCTTTCCAGGCAATGCTGGCAGTCGATCGATCGAGTCGGTCGGCAACCACGGCAACTGATCGGTACCAGCGGCCAAGTATTGCAAAGCCAAACCCGCCCCAGGGAGAATCGACCCGCCTTGGAAGCGTCCCTGTGCATCGATCCAGTCGACCGTCAGTGCCGTGCCCGCTTGGACGACGATCACCGGTGACCGAACAGATCGGCCTTCAGATCTGCTGCGACTCTCGTTCCAAGCGTTGGCGGCGCGAGCGGCCAAGAGCCGATCGATGCCGACCTTTTCGGGATAGTCGACCTGGGCCTCGATTCCCACGAGTCGATGATTGATGACTTGATAGATGATCGGAGTTTCACGCGGAGCGAACTTGGCGTTTTTCTCAATTGCCGCTACGAGATGTTCGAGGGCTTTGCGATTCACGCTACCGATGCGCCAGATCACTCCATCGACAGGATGCTCCTGGCTGGTGACTTGCTTGACGAGCCATTCGTAACCTTGGGCATCATCGATGTGGGTCCACCGCCGATTTTCGGATTCGGCTGGTTCAGGACGATGCTTGCTGATCTTTTGGCCGATCGAACTCCAAGATAGTTTGACGACCGGGCCAAAGATCTTCGCACTGATGTAATCAACGCGATTGTCGCAATTGCTTTTGCAAGCCCTCAGGCCACTGTTTCCGATATCGACGAGGATCATTTCGCGTGGGCTTTAATTCGCTTTTGATCGATACTCCGCTAACAAATCGGAGATGCGTTGAACCAATTGACGCAAGCCCGAACCGGTCACGGCGCTTACCAAGAGTATGTCTTGCCTATCGAGTTGCTTGGCCAACTCAGCGTGGATTTCAGAAGCTCCCGGCAATTCCGCTTTCGTGACAGCGACGATCTCAGGTCGCTGGGCTAGCTCTTGGCTGTACTGAGCAAGTTCGCTACGAATGGTCTTGTAGTTGAGGATCGGATCGGTTTGATCCATCGGACAAGGTTCAACAAGATGCACCAAGATACCGGCCCGCATGATATGGCGCAAAAAGTCATGCCCTAGACCATGTCCCTCGGCGGCCCCTTCGATCAGGCCTGGGATATCGGCGAGCACAAAACTGCGATCCTCGTCGGCTTGCACCAATCCGAGATTCGGAAACTTGGTCGTGAAAGGGTAGTCGGCGATCTCTGGCCTTGCGCGGGACAACCGCGAGAGCATCGTGCTTTTGCCGGCGTTGGGCATTCCGATGAGCCCCACATCGGCGATCGATTTGAGTTCGAGGATGATGCGTCTGGTTTCGCCCATCGCTCCAGAGGTTGTTTCGCGGGGAGCTTGGTTGGTCGATGATTTGAAGTGGGTGTTGCCCCATCCACCTTTCCCGCCTCGAGCGGCGATAATCTGATCGCCATCATTGACCAAATCGCGAAGTTCGAGTCCAGAGTCTTTATCGATCAAGACCGTTCCGGGGGGGACATCGAGAACCATGTCCTTGCCATTTCTACCGTGGCAATCGGATCCGTAGCCGGGTGAACCGTGATCGGCTCGCCAATGGCGTTGGTGTGCGAAAGATACCAGAGAGTTCACGCCAGATCTGGCGCGGATGATGATACTACCACCATCGCCGCCATCACCACCGGCAGGTCCACCACGAGGGTAATGCTTTTCACGGCGGAAGGCCATGCAACCATCCCCGCCTTTACCCGCAATGATCTCGATTTCAACTCGATCGACAAACATAGCGGATGCCTCCAGCAGCAGCGCTGAGAGATCGCGTTAGTTTGCCAAAGGCTTGACGTTGATGCGACGACCTTCTTGGTCGAAGTAGACATTGCCGTCGACCAAAGCAAAGATCGTGTAGTCGGTACCCATTCCGACGTTACGTCCAGGTCGCCACTTGGTTCCGACCTGGCGGATAAGAATGTTGCCCGGGGCGACTAGTTCACCACCGAATTTCTTAACTCCCAAACGTTGTGCGTTCGAGTCGCGTCCGTTTCGAGTCGATCCTTGTCCTTTTTTGTGTGCCATGATGCGCGGTCGATAGGTTCTTAGGTGGAATCAGTGGTCGTGGTAAAAAAATGCCTTGCCCAACTTTAGGGAGCGAGATTCTAGCGGTAAATCCACTGATAATCAAGGCGTTCTTTGAGGCCGAATTGCTGCAGATAATAATTGACCCTAGCTGGATCTTCATAGGCTGGCGGGCCGAGATAGATTCGATCCCGGGCTACATCCAAAGCGTCCCCGGGGCGCCAGAAGTAGATTCGAAGTGTTCGGCGAAGGTATTTCTTTTCGTTCCCAGAATCGACTTGGATTTGATAAGCGTTGGTCAATCCGCGGACATCGATCGCGAAGAAATCGAGCCGGGGGTCGACATTGGTCCATGTCGCCACGCCCCAAATCCCATCCTCTGGCCCTTTGCTCACAGGGACTTCCTGGCGGGCAATCTCGATATGGTCTGCCAACCGCCCTCCGGGAACCCTCTCCCTGGCCGCGATCGCTTGAACCGCAGGCATTAGGATTTGTGAATCCATGGCCAGTTGGCGTTCCTTGGAAAGGAGCGTAAATCGCGGAATAAACCGAACTGAATCGTAACGAACTCGCTTCGGTTCGCCCGGTACGGCTTCGGAATCCGAAGGATCCTTGATGGCCGGTTGAAGGTCGTCACCGGTGTAACGGATGCGGTAGACCAGATACCAAACGGTCTTTTTCTCCATGACCCCGTTAGCATTGGGGATGTCGACCTCGATGAGCCGCATCGGTTTGAAGGCGAATTCGAGGCCCCAGACCGGATGTCGGAAGGTGACGTTTTTGGATTGTGCCAGGAGTGTTTCGGCTGGCGAGGCGAAGTTTGGCTGGTTGTTTGGGAAATCCGGTGCGGTCCAGTTCAGCTCCGGGTGCTTGGCTACGAAATCCAAGTCAAAAGGCCCAAGCGCGGTGTCTTCGGCATTTTGATCCGAAGGGATAATCGTTAGGACACCATCGGCGAGTTTGCGGCCGGCAAGCCCCAGTCCGTTGTCCACAGCGTTGGCTTGATTTTGAGCCAACGCAAACGATTCGAGGGTGATAATTGCCACGAGGGCTGACACAGAGAGTCTGATCAGTTGCAATTTGAAAAAGGTTGAAAGTTGCACGTTAAGCCCCATGAGAGAATCCCAGACATCGTGCTTCGTCATCGGCACGGGGCCCCAGTATAGTTTCACAATGGGCTAAAACCGCAAGAAAACTTGATCAAAATTGGCGAATTTGACAGTTAGGCAGACCCGGTCAAATAGAGAAAGTGTACCGGGGCCGGGGCAAGGGACATCTCATGAGCCGGGGGCAAAGAACCATCCCGGCGGATTTCGAGAGCCGAAGAGCAAGCGGCAAGGCCGCATGGACTATATCGCACAGACCGATACGCAAAGACTATTTCTTGCGATGGCGAATCCGGGCTCGCATACGTCGCTTCTTACGCCCGATTTTACGTCGTCCACGTCCAGTTTTCTTTACACCCACGAAAAAGCCCCTGTGGAAATAGTCCCGGTGGAAATAGTGCCGGTGGAAATTCGAATCAAAGTTACGTTAAGGGGGGGCTAGCTTAGCAACGAAACACGGTTCGGGCAAGTCCCGCCGGGACACTTAGGATTGGGAAAACCGAAAATGTGGGTTTGTCACATCGAGTAGATCACATCGAGGGTTTCGTTACTGCGTGTATGCCCGAGGTTTAGCATGTGAGGCTAACTCCTGCATTTGGTCTAAGATTAAGACGATCTCGGGATCGATTTTGTTTTCGGGGACGAAAGGTACCAGGACGTGGTAATCGGTTTTGCGCATCAGCAGCGGTAATTCTTTCCGCTCATAAAGTTTTTTGAAAAGGGGATCCAAAAAATCGTCTGTCGCCTTGATATCAGGGCTTTGAATACCTGGTTTCCCCAGAACATCCAAAGCGCTTTGAACCTCATCGATGACGCTGTTCATTAGAGAGACCCAAGATTCCGTGAAAAGCTCCCCTTCGAGCCGAGTCCCTTCGTTTGCAGCCCACCGTTGGAGGGTTTGACGATCGATCAGATAGTTTTCTATCTCGCGACGAACCAGTGTGCGTTGGATCAGGAACGGTTCGTCAGGTTTCAATTCCAATTTCAGGCGGTCGAATAATGCAAAACCGACAAGATCTTCCTTGGCCTCTCGAAGCGCGTAAAAATGATCGCGGGCCTTACCGGGTTGGTTTGCTACGTAATGAGCAAATGGGCGTTCAAGAATCTTGCAAGCCGGATGATTCAGTTGTCTTGCAAAGGCGTGCAGGATAGCCAGATCTGTAGCACCTTCGAGATACAATACCCATCCAGTTGTTTCCGCTTGAAGATATTGCTCGAAGCCGACAGACTTTAACGACTTTGCAACTTGCTTCGAGTTGCTTCGGTCGTCTATTCGGTGAGGTTTCCCTAGAAATGCGACCACTGTATCTCGGTCAGCAGCTTCGTTGAGGATTACCTCGGAGTGACTCGCGGCTATGATTTGGCTGTTGGCTTTCGTCGCGGTTTGCGCCAAGGCGTTGTAGATCTGACGTTGGCGAAGTATTTCCAGATGGGCATCAGGCTCATCTAAAAGTAGTACCGATCCTGGATTAGCTGCCATATTTGCTAAGAGAAGCAGAGTTTGCTGTTGGCCTCTACCACCTGCAGATAGATCCAAATCAAAATCCTGCATGGTCCTGTAGGACATCTCGATTTCGCCACGCTCTTTGATATAGCTAGGATCCTTTAGCTTTATTCCGAAGAGATCCTGCATGGTCTGAACAATGTCCTGCCAGCATTCGGGATGGTTTTGAGAAGCATTCCAACAAAGATTTCGTAGGACCTCTGCGGTTCGCCCTTCACCGATTCGAACGTCGATTGCTCCTTGGTCCAAACGAGTTTCGTTGGCAGAGATTCCTGACATTGGGGGAAGAAATGCAATTTTAACAGAGCCTGCTAACGCAGGAACAACGCTTCTTTCCCCTTGGGCATCAAGCGTCGAGCGGCAATAGATAGACTCCTCGTTGGCGTAATCAAACTCCATGGATGCGTTCCAAACATTTTCACGATCGATTCCTTCGACAGCGATTTCGACAAGTAGATTCTTGGTTTTGTTTCCGTCGTCGATTTTATAACCCTGTCTTACACGGAGATTGCGCCACAAAAGCTTTGACGAGGGGATCGGAACTGCAACAAGGTCACGTCGATTGATCGTAACTGCTGATCTGTCTTTGGGGACATGTCCGTCGCCCCGTTTTTCCAACCAGCGACGAACACCGATATTCCAAAGAGCCAGAGCTTGAAGTGCCGAAGTTTTCCCCGAGTTATTTGGTCCAACGAAGACGACCCGATCTGCAAGTTCGATTTCAACGTCGTCGAAAACTTTGAAATTCCGTACGAAGAGTTTGTTCAGCATTATGGACAAAAAACACGCTTGAAAGGTCTACCCAGAGATTCAATTGAGGCATGCATCATAGCCGATTTTAGCCAAAACGTCTTTTACCTCTGGAAACTCCCGATGGCATTCGGCCAGTGCCAGGCAGATGAGTGGTGCAAAAAGGGTCAAAACGGTGATGATCGCAGCCGAGGCCAATTCGAAGAGGGCAACGAAGAAGTTCGAGATGCCGGCTGAAACGATCGATGCACCGGACCCTATAGCGGCCATAATGGTTGCCACGAGTCCCGATGTCACTCCGCCGCCGGCGATAGCCAATGCACTGATAGCGGGCCAAGTCCCGAGCCACTGGGTGTGTTCGGACAGCGAGAGCACACCGGCCTTATGAGCCAGTCCAGCAACAAGTGGTGGTACGA
>Ga0315909_10009087_pt1 | contig 10793 bp, 14 predicted proteins | sample LakEriMetagenome_11_FD_203527 | JGI IMG/M metagenome (GOLD analysis project Ga0315909, IMG submission 203527) | Freshwater fungal communities from buoy surface, Lake Erie, Ohio, United States - Buoy 2 MA125 | ecosystem: Environmental > Aquatic > Freshwater > Lake | place: USA: Lake Erie, Ohio...
ACGCTGGCTGGGCATGTTCCTGAGCGGCATTCCCGCGGCGGTTCAGGAGGCCATGGCAGATGCCCCGGCGGCCAGTTCCCGTAGATGAAGGGGCAAGCGCCAGGCCGCGGCGACAATGGGCTCAGAACCACAGCAGTGATCCCCATGGCCGATGCCGACCAGCGCAAGGAGGAGCAGCCGGCCGCGGCTGAGGGGGGCATCGACTGGGCCAACGTCGCCAGCGAGGTGAGCACGATGCTGGAGCTGAACCAGGCCGCCAACGAGGCCTGGCAGGGCCAGCAGGGCGGCAAGGGCAAGCGGAAGGGAGAAGACAGCTGATCTACAGGATCACAGCGCCAGCAGCAGGGACGGGCAGCAGTTCAGCACCTGGCAGAGGGCCCGGAGTCGCCCCGGGGTGGGCGCCAGTTGGCCGGCCTCGACCTTGGCGACCCATGGATGCTGCACACCCAGCTGGTCGGCAAGCTGCGCCTGGGTCATCCCTCGGGCCGTGCGCAGCACCCTGACCCGACCGCCCAGGACGCTGAGAACGTAGTCGTCGGGCGCGATTGCAAACACGTTCCGCTCAGGAACATTCTCCCCATACCGTACACATTGGCCCGCATCCTGTAGGCAGGATTCGATTGGCCATGAGCGAAGCACTGCGCTTTGATCGCGCCGAGATCTCGCCCGATTGGGAGGAGACTCCTGAGGGCTACTTGCGCATCAAGGCCACCTTCGCCCGCACCGGACTGCAGCGCTATCGGCGCCAGGACGGCAGTGAGGCCATCGAGTATCGGCCGGAGGAGGAGGTGTCCAAACAGGACGCCCTGCTGTCTCTGGCCAATCTCCCGGTCACCCTGGAGCACCCGCCGGAGCTGCTGACACCTGACACGTGCCGGCAGTACCAGCGTGGCCACACCGGCTCCCTGGTGGAGTACCGCACCCCGTTTGCCGTTGGCTTCGTGACGGTCACCGATCGCGAGGCCATCGATGCCGTCAAGCGGGGTGATGCCCGCGAGGTGTCGGTGGGCTATCGGGTCAAGTTCGATGCCACCCCTGGCACGACGCCCGATGGCCAGCGGTACGACGGCGTGCAGCGGGAGATCTCCGGGAATCACGTGGCGATCGTCCGCAAAGGCCGAGCAGGCCCTGACGTGCGGCTGCACATGGATTCCGCGACCGCCGTTGATCCCTACCCGGCCGACGGCCAACCACAACCCCAACAGGAGGACGAAATGACCGCAGTGGCTGCGCTCAGCACCGCCACCGAGGCTCTCGCTTCTGCCCTGACGGCTCAGGTTCGCGCCGACGCCAAGGGCAAGAAGAAGCCCCCCATGCCCGTCATGGAGGACGAGGAGACCCGCGAAGGCAGCGAGGACGAAGAGATGGAGATGGAGGAGGAAGAGATGGACGGCGGTGCCGCCAATCTCGGCTCCTACCAGATCCCCAAAAAGGATGGCGGCATGGCCGGCATGGTGCCCAAGGCCATGTACGACAAGGCCTGCGCTGAGCGCGACGATGCGATCGCCGCCCATGAGCGCGACCTCGGCCGCCTCGATGCCCTGGTCGATCGGCTTGATTCGCTGGAGCAGGAGATCGACAGCCGCGTCGACTCCGACATCGATGTCGACGCCCTGGTGGCCTCCCGCCTGGAGCTGATCGATCGCGCCACCGCCATCACCGGCGAGCGGCCCACCTTCGACGGCCTCACCGATCGCGAGGTGATGATCGACGCCCTCACCCAGGTGGGTGTCGATGCGGAGCGCTTCGAGGGGCGTTCCGACGACTACGTCGCTGCCACCTTCGACGCCTATGCCGAGCAGGGCATGGGCCGGGTCGACAGCGCCGATCCGCTGGCCGCCGCCATCGGCGGCATCCCCATGAGCTCCGGAGGGCAGGACGCCGCCCGTGAGCGCATGATCCGCGGCGCGCAGGAGAACTCCCGCAAGCCGCTCACCATCACCAAAGGAGCGTGACCCCATGGCTCAGACCTTCACTCCCACTCCTGTCACCTCCGGCGAAGGTGCGCAGTTCGACTACCCCCTCCAGCTCGATCGGGGACTGGTGGGCCAGATCGCCGACATTTCGATGAGCCGGGTGATCACCGGTGCCAACGAGACCGGCAACCTGCTGGCCTTCGGGGTGCCCGTGGTCGCCAACAGCGGCGGCCTGCTGGCCAACAGCTGCCAGCTGGCCACCGGCGCCGGCGCCATCCTCGGCATCACGGCCCGCAGCGCTGTCCACGAGAAGGTGGGCATCCCCGCCCCTGGCGCTGCCGCCTCCTACAGCGAGGGCATTCCCAACCTCAAGGCCGTCAACATCCTCACCCAGGGGACGCTCTACCTCGAGGTGATGGAGGCCGTCGCGCCTGGCGATGCGCTGCGCTTCCACAAGTCCGGCACCCATGCCGGCAAGTGGGGCAAGACCGCCAGCAATGGCAACACCCTCGCGCTGGCTGCCGGCGGCTGGGTGATCCGCAAGGCCGGCGCTGCCGGTCTCCTGCTGGCCCTGGAGGTCAACACTCCGGCCCAGCTCACGTTCACCGCTGACACCGCAGGTTGAGGTAACCACCGATGACTGTTCGCATGGACAACGCCACGCCTGGGGTCTTCCTCCAGCGTGAGCTTGAGCACATTCTTCCCAAGGTCTACGAGAAGATCTACGCCGAGATTCCTTACTCGCGAGTGATCCCCGTTTCCAACGAGGTGCCCGAGGGTGCGGAAACCTACAAGTACGAGATCTACGACTCCGTTGGTGAGTTCGATCTGATCTCGGACTTCGGCGATGACCTGCCCACTTCCGATGTGAAGCGTGGCGAGATCGTGAACACGATCCGCAACTTCGCGGGATCCTTCCGGTACACCACCGAGGAGATCCGCAAGGCGCAGTTTGCCAAGGTGAGCCTCGAGCAGCGCCGCGCTGATGCGGTGCGTGAGAGCTACGAACGGCGCGCCAACAAGGTCGCCCTGTTCGGCTACCCGGGCACCGGTCTGCGGGGCTTCTTCAACCATCCCGTGGTGGACAAGATCGTGGTGACTGGCTCGTCGAATGACGGCTGGTTCGATGGTTCCGGCATCACTCCTGACGGCATGCTTGCCATCCTCAACGAGGGCATCACCTACCAGGTGAACGCCTCGAAGATGGTCGAGCGCCCCGACACGATGCTGCTGCCCTACAGCGTCTACCGGAAAATCAGCACCACCCCGCGCAGCACCACCTCGGACACCACGGTGCTCGAGTATTTCCTGCGCACCAACCCGTACATCACCCAGGTGGAGCCCATCAATGAGCTCGACCCGGCCAACTCCGGCGGTGCTCTGACCGTGCCCCGGATTGTGATCTACAAGCGGGATCCCGGGAAGCTGCAGTTCCACGTGCCGATGCCGCTGAAGTTCCACCCGCCGCAACCGCGGAACCTGGCGTGGAGCGTGCCGGCGGAGGCCAAGCTCGCGGGCGTGGCCCTGTACTACCCCAAATCCATCACCTACGTCGACAAGGCTGGTAACTGATGTCTCTCGCCATCGCCTACACCCCTGAGCTGGCTGATCCGATCCTCGCCAACGTCGCCGGCGGCGCGGTCGTGGTTGCCTTTCCTGGAGAGGAGAAGAGCCTGGTTCTCAACCCCGGCAACAACTTCAACATCGACCAGGAGCTCTGGAAGCGCGCCCAGGAGCTGCCCAACATCCGCGAGATGCTGGAGCAGCGCCTGGTGGAAGAGATCGATCTCTCCACCGAAACCGTCAGCGAGACCCCGGCCGCGGCCGTGGTCTCCATCGCCAAGACCGAGCAGCGCGCCGCTCTGCGGCTGATTCACCACAGCCGCGATGTCGAGCAGCTGTCGGCCTGGCACGACGGTGACGAGCGGATGGCGATCCGCAACGCCTGCAAGCGCCGCATCGCCGAGATCGAAGGAGGCGACGGCTGACCATGGCGATCCCCAGCCGAGCGGAGTTTCTGGCCCGGTTCCCGGAGCTGGCGATTCATCCCGACCCTGTCGTCGATGGATCGCTGGCCCTGGCCGGCCGGGTCTGTGACGCCACGATCTGGGGAGACCTCCATGGAGATGGAGTCGCCTACTACGCCGCCCATCTGGTCACCCAGCGGGTCCGGCAGGTGGGCGCCTCCGTCAACCAGTCCACCGCTGACCCCTCGGGGGAAGGGGTGATGTCGACCTTCTACGGGCAGCAGTACGAGGCCCTGCGCCTCACCCTGCCGCTCACCGGCTTCGTGGTCTGATGCCTCTTCCTGTCGCCGCCTACGCCCCCCACGGGAACGCCCAGCTGACCTTCACGGTCAGCGGCAGCACCGTGACGGCAGATCCGGCCACAGGCAACCCTGTCGCCAGCACCGAGACCCTCGAGTACCTGGCGGCAGTGAAGCTCTCAGGCCCGAACTGGCAGAAGGTGGAGGGCGCCGACACCACCCTCTACCGCTGCACGGGCCGGCTGCTGTTCCCCGCGGCTCTCGATCCGCGGATCACCAACGGCAGCAAGGCCGCGGCGGTCATCAACGGCTACACGGGTCGCTTTGAGCTGACGTTCGACCTGGACATGGACGACGCCGTCTATTCCACGGTTCGGCAGTCGATTCAAGGCACGTTCCGCGTGGTGGGCGGCAAGCAGCTGCCCCCTCCGCCACCACCTGCCCCAGAGGAGGACTGAGGCCATGCCCCTCGATCTGCGCATTGAAGACGCCCTGCAGGAGGCCTGGGACGACCTGTCGGCCTACATGGGCCGGCGGTTCACCAACGAGATCAGCGACGAGAAGTGGGAGTGGCCGCGAGACCCGTCACCGCGGGACATCGTGGACACCGGCAACCTGCGGCGCAGCCTGCGGATCACCCGCGGGCTGAACCCCAACCAGCTGGAGACCTACTTCGACTGGACCGCCCCCTACGCCTCGGTGGTGCATGACGGGGCCGTGTTCAGATCGACCGATGCCGAGGGCAATGCCCGGAGCATGCCGGCCAGGCCGTGGACAAGACCCGTCCTCTACAACCCGGATTCGCTGGTGCGGTACTTCCAGGCCCGCTTTGCGCTGGCGATGCGGCGGAGGGCCGGGCAATGACCGTCCCTGCCCTGTTTGGAGCAACGATCCCCCAGCTGAGACAGGCCCTGCTCGATCTGTTCGGCAGCGAGCTGGGCACCTACACCCTGCCGAATGGCAGCACCCAGCCGGCCCTCTACGTGGTCGGATCACAGCAGGTGCCGCCGGACTGGCGCGTGGCAGGCATCGAATGCGTGCTGCTTGATGCGCCACCCCTCCAGCCCCTGGGGGGAGTCGGAATGCTCAAGGCCAATCGGATCTGGACGCTGCAGTTCCGCTGCTACGACACCGATCAGACCCTCAACGCCGTTCAGCTGCTGGCGTTCAGGGCCTGGCCATGGGCGCAGCCGCGTCGGTTGCCGGCGACCGACGACACCTACGAACAGCTCACCTACGAGCTGAACGACCCCGTACTGATCACCCCACTCTGAGGAGCTCACCATGGCTGACTTCGCGATCGGCGCCGCCTTCCACAAGGCGCACCGCACCCTCGTCCGGGCTGTGCCCCTGACCCCCCCGAACCGCCTGTTCGCCACCCGCGACAGCGCCGGTTTCGTCACCCTCCCGGGCCTGCCGCCGGGCCAGGGCTACATCGAGATGCAGGGCGTGACGTCCGCCAGCTTCCAGGTTGACGACAACGACCAGGAGTTTCGCCTCATGGGCGATGACGGCTGGAGCGATTCGGTCACCACCGGCAGCCGAGTCCGCAGCTCGATGCGCAGCTACTTCATCAAGAACATCGAAATCCCCGGTGGCAGCACCGTCCCGCAGTTCCGCGGCGACTACAGCGAGGACTTCGCCCTGGTCGAGCGGACTCGTTACGACAAGGAGTTCGAGATCTACTTCGAGCTGCTCAAGGAGATGGGCCGCCTGAATGGCAACACCGGCGACTTCATCTACGACTACGCCGGCTTCAATGGCGTGATCCGCAACTACAACGACGGCGGCCAGGCCGAAGGCCTCACCGAGATCTCGTTCGATGTGATGAGCCGCGGTCGCCCCGTGTTCGGCCGCTACAACGCGGGCAGCACCCCGCTGACCATCGGCCAGATCCAGAGCAGCCTGCTGTTCCTGGTGGCCGGCACCCGCCAGGCTGCAGTGGTTCCCGCTGACAACGCCGACAGCGTGTCCGTCAGCAGCAACATCACGGTGACCTACACCAGCAACGGCACTGCAGCGCTCACCCAGCTGGCCCTGGGCGACAGCAGCGGCAGCGGCTTCCGCCTCGAGGTGGCCTCCAGTGGAGTCCTGGTGCCCGCGGCGGTCTCCCTGGGAGGTGCTGGCAGCAACGTGGTCACCATCAACCCCGCCAACGACCTTGGTGCCGGCACGATCTATCGGCTGCGGGTGGCCGATGGGGCGATCACCCAGGCGGTGGACAGCACGGGCGCAGCGTCGCCCACCGGCAATCGCCGGCCCTTGGAGGGACTCACCACCACCTTCCGCACTGCCTGACGCCTCTAGGGTGTCGTGTGACGGCCATGGCCCCGGCTTGCCCGGGGCTTTTTCATGCACTTTCACCCCCTGCTGCAAGACGCCAAGGGCCGAGTGTTCCTGATCCACTGCAATGCCGAGAGCAACAGCCTCACGGCTTCGCTCCTGGTCGTAGATGGATTTGTCGATGATGAATGGCTGCAGATCAACGAGACCCAGAATCCTCACCTCCCATGCCAAGGCGTGAGCTATCTGGTTCAACTTCCGACAGAAGTTGTAGGCCAGCCGGAGCGCTATAAAGGGTATGACGTTGTGCTCCCCCTCAAGAGGCTTGGATGAGTAGCAAGGAACTGCTGTTTGATTCTTTCGGGCATGAGTTTGAGACGATCGGCAAGCTCCGTTTTCGCCGCTATCGCGATCTGCTCGGTGCCGAGGATGGCGAGATGGAGACCACACAGCGGCGACAGCTTCAGGCCACTCTCTCCCTGATGACCCTGGCAAAGCGAATCAGCGAAGCCAAGGACATTCCGTTTGATGATGTGATCAGTCAGCTTTCGAGCGGCAACGTCTCCGAGCTGCCCTGGATCGCTGAGTTCAGCGAGGAAGCCTTCATGCTGGTCAGCAGCATGCCGACACAGTCCAGCATCGAGGACGAGCTCATCACCCTGTTCGTGCAGAGCCGCGCCGAAATTGAAACGGCTGATGGGTGGGAGCCTCTTGAGGACTGGCAGGCCAGCGACACCAAGCGCCTGCCCCGGCGCTTCCGCAAACAGATCATGGACTTCATCCGAGCTGAGCAGGGTGGCGAGGAGCAGGCCGCGGCCGGCAAGGGAAAGAGCAAGGCGTCGGCCGCAAGCTGAGCGTCGACGCCCAGATCAGGCAGCTGCGCGCTGCGCTCCAGGCCAAGCCGGTCGACTGGAATGAGATCTATGTGACGATCAACGCCAGCGGGTTCTCGGATCCGCGCTTCCATGCGGAGAGCTTCGGCCGTCAGCCCCGCCGCAAGATCTGGAAGGTCCTCGAGCTGGTGCTGAAGCGCGAACGAGAGAAGACCAACGCGGCCGCGGCCACCACCGCCAAGCTGGCGATGCTGGTTCAAGGCGCCGCCAGCATGGGCAAGGCCACCTCCTCGCTGCAGGACTGGCTGCCGTACCAGGTGGAGAACCCTGACGGTCGGCCGCGGCTGGCCGCTGATGCAGCCCAGACGCTGCGGGAGCTGATCCATGCGCGCGCTCTGCCGATGCCCTTGATTGCGTTCCTGATGGAAGACCTCAAGGACGCTGATGTGCTGCGTTGAGCCGCAGCCAGAATGAGAAAGATGACGGGGATCAGTGGAGGGAATCAGCCTCGGCTCAGCGTTTCTGCGGCTCTATGGCGACCGCTCGGCGCTTGATCGTGAGCTTGAAATCCTCAAGCGCTACACCGACCAGCTCGAGAAGAAGGGCATCAGCGTCAAGTTCGACGCAGATACGGGTCGCGCGACAAGGGAAGTCGATGGGCTGACCAACAAGCTCAACGGACTGAACGACATCCTGCGCACGGTTGGCCAGGGCCTGCAGGGCGACCGCAACGCCTGGGCGGGTCTGGCCCAAAGCCTGGGTGGGATCGGCGGTGCCGCCGGTGGCAGTGTTAGCGGCCTGGACCGGTTCGGCGGTGCCCTCGGTGGTGCCGTGGGGATGATCGGCAAGGCCCTGCCCGTGCTGGGGCAGCTGGGCCTGGCGGCTCAGGGTCTCCAGGCGATCTGGTTTGGGGTCAGCGCAGCGATCAACTCCGTGCTGCGCCCGCTGCAGCAGCTGTCGCAGGAGGCAGGTCGTTTCAACCAGCAGGTGGCCGAGGCCGGGATCTTCACCTCCCAGTCGTTCGCGATCCTGGGGCCTGACGGCAAGGCGATCGAGGGCACTGCCAACCAGATGCGGCAGGTCCGCGGCGTGATCACCCGGGAGTATCGGGAGATCCAGAAGGAGGTGGCGAAGATCTCCGGTGCCACGGCATCGCAGATCTACGAGGGCTTCAACCTCATCCTGCAGAACTCCAACTCGCTCGGCAAGGAAGGCGAGAGCCTGGCAAACATCCGCAAGCTGTCGACGCGGATCGCCGCCGGCGCCAACACGCTGGGTGTCCCCGGCCAGCAGATGCGCTCTGAGGTCCAGAGCCTGCTGACCGGTGATGTGCAGATCTATGACCAACTGGCCAACAAGCTCTATGGCCCCGGGGCCCGGGAGAAGATCCAGCAGCTGCAGGCAGAAGGGAAGTATTACGACGACCTGATGCAAAAGCTGGAGAAGCTCTACGACGGCCAGAAGGTCCTCGCTGATTCTCTCTCCAACGTTCAGAGCAACTTCCAGGATGTTTTCGAGACCATCAACTCGGAAGGCGCCCAAGCCCTGGAGCGTGGTCTCGCCGGCGGCATGAAGGCCGTGCTGCAGTCCCTGGACCGGCTGCAGGGATCGTTCAAGGGTGCCCTGCGAGGAGTGTCGGAGGCCCTGGAACCGATCCTGGCATTCCTGGGTGAGATCGGTGGCTGGCTGGTTTCTGCGGGATCACTGATCGCCTCTGTGGTTCAGATCGTCGGCGACCTAGTTGCCGTTGTCCTCAACGGGCTGGGAGTGATCATCCTCCCCATGATGCGAGGCCTGGGTGGCCTGATCCAGATCGTAGCCAAGAGCGTGCAGCTCCTTGCTGCACTGGTCTCCTCGATTCTGCGGCCCATCACGGCCTTCTTCCGGATCATCACCGGCGAAGCCAACAAGGGTGTGGACGATGCCCTGGATCCTGTCCTGGATTTCTTCGACAAGGCCATCGCCGGCGCCGAGGCTCTGGCGGCGGTCGTGGCCAGGCCATTCATCGAGATGGCCAAGGGAGTCGCCTGGCTGCGCGGCAAGCTCAGCGGCCTCTCGGACAAAGAGATTCAGCAGCGGCAATCCGAGATCGAGGCACAGTTCAGCGCCTCCATTGGTGGGGCGGCTGAACCCGATCTGCGCTCTCTCCGGCTTTCGAGGGGCACCACCGAGCTGCTCGACCAGCGCCAGCAGCGGCTGGGGACGGGCAGCACTCGCCAGCTGAATGAAGCGAAGGAGCTCAGCCAGCTGGTGCAGGACCGGGTGAAGAACGAGATCCAGGGTCTCGAGCAGAGCTTGAAGCTCATGGGGGCCCAGAAGAGCCTGCAGGAGCAGCTGAACCAGCTGGCGGAGGGCCGGCGGGGCCTGGCCTCCTCTCGGGCCAACTTCGCCATCCAGCTCGCATCCTCGCCGGAAGCACGCCTGGCGGCCGAGGAGAGCCGCAACGACCTGGCGCAGCGACAGGAGCAGGAGCGCATCCAGGAGCGCCGGGCCCTGCTCGGCACCGAGCGGGAAATGCTGCAGATGCAGCTGCAGATCCAGCTCCGGCAGCAGCGGCTGCAGCAGGAGCAGCTGAAGATCCAGCGCCTGGAGATCGTGCTGCAGCGCGACAAGGCCGCGGCCGCGATCACCGACATCCGACAGCGGATGATGCTGCTGCGCGCCAACAGCCCCGAGTACAAGGGCCTGCTGACCCAGTACAACGAGGCCGGCCTCGAGCTGAAGTACCGGAACCAGCAGCTGCAGGTGATCGATCGGACGGTCGGTCTGCAGCGCGAGATGGTCGGCATCGTCCAGCAGACGAACGCACTAGAGGCACGCGGCCTTGACATCAAGGAGCAGCAGCTGGGTGTGCAGACCGAGATGGCCGGCCTCACGCGCGAGCAGCAGGCCCTGATGGCAGAGCTGCAGCGCCAGGAGCAGGAGATCACCAACCAGCGAGACCGCTACGTCCAAAGCGTGCAGGAGCTGATCAACGACCGCGAGAAGGAAATCCGTCAGCTGCAGGAGCAGGAGACAACGACCGAACGCCTGCAGCGCCTTGCCGAGAGCCGGTTGGAGCTGCAGAAGGCGCAGGCCGCGGCCGCGATTCAGGGCGCGGAGGCCGAACTGAAGGTCGCGCAGGCGCGGCAGCAGGCCAGCACCAATCCAACGTCGGTGCAGGCTGTCATCGGCGCCCAGATCGAGGCCCTCGCCGCCGGTGCGCAAGGCTTTATCAGCGAGGCAGACGCCACCCGGCAGCTCTACGCCGCCAGGCAGCGTCAGCTCGATCTAGAGCAGGAGATGCAGCGGCAGCAGCTGACCGCTCAGCAGATGCGCGAGAGCTCAGAGCAGCGGATCGCCGAGCTCAATCTGCAACGGCTGGTTCTTGAGCAGAAGGTGACCCAGGCAAGGCTTCAGGCCGAGAAAGATCTGCTGGGTCTTCGGCAGCAGCGGGACAGCATGTCCGGCTTCCAGGCCGCGGCAGCCGGCGATGCGACGTCCATCCCAATCGGA
>Ga0315909_10009089_pt1 | contig 10792 bp, 11 predicted proteins | sample LakEriMetagenome_11_FD_203527 | JGI IMG/M metagenome (GOLD analysis project Ga0315909, IMG submission 203527) | Freshwater fungal communities from buoy surface, Lake Erie, Ohio, United States - Buoy 2 MA125 | ecosystem: Environmental > Aquatic > Freshwater > Lake | place: USA: Lake Erie, Ohio...
TATAAAAGCCAGTAATAATTCAACGACGGACTAAATCATAAAATATTAATTACTGTTAACTTTAGCGACGAGACTAACATCAAATCAATGAACTCATAGCCATCATGGCAGGACGACATAAAAATCCGATACAGCACCATGCACTGGTTGACTAAGAGGGCTGTTATTTTTAACGAAGCCAGCATTTAAGATTTGCTTGCTATGCTTTTCCAAGTCTCGACCACTGAATCAGGATTTAATGGAATTGAGCTACTACTCTTTCATGAACACTGGCGCACAGTCGGTAAATTATGCCAAGTACCTTACTCTCCTACTACAACTCCACGATCGAGCTTTGCCGTTTAGTACACCGGTAGCGCATTGTGCTTTGCCTGACAATTACGATTAGTTAAATAATTAAAGGGATATCTGATCCATTGATGCCAGCGCCAGGGAGAGAAAAATGAACGTCAATCCCATAAAAATTAACATCGAACTTAATGTTGAAATTAAGGGGAAGTGGTACGGAAAAAAGGGAGTTAACAAACAGGGGGAAACAGAAGTTACATTTTTTCAGCGTGAGGGAAAACGTTCATTACTGCAAAAATTTAAGGATTTCAAAAATAATGTGCGATCCGGCACTGAACTCGCAAAAAAATACTGTAACGAGTTGGGCATATCCGATAAAGTAATTACGAATCCAAAAAATAAATCAGTAAATAGCTCAATTACCAATGAAGAATTAAATACATTATTTCGAGCTACTCATGAAAAATTAAAAAATGATAACCCCTTCCAAAAATCCGACCCGTTAGCTAGCATTCGCGACAAGGAAATTAAAGTAAGTATCAATGACAAGCAAATCTTGAATGTTGAAGATTTTAATCTTCAAACTAAAATGCGTCTCAAAGGACACATGAATCATACGAATAAAGACTATACATATTATGCAAATCACATCCAACTAGCGCTGGATATTCTAGCCAATACAAGCTTACCAAATGGTGGCGAACATATAGATGAAAATATAGATACAGCTTTAGAAAAATTAAATGAACTTAAAGATACTATCTCACTAACAGGTAGTAACAATCCGCATATTGGAAATTATGATCGTAAAAAGACCGACTTTAATAAAATGGTTGAACATCTCATCACAACGCTAGAAAACGCAAAAAAAACTAGCCCTAATACTACGGCGAACCAATTCAACGAATAGTAATCGTTACTAACGATAGTAGTGATATCAGATTAAAGTACGTAAGTTTGAAGCGTGTAGCCCCTTACCGCTCTCCTAGATAAAGGGCTACAACTTCAATTTGATGGAATCTTAGGATTTACTTGCTAGGTTTTTCCACGTCTCGACCACTGAATCAGGATTCAATGAAATCGAGCTGATGCCCTCGCTCATCAACCACTTTGCAAAATCAGGATGATCCGATGGGCCCTGACCGCAAATACCCACGTACTTACCCTTGGCAAGGCACGTTTTAATTGCGCGCGAGAGCAGTACTTTGACGGCCGGATCGCGCTCATCAAAATCAGCGGCTAACAACTCCATACCGGAATCTCTATCCAGACCTAACGTAAGTTGAGTTAAGTCATTCGAACCGATCGAGAATCCATCAAAAAATTCGAGGAATTCTTCAGCCAACAACGCATTGGAAGGGATCTCGCACATCATGATTAAACGCAGGCCGTTTTCACCACGCTTGAGACCATTTTTTTCCAGCAGATTTACTACCTTCTCTGCCTGACCCAAGGTGCGAACAAAGGGCACCATGATTTCTACGTTGGTCAAACCCATGTCATTGCGCACGCGTTTCATGGCGACACATTCCATCTCAAAGGCTTCAGCAAAATCAGCCGCTAAGTAACGCGCAGCCCCACGGAAACCCAACATAGGATTTTCTTCATCCGGTTCATAGCGTGAACCTCCTATGAGTTTTTTGTACTCATTGGACTTGAAATCAGACAAACGAACAATCACTGTACGCGGCCAGAATGCGGCCGCAATCGTGGCAATACCTTCGGCTAACTTATCGACATAAAAAGCTTTAGGCGAGGCATGACCGCGCGCGACGGACTCCACAGCTTTCTTTAAATCGGCATCGATGTTGGGATAATCGAGTATCGCTTTAGGATGCACGCCAATGTTGTTGTTGATGATGAATTCCAGCCTAGCCAAGCCCACGCCATCATTCGGTATGGATTGGAAATCAAATGCAAGTTGAGGATTACCGACGTTCATCATGATCTTGACGGGAATCTTAGGCATCTCGCCACGGGCAATTTCGCTGATCTCAGTTTCTAACAAACCATCATAGATACGACCCTCGTCGCCCTCAGCGCACGACACGGTCACTAGCGTACCGTCCTTCAAAACGTCGGTTGCATCGCCACAACCCACCACGGCGGGCACACCTAATTCGCGCGCGATGATCGCCGCATGGCAAGTACGGCCACCACGATTTGTCACGATGGCTGAAGCACGTTTCATGACGGGTTCCCAGTTGGGATCGGTCATATCAGCGACCAACACATCACCCGGCTGTACTCGCTCCATTTCATCGGGGTTAGTGATGACGCGTACTGGACCGGCACCGATTTTTTGGCCAATAGCGCGGCCATGTGTGAGCACCGTACCGCTACCTTTTAGCTTGAATTTTTGCTGCACATCGGTGTGGCTTTCCTGAGATTTAACAGTCTCAGGGCGCGCTTGCAGGATATAGATCTTGCCATCTCTGCCATCCTTACCCCACTCTATGTCCATGGGGCGTTGGTAGTGGTTTTCGATAATCACGGCATATGTTGCCAACTCAGCGATCTCGACATCATTTAATGAATAGCGGTTGCGTAACTCTATCGGCACATCCACGGTTTTCACTGACAGCCCCGCTTTTGCCTCGCCAGTAAATTCCATTTTGATGAGCTTGGAACCAATGTTACGGCGAATAATAGGTAATTTGCCTGCAGCCAGCATGGGCTTGTGCACGTAGAACTCGTCTGGGTTGACTGCACCCTGAACAACGGTCTCGCCCAGGCCATAGCTGGAAGTAATGAACACCACGTCTTTGAAACCTGATTCGGTATCAATGGTAAACATCACACCGGCAGCACCCAAATCAGAGCGCACCATACGCTGGATACCCGCTGACAAAGCTACTTCGGCGTGTGTAAACCCTTTGTGTACTCTATAGGAAATGGCTCTGTCGTTATAAAGCGAGGAAAAAACGTGCTTGATCGCCTCGAGTATGTTGTCTATTCCTACTACGTTTAAAAATGTTTCCTGCTGACCGGCAAAGGAGGCATCTGGCAAGTCTTCTGCAGTGGCAGAAGAACGCACAGCGAATGACATTTCACTTGCAGAATCATCTACAAGTCTATGATAAAAATCATTTATTTCAGTTTGAAGGCGCGGCTGAAAAGGTGTTTCCAGTATCCACTGACGTATCTGGGCACCCGCAGCCGCCAGGGCGCGCACATCGTCAATATTCAGATCAGCCAAACGCTCTGAAATGCGGTCAGCCAGCGATGGGCCACCGTTGCTATAGGAAAGAAAATCCCGGAAAGCCTGCGCCGTCGTTGCAAACCCGCCCGGCACTCGCACGCCTGCATGAGCGAGTTGACTAATCATCTCGCCTAATGAGGCATTTTTGCCGCCGACGGACTCTACATCCGTCATGCGCAGATTTTCGAAAGAAACGACGTAAGCCGCCCCCAGATCAGGGGCTTGATGAACCCCCGCGGTTGCCAAGTTGGACATAACAACGACCTTTTTGATGATGAGAAATCTGCATAGAGTGCCTCGCAACCATGGATGATTTTGTTATTCTTGGTGCAAGCAGTCGAATAAGTAAGTAAACGCCATTTTACAGGGCTAGACTGACTTTTTTAAGCCGCCCACACCACTTTTTGCGTTAATTATTTATACATTTCACATGCAAAATCAGCCTACTAGTATCAAAACCAATCATTACCGTACCGTTTTTTTCGTATCCGATGGCACAGGAATCACAGCGGAGACTTTCGGGCATTCTGTTTTAGCCCAGTTTGATCTGATTTTTCGCGAAATACGTCTTCCCTTTGTCGACACCATAGACAAGGCGCACGAAGCGCTACGCAGAATTAACGATACGGCAGAATCGGAAGGAAAACGACCTATTGTTTTCTCCACGATGGTCAAAGCAGAGCTCTCGGGCATCGTTCGAAAATCCAATGGATTACATATGGATTTGATCAAGACATTTGTTGATCCATTGGAACAAGAACTGGGTGTGCGCTCCACTCACAGCATAGGACGCAGCCACAATATTGCCGATGCCGAGGGATACAAGAACCGTATTGAGGCTATCAATTTTTCGCTGGCTCATGACGATGGTCAGTCACACAAAAATCTGCCTTTGGCCGATGTGATTCTGGTGGGAGTATCTCGATCAGGTAAAACGCCCACCAGTCTTTATCTGGCAATGCAATACGGAATTAAGGCAGCTAACTATCCGCTAATTCCCGAGGATTTCGAACGTGGTCAGCTACCGAGTGGACTGACTGCGTTTCGAAGCAAACTCTTTGGTTTGTCTATAGCACCTGACCGCTTATCTGAAGTGCGTAACGAGCGTCGTCCTGGGAGTAAATACGCTTCATTAGAAAATTGTCGCTATGAAGTTAATGAGGCAGAACGCATGATGCAAAAGGAAGGTATCCGCTGGGTTTCGACCACCGTCAAATCTATAGAAGAAATTGCCACTCTGATGCTTCAAGAGTTATCTCTAGAAAAGCGCGCCTATTAAACAGCCGATTTAGGCTAGCACAAATAGCCCTATTGATGAGAGTCAAACATTCACAAGGAACCAGGATCGTAGTCCCTCAACAAACCCTGTATGAATACCTAACGAGGCTATCGATACCGCCTCGATAATTTTGGGGAGGCTATGCCATGGAGATGGTTGCCGTTGAGCTGATACTTTGGCTGTGTTTTGCGTTGTTACTTTGGGTGCTGAAAGACAGCTTGCAGAACATAGAAACTGAATTACGAAATTACCGCCTAGGCCAGCCGGGACGCTCCGCCACTCAGCGCATTCAAATGGCCAAGCCTCAACGCCTCATGGAACCCATGGGTCAGTATCTGGACCAGCCAATTTATCGCTACGCGGTTATCGATGGGAGGCATTACCGATTCGATCATGTCTGCCCCAAAGAACTGACAACAACCCAACTGCCGCAAACACAGCGCTGGATAGCGCCGGGGCTCATCTATACAGAAGCCCCACTGCCTGTGGCCTAAATCACTAAGGACGCCCTCGCGAGTCGTTATGGTTTGTTCTCACGCTGACGTTTTTGCTCAAACAAACAAACTGCAGCTGCAGCGGCCACATTGAGTGACTCCACGCCAATCGCCTGAGGTATCGTGAGCCTTGCACTCACACACGATAAAAGTTCGTCCGAAACGCCTTTGCCTTCGTTGCCAAACAACCAGGCGCAGGGTTGAGTTAAGTCCGCTGCATAAATAGAGTGTTGTGCATGCAAATCCGTTGCGTAGACTGGCACGGTTGAAGCCGTGATTAACGGCTGCAAGTTGGCATGTTCGATGATATCGAGCTGAAAGTGTGCTCCCATGCCCGCTCGCAGCACTTTGGGTGACCAGGCAAACACCGTTCCTTCAGAACAAACTACGTGTTTGATTCCTGCAGCAGCTGTTGTACGCAGTATTGATCCCAAATTACCGGGATCTTGAACGGCATCTATCAACACACACAATTGATTTAACTGAGGCAGCGTCGCGTTCTCGGGTGTACCCACAACGAACAACAAAGACACACCCTGCTCTACCTGACTTAATGAAGAAAACAAACTGTCGGGCAGTATGACACAGTCGCTGTTCAAGATTTCACACTGATGAAGCACGCTTGCGACTTCCACATGACTGCGCGCTGATTCGCCCACGATGCAAAGTTCAGGCTTGCCACGGTGCTGCAACCACGCCTGGCATAGGTGCACTCCATCGAGCAACGTTCTGGCTTGTTTGCGTCTAGCCTGAGAACTTGTGGCGATTTGTCTCAACTGCTTGTACTGCGGGTTATCGCGCGAACTGATGAGTCTTAACGTCATAGGCTGGGATTAGCGAGATTGAGTAATTCGCGCACTGGCCCATAGGATCGCCTGTGAACCGGTGATACACCATGTTCTCGTAAACGCTCTAAATGTAATGCGGTGGGATAGCCTTTGTGCTGATCAAAGGCGTAATTTGGATAGGTTTTATGCATCTCCATGAGTGCTGCATCACGCGCTGTTTTTGCGAGTATGGATGCGGCTGAAATCTGCGTAAATTTATCGTCGCCTTTAATGATGGCTTCAGTACGCACCGTACAAACAGGGCAGCGATTACCATCGATGAGTGCTAGCGTGGGCGTGATTGATAAACCTTCGATAGCACGGCGCATAGCAAGCATGGTGGCCTGCAGTATATTGAGCTCATCGATTTCTGCTTCAGAACATTGAGCTATAGACCATGAAAGCGCATCGCGTTTTATAAGTATGGCCAGCTCTTCGCGGCGTTGAGCCGTCAATTTTTTTGAGTCGCGCAAACCATCCACAACGACATTAGGATCAAGAATAACTGCTGCGGCAAACACTGGCCCGGCGAGTGGACCGCGACCAGCTTCATCGACACCGCAAATTAACTCGCCCTCACTATCGAACAACGAAGGCATGACGACGACTTTGGGCATGCTACAGCCTTCCGTGCTGAGAGAGCATCTCCATGATTGCATGCGAACTCTGTGATGCTGTGTTGCGCATCAGGTCATGATGCAGGTCCACGAAACGCCGACGCAAGCGCTGGCGGTTTTGATCATTCGATATCTGCGCCCACAATGCGCTGGCCAAACCGGCAGGATTGGCACGGTCTTGTAATAGCTCAGGAACTAAAAATTCTCGAGCCATTACATTTGGTAATCCCACCCACGGCTGGTAGGCCATGAGTCTTAAAATTTGCCAGCTCGCCGGATTCATGCGGTAGCTAATCACCATAGGTTTTTTGAACAAAGCTACTTCAAGTGTCGCTGTACCACTGGCCACCAAAGCGGCATCACACGCCGCTATCGCCTCGTGTGAATGTCCGGTAATGATCGTGATGGGCAATCGTTGCAACTCAGCGCGCGAGATGAGCTGCTCAAAATAAGCGCGTTGCGCCTCACCTGCCATAGGAATAATGAATCTAATTGTAGGGTCGCGCTTAGCGAGTTGTGCTGCTGTTTCAACAAATACTCGCGAGTTGTATTTGAGTTCAGAAAGCCGGCTGCCAGGCAATATGGTGACTAATCTTCCGCTACGTTCCAGACCGAGTGCATCGCGCGCGGCATCCTGATCGGGATCCATAGGAATAACCTCGGCCAATGGATGCCCTACATACGTGACTGGAATTCCTGCTTTTTTGTAGATCGCTTCTTCGAACGGAAAAATTACCAACATGTGATCGACGGCGCGCGCTATTTTTTTTATGCGGCTACGACGCCAGGCCCAAATAGAGGGGCTGACAAAATGTATGGTCGGTATTTTTGCTTTTTTGAGGGCGATTTCTAAATCAAGATTGAAGTCAGGCGCATCAACTCCGATAAATACCGCTGGTTTTTCAGCTAACAGCCGATCGCGCAGTGAATCACGAAACCCCTTGAGCTCGCGATAATGCGCTAGCACTTCAAACAAGCCCCGCACAGCAAGCTTATCCATGGGGTACTCAGAAATAAAACCATGCTCAGCCATGCAAGGACCACCAATGCCATAGATGCGCGCATCAGTAAGCATAGGGCGCAAGCCCGATAACATCCGGCCCGCCAGGATATCGCCGGAGGCCTCACCGGCAACCATTGCAATGGAAAGATCAGCGGACAATGCCACGACTCACATTCTGGAGAAAATCACGAATAAGTTTTAACTCCATTGCAAATTCGGGTTCGGACTGTTCCTGTGCCTGCAAAGCTAATTTTGCTTCTTCCAGGGTGAGTCCCGATTTATAAAGTACTTTATAAGCATGACGAATTGCAGTAATCGCCTCGCGGGAAAAACCTCGACGCTTTAAGCCTTCGCTGTTAACGCCATGTGCCTGCGCTGGGTTACCTGACAAAATCACATACGGGGGTACGTCTTGGGTCAGGCTGGTACTCATACCTACCATAGCGTGTGCGCCAATTTTGCAGAACTGATGAACATTCGAAAATCCACCCATGATGGCCCAGTCTCCCACGTGCACATGGCCTGCTAATTGGGCATTGTTTGCAAAAATAGTGTGATTACCGATTTGACAGTCATGGGCTAAATGTACATAAGCCATGATCCAATTATCGTTACCCAGCCGGGTAACGCCTACGTCTTGCACAGTACCACGATTGAAGGTACAAAATTCGCGTATGGTATTTCTGTCTCCTATCTCAAGGCTGGTAGGTTCACCCGCATATTTTTTATCTTGAGGTGGCGCACCAATCGATGAAAATTGATAAAACGTATTGTCTTGGCCTATGCGAGTATGGCCTTCAATCACTACATGAGGACCCACACGGGTACGTGCTCCAATGACGACGTTGGAAGCTATCATGCTGTAGGCGCCGATTTCTGCCGTTTCGTGCACCTCTGCACCAGGCTCAATAATCGCTGTAGGATGAATCTTTGCCATAATGCTTATTCCGCTGCAGGAGTATCTGCAATACTGCGCATGGTACACATGAGTTCAGCTTCAACAGCAAGCTGATCATCAACCGTTGCGCGAGCCTGAAATTTCCAAATACCACGCGACTGTCGAAGTATCTCTACCTGCATGCGTAATTGATCGCCCGGTTCGATAGGACGCTTGAAACGCGCATTATCAATTCCAAGAAAATACACCACCGCATTCTCATCCGGTTTTTGTCCCATCGTGAGAAATGCCAACAGCGCAGACGTTTGCGCTAGTGCCTCTATCGTCATTACTCCGGGCATGACTGGTTTGTTTGGAAAATGCCCATTGAAAAATTCTTCGTTGATGGTGACATTTTTGATGGCTGTAATGCTTTTGCCAGATTCCCAATCAAGCACTCGGTCTACCAGTAAAAGTGGGTAGCGATGAGGTAAATATTGTTTGATCTGATTGATGTCAAGGCTATTCATAATGCGTACCGTCTGCCCTTAGGATGGTGAATTATTTTTTTGCGGTCAATTCTTTGACCAGTTTTTCAAGTTCTCTTATACGATCTCTGAGCCCGTCAAGCTGACGCACAACAGCGGCTGTTTTTTCCCAGTCTGCATTTTTGGCCAATGGATAAAAACCTGTGTACTGCCCAGCTTCATGTAGTGACCGCGATACTAAACTTCCAGACGATACATGCACATTGTCTGCAATGGTCAGGTGCCCAAGAATCATCGCTGCACCACCAAATGTACAATTTCGTCCTATCTTTGCACTTCCAGCCACACCAACGCAGCCTGCCATCGCCGTGTTTTCACCTATGATGCAGTTGTGAGCAATTTGTATTTGATTGTCGAGCTTGACGCCATTTTCAATGCGAGTGTGATCTAAAGCACCGCGATCTATTGTGGTGCTTGCACCTACCTCGACATCGTCGCCAATTCGAACGCCGCCGGTTTGCGGGATTTTGATCCATCGCCCTTTTTGGTTAGCAAAACCAAAACCATCACCACCTATCACTGCCCCTGACTGCACCACGCCGCGCTCGCCTATATGGCAATCCGAAAGAAAACTCACATTGGGGTGAAACACGGTTGCTGCACCTATGCGCGCATCCTGACCTATGTAGCACCCTGCACCAATAACACTATGCTCACCGATTATCGCGCCGGCCTCAATAACGACATGCGGTCCAATACTCGCCGTCGACGCAACGCGTGCAGAGCTGCTAATAACGGCAGACGCATGTATTCCCGGACTGGGTGGCGTAGTGTTAAGCGACACAAAATAGCGAGCCGCATGTGCGTAGTAGGCATAAGGATTGTCGGTAAGGATCAATGCCCCATGAAAACGAGGTCGAATAAAGTCGACTTCAGCAGGCGCAAGGATAAGAACTGCTGCTCTAGTTGCAGCAGCCTGAGAACGCAATTTGGTAGTAGACAGAAAGGTGATGTGCGATTCGCCTGCGGCTTCCAGCGGGGCGATACCGGTAACTACAACGTCCGGATCACCTATCAACTCCCCGCCCAGGCTTTTGACCAAATCGCCTAGTCGAGTGCTCATGGCGAAAGGTCCTGAATTATTTATTGAGTGCCTTCAGCACTTTTTCGGTGATATCTATGCGCGGACCGACATAAACTGCTTCTTGCAAAACCAAGTCGAATTTTTCAGCTTCGGCCATCTGCTTAACAACTTTACTGGCTCTGTCTAAAACAGTGGCCATTTCTTCATTTCTGCGTTGATTCAGATCTTCACGAAACTCACGTTGACGACGCTGAAAATCTTTGTCCATCTCGGAGAGTTCACGCTGACGCTTACTGCGCTCGGCGTCGCTGAGTACTGGCGCGTCTTTGTCGAGCTTTTCGGCGCTTGATTTAAGTTTGACTGATAGTTCCTGCAAGTCTTTTTCACGCTTGGAGAATTCTTGTTCCAAACGAGCTGTCGCCGCTTTGGCAGGCGATGAATCCTTGAGAATTTTGTCCAAACTGACAAAACCTATCTTCAGATCCTGCTGGGCATGCGCTGCTAACGGCAGGAGCAGTGCAACCAGACATACCAATCCCAGCGTAGTTGTTTTTTTGATTACTAAATTCATTCAGTCTCCGCAATGCTTATTAAGCGCGTAAATAAAACACCCCGACCATGGGATACAGGGTG
>Ga0315909_10009094_pt1 | contig 10790 bp, 17 predicted proteins | sample LakEriMetagenome_11_FD_203527 | JGI IMG/M metagenome (GOLD analysis project Ga0315909, IMG submission 203527) | Freshwater fungal communities from buoy surface, Lake Erie, Ohio, United States - Buoy 2 MA125 | ecosystem: Environmental > Aquatic > Freshwater > Lake | place: USA: Lake Erie, Ohio...
TGCCATTATCGTTCTCCTTAAGCAGCGTTGTATTTAGCAGTGACGATGCCTTCAGGACGCAAGATTTTGCGACCATAAAGATGCATACCACGCACGATGTCAGCGAAGCTGTCGGGATCACGATATGTCTCGGTCTTAGTGATTTGCTGAGCAGTTGCAACAGCAGAGTCATGACCACCAACAATCACACCATAGTTGGAGTTCTGGTTAGCCGTACCTGTAGTGCCGGGACCAGTACCAATTTTTGGCAGGTTGTTAGAAACATAGATGCGGAAGCCATGCAAGTTGTTAATGACCAAGCCGTTCTGCAAACCAGAACCACCAAAGTCACCATTCAACAAACGGCTGTCTTCATCCTTCAACAGTTCAATGAACACGGGATCGACCACCAACCAGCGACCAGCGGAGTCAACAAACTGTTGATCCAACAAGCGGCCCATACGAGACACAACCATCAAAGGTGATGCCACATCTGTAGGCAGTGCAGTTGCACCGGGAAGGCGAGGAGCCAAAGGAATGGAATGCTCACCAGCAGAGGCTGTGGTGATGTTACCAAAGCTACCTTTTTTCAACTTCATTGTAGCCAACAACTCATCAGAACCAGCTTCAGTCAAAGCTTTAGTTCCGGGAGCTGTTGTACGAGCTGTGCTGGCATTTGCATGCTTAGCAGCTTGTGCGAAGCCGGAGAGATAACCCAAGACATCTTGGTCATACTGATCACGCAAACGATACGCTGCACGATCAGAAGCCATCTGCATGAAGTTCACATGTGAGTGAGCAGCTTCGATGTCATCAATCTTGAAAGCGTAGTAGTTAGCTTGGTCAACAACCAAGGTGAAGTCTTCGTCATTCAGATCTTGAGCAGTGATCTGTGTACCACGAGCATAGCTCTGGACACTAACCTCAGGCTCCTTGATGATTTTGACGGAATCACCCATATTAGCAATCTCACCGAAGTAGTCATTGTTTGTAATGTCTTCAACGGTAGAAGCTTTACGGAATGCAAGTTGTACTTGCTTGGAATAAATTACTGGTGAAAAGTTGCCATTGGGCAACGATCCATATCCAGCAGCACTTGGAAAAGCCATTTTATAATCTCCTATAGATATATTGGCATATATTTAAATACGCTCAACATCACTACAGAGGCTGAATTTGTTAGGTACATTACTTGTCCACTGTGCCCAATGGAACATAACGGGCTAACAAACTTTCAGGTGATTCTGACAGTTTATTGTTTTGCGTGACTAACAGACAAAACAAAAGAAACATCTCTTCAGTGTACTCTTGCTTCATCTTATTGATAGCTGCACAGACTAGTTGAATGTTTCCAACAACATAACCTTTACTGCTATCCACTCTGTCGAGACTTACTGTATTAAATTGGTTGGCTGTTGCAAGCAGCGGCAATTTAGTATAAGCACATCGACCATTTTGATTTTTCCACAAATCAAATAAATCTTGATCTATGATATCAAACTCTTTTGTTCTATGCTTTGCTTTAGTGCAAAGACTTTTTAATCTAGATATAACACTCCTATTATATTTAGGAAAATAAGATTCGTTATATTTAGACACTCTTCTCTTAATATGATCAGAGTTCTTTATGTAATATTCATGTGTAGTTTTGCTAGCACATGGCTTACATTCTCCACCTACACCAAACTTCTTAGTTTTATCTTTATTAAAACTAAGCACTGATTTTGTCTCACCACACTTGCGGCAGGTCTTAACTTCATCCATAACTATCCCCAATTAGATAAAGAGCTAGACTGTGAATTGGCACAGTCAGGGGAGCTACCCTTTTCGCTCTGTTAAAGTTATACCAGTTGTTTCAGGTTTGTCAATACTTAACGAGCACTTCCGCTAATATCGTATACAAACTTACCTGATTGTAATGCTTTAGCAATAGCTTCTTGGTTCTTTTCATACTCAAAGGTAGACATTTTATTTACCTGTGACTCATAAAAGACACCATCTTTGCTTTCGCCTGTGGGTGCAGAACGACTACCACGGGTGTTAACACTCTCAGCAGCTCCTTTATCTGAGGAAGCTTTCTTAGTCTTAATACCTTTGTCAGCTTTGTACAAGTCAATAGCACGGGCAGCAGCCTTAGCATCACTGTCATTATCATACAAAGCATCTTGCACCCACTTAGGTTGTTCTTCAACCCAGTTGTGGAAATCATCATCATCACGGATGGAGTCAAAGTCAGGGTGCAGACGCATCAATTCAGCTTCTGCTTTCTCTTTAGCTGTCTGATGCTCACGCTCATCAAGCTGTTTGAATCTCTCATCCAATGCTTGGGTTTGTTCCTTAGCCTTTTTAATTGCAATTGTTTCAACAATCTTTGCAACATCAGGGTAGGTTTTTGCCCACTCATTCAATTCTTCCTCACTCTTAGGAAGCTTAATTTGCTTCTCTGTGCTTTGCTGTAGCTGTGAACGAAGTTCATCAATTTGCTTTTGCAAAGCTGTTTGCTGTTGCTGAGAGTGTCTGCGAAGATCACCGTAACGCTTCTTAAAGCTTTTTTCTTCTCCGCTTAAGTTACTATCATCACCACTGTCTTGTTGATCTTGTGGTGGATTGTTCTTATCTTCAGCCAATCGTTTCAATTCTGCTTCTTCTTGTTCAATCCGATCTTTGTTAGCATTACGCTTACCAAATGGAGAGAACGCCTGAGCCTGTTGGTTCTGGTTAATCACTGCTTCTGTCATAACATACCTTTTAAGTTGGGGCTAACTGTAGCTGTCAATACAGGGAGATAGGTAGCCAAAGACGGTGGGAAATTGTGGATACTCGCCAGCCCACCTCTGGCTTGAGTATGCTAATTATATATTACTTTTTACGTCTGCGTACCAGTCCACCTTTAGCCATTTCAGGGGGTGGTTCCACAGGAGGGGCTTCAGCTGGTTCAGCAGCAGGTGCAGTTGGTTCAGCAGCAGGTGCGGCTGATTCCGTAGCAGGGGCAGCTGCTTCATCTAGTGATTTAGATAGCATGCTTGACTCCGTGTCACCTGTTAACTTGTAATCTAAAGCATCTGAAAAATCTGAAAGCTCTTGATCAATCTTGTAGGCAGGAACTTCAGCTTGAGTGGTTTTAGCACTTACTTCTTTATTCTTTCTTTCCATACCAAATCTAGCAACTTCATCAAAGAAAGCTTTATCAAACTTCTGATCAATGTTTTCATCATCAAACATAGACATGTCTGCAGTATCAGTTTTCTTATTAACTGCTTTCTCAGTGTTAGTTAAAGAAGAGGAAGCTTTTTGAGTTGCATTTGCTGCTGTTATTTCTTGAGCACCTTCTGGAATAGTAGTTGCAGGTTCTCCATTAAAGAAAGTTACAAACATAGAACTACCATCAGGCTTTCTAAATTGCTTTACTTCAGGAGTAGACTTAGGAGCTGGCATACCACCAACTGCTAAATTATTTTTTTCTCCCTCAAGTTCGCCCATGATGCTATCAATCTCAGCCGAGAAGTCCTCACCGTGCTCAGCTTCTGGATTTTCTACTTGATCAGCATTTCCCATCTGACCAATCTCTTCCATCTTAGCCAGTCCTTCTTTTGCTTTATCTCTTAGTTGCATCAAGCGATCAAGGCCAATGTATCTAACAACATCAGCAGGAATAACAAACTCGCCTTCACTCAGTTGTGCAGGAATATCATCCCTCACTTCTTTCTGCAAAGATCCCGTAGGTACATCATTACCAGACACAGGATCTACTGTGCCACCCTCATCATTCATGCCGCCTTCAGCAAAGAGTTTTTCTGTGTCATTGTTGTACATTAACTTCATCCTTAAGATAACTTAGTCTGCGTAAAGCAGCAATGGCTCCTTGAGCCTTTCCAATCTCACGCACATCAACAGCTTGTTCTAAATTTTTATGCTGCTGAGCAATCTCAGCATCTAGCATATCTAAGAACGCTTCCCATGTAGCGTTAGTGTTTACAAAGCCTTTAAGCTTGGGGAGGTACGGCTTGAGCATTACCAGCAAATCCTTGTTCACCCGGCACTGGTGCAGCACCAACGCCAATATTTCCACCACCACCACCAGTCATGTCAGCGACTGGAGGAGGACCACCTTCTGGACCACCAACAGGAGGAGCACCCTCTGCAGGTGCAGCAGCTTGTTGCATCAGCAAAGCTTGACGCATAGCTTCTTCCATGTTGTTAGTAACCTTGTCTGGATCTAAGTCCATACTCTTCGCAATCTCACGAATGATATATGGAAACTTAGCAAACGGCATCAATGAAGGAGAGCTTGCAATCTGCAAGAACTGCATCAAGCGTTGGCTTCTCACCTCATTAGCCATCAAGCTCTCTGTACCTCTAGCTGTAACTTCCAAGTCTCCTCTGATTGATTTATCAAAGTCAAATTGCATGTTGAAGCTAAAGAAAGCCTTACCCAACGGAGCTAACAAATAATCATCCACATTCTTGATGATGGTTTTAACACTGCCAGATGCAGCATTCATCAACATAGAAATACCAGAGGCTGTTCTACCAACACCACTCACACCAGTTTGTCCGTGTGAAAATGATGGCATGCCTGTAGATTCGTCAGCAAGCTGTCGTGCCTTATCAAACAGTTGTAAGTTCTCAGCAGCTACGTTAGGAAACTTAGTTCCAAACAAGCTTTGACCGGGAGCACCGCCCTGTCGTCTAAACACTTTACCCGGATATACAGACATGTCCTGTCCGGGAACAAGGTTGGTTTCATCAACCTCAAATACAAGGTTGCCCGACAACACCGCATTGTCCACTGCCATACGCATAAAACCATTCATGAGGGTCTGGGTGTCGTCCATGTTTTCAGCAACACCAATGCCAAATAGAGAGTAGGGGTTTAATTCGCAAGGAGCAGCATAGTACGGAATGTTGGCGGGCTTAAACGGATTCAATACTAAGCGCATAATTTTACCATTGCAAAACCATACGTTAGCTTGGAGTTCTTTAAAGTCTTCAAATTCTTCTGGAATAGTGATGTCGTTTTCTTTGAGCAATTCAATGTCAACATTGCCCCAATATTCCAACACTTCAAATCTATCTATACCAAAGTTGGGAGCATAATCTTTTAAATCATCTTCCCAATATTTTTTAACATAAGTAGAACCTGATTCAATCACTTCTTCAATAACATTGTTTCTAAACAGTGGACGATTCTTCAAAGCTCTAAGTTGTGTAGAGCTAAGCTTGTGACGCTCAATAATGTATTGAGCTTCTTCCATGTTAGTAGCATCAGGATCAGGATAGAAGTTCCAAATAGAAACATGTGATGTCTCTGGTACTGTCTTCATCTGTGGTGTATATGTACCTTCTTCATCCCAGTTTGGATATTCTTTAGTTTTTGCGAACGGGCCTTTCATGATGCCTGTGCCAAACAAAGCCATCTCAAAAGCTGTAGAGCGAAGATGCTTATTAGCACCACTCTCATCCAACTGGTCATGTATTTTCTTTTCCATCTTCTTAGCTGCAACCATTGCAGGATGGAATGTAATGGAGGTAGGAGTTACACCCGGACCTTCTTTAAGATTTTTAGTATCTTTAAGCTGGTCTTTAAATGGACCAAGACGATCCATAAGAGTTGTTAATGTAGCACCGGGAGGCAAATCTTTACCATCACCTTTGTAACCAAAAGGAGAAGCCATCTCAGGTTCAGCTTCTTCTGGAGCCTTAGGATCTATATGTGCTGAGTCCACTACACCTTCTGGCAATACAGTAGGATCAACACTAAGAGGAAACTTATTGTTAGCAAATAACACATCAGTGATTTGACCATATGCTGCAAGCACCTTAGTCTTTGTCACTTTAATAAACACACGAGACTTTTCTGTCTCTGTAAATTTAACATCTGGTCCATAAAGACCACGATAGTTTCTATAAGCCCTCAGCCAACGCTGTTCGTCTTGTCTACGACTCTCTTCACTCTTGGTGTATCTTTCGTTTAGAAAACTTAAGAGACTATCACCAGCAAATGGTGTAAGTTCACCTTCTTTTTTGTCTTCTAAACCAACGGACTTAGCGTCCATAAAATTGTTTTGCGCCATAAATACCCTTTAATACCCAAATGTGGGGTCTGCCATCTTCATCCCAGAACCAGCAGAATTTAATGGATTGTAATCGAACAAACTACTTCTAGGTCTGCTCATCACACCATAACGAATAGCATCATATAAGTGATCTTCAGCTTTAGTATCAATATCCTCTGGGTTTTTCTTGTCCAAAGGTATGATGGGTAGCTGAGCAATCGTATTTACACAGTTGCTTGTTATAACTAGTCTTGGTTGTTCTGTAAAGGGGTCAAGCTGTAGTCTTCTATGCAGCTCATTCTTACCAGACACCCTACTTCCAGCACTTCTATCCGCTGGCCTCCACCTACAACCCTCTGCAATCATCTGTTCTGCCAGCGATGGACCTGTATCACCACGCTTATGCCAGCAACTACTGTCCAATACACCATATCTCATAGGACCATCGTTCTCTTCAGCCCTCATTACTAAGTGAGCGAGGTCTTTGGCAAGTACTTTGCTAACATATAGCTCACGATATATGACCAACTGTTCACTGGGAGAGACAGCAAACCACACAACAGCACTATAACTACCATATCCATAATCACAAGCCCTAAATTTAGTCCAATTACTTGGGATGTGGAACGGTTCCACCACATGAATCTGTCTATTAAACTCAGGAAACGCTGCACCTTCAGCAATATCCCAATTACCCTCTAACAATTGCTTCCTTTGATGCTCAGGAAGAGACAACAACATTGTCTCATAGTCACCTGTCTGCATCAAGTAGGGGTTATCCGTCAACATAGCAGGGATAAACCTACGCTTAAACAGTGGCTGCCCCTCTTTACTGTGTCCTTTTGGATACACTAAAGGTTTAGAAGTCTCAATATCGGTAGCATCAAACGCTTTTCCTGCTGGAGAAGGGTCAATAAACATCTTCTTCACCCAAGCATGACCCGGACCACCCGGATTTGTTGTAGCTCTCATGAAGATTGGTAGGTCTGCTGCTGCTGTACGCAGACGAGAACGCATATAGTTCCACGGAAATGGCGTATGCCACTGCGTCAACTCATCAAAACCAATCCAGCTAAACGCCAAACCTTGATATCTCAATACGTCTTCATCTCTATCAAGGTAAGACATCCATAGTCTAGCCCCTGATGGTGCTTCCCACTGCATCTTTCTCTCACTCCACTTGATGCCGGGGTAAATCTTTGGATAAAGCTCTTGGCTTTTCCAGATGAGTTCTCGAAGTTCCTCTGTCGTGTGACGCAGAAGCAACCCAGAAAACTGCGGATGCACCATATACCTAAGAGGATCTGCAAGCATGGCATAACTTTTACCACCACCAGCAGCTCCACCATACAACACTTCCCTCTCTGAAGATGCTAAGAAGAATGTTTGAGGCCCCGGATTGGGCTTAAACAACACTTCTCTCTCATCAGCTATTGGAAGCTGTGTCTCCTCCGAGCTTGCTATCGATATATTGGGTGAGCTTGCTGTAGCTTTCTGACTCGAAGTATCCGGTTTGGTCTTCTTTGCCGAGCCTCTTTTCGTACCTCTGCGCTTGCTCAAGGGCTTTTTGGAGCCTTCGGGCAAGGTTGCGGTAAGTAGTGGATTTATATCCGTGTTTTCGCTCACTCTTTATTCTCTTTAAAAGTCCAACATGACTAATCTCTCTGCCACTCACCTTAGTCAACCAAGCAGCTACCTGCCTAGAAGGATATTGTTTTAGATGCTTCTTAGCTTTTTCTAACGCTTCAAGCTCTGCAGGTATTGGCTGCAAGAGGTCAGGATCTGTTTCATCTTGTCGGTAACCAAAAGGTATAGTTCTACCAATCTTTGGTATGGGTACATATGTTTCCTTATCTTTAGGCTGTGGAAGTATCCAAGCCCCTAAGTCTCTCTCACTCACTCTTATCTTTGGCAGGTAAAATCATAATGCCAGATGGAGTTTCAATCTGAACCTTATCTGTTTTTACCAAGCCAGCCCTGTCTAACAAATCCTTAGCAGCATTGAGCTTCTCTTTTAAGCCAAGCTCTGTAGGATCGGCAATGCCACTAACAACAGCCATAGCTGCTCTAGGGGCGTTCATGGCGATGTAAAGCTGTGTAGCTTCAATCACTTCTTCCTTCAAGACATCCATGATTGCTTTAGTGTTGTAGCCTTCGCTATAGCCAGCAAGCTTCCTTGCTGTTACAGGATTGCCACCAGCTTCAGCAAATAACACCTCAATGAATTTCTTCTGTTGTTCTGTAAGTTCTCTTTTAGCCATAGTGTTTCCTTATACTCTAGTTGCTGGATCAAAATATTCTTCAACAGACACTGTTGCATCCATTGTGCTGCCAGCCTCAGGAGTGATGGATAAATAGTCTCCAGCATTTAGAACAAGATAGGCTTGGTCAAACTTTAAGAAGTTGTAAGCAGACACTGTGTATCCACCAACTATAGCGTAGGTGAGTCCTGTAGAAGTGTCATGCCAATCTATCTGTACTGTCTTATTACCACTTGTCTTGTTACAAACAAATAGCAACTCCACCTTAGAAGTGAAGTTGTTAGGACAAGTATAGACAGTGTTGGCACTACCTGCTGTCAGGTTTAGACCAACACTTCTAAATCTAGAAGCTCTTGTACTATCTATCATTTCTTCTTAGGCTTCACTTTAGCTTCAGACAAAGCAATGGCAATGGCTTGCTTGGGGGATGTAACAACTTTACCACCTTTACCAGAATGTAAAGACTTGTCCTTATATTCACCCATCACCTTAGCAATCTTAGCTGTTTGTTTTTTAGTAGTAGGCATTAGTCTTCGCTTTCAAACTCTTTAAGTTCCCATGCTGCACATACCCGTAGGCCATGACAGACAAATTCAAACTTGTGACAATAGCCTCTACCACCAGCAGCAGTATCAAAGCTATTACGAGGAATGGTATCCATCATAAACAGCATCTCTGGGGTGTTGTTAAAATATTCACAATTGGAACAGCGTTTACGTCTTGCTTCAGACTCATCACACTGCCATGTCTCTGCCATGTCTTTCCAATATTCTGGAGTGCTGTCAGGCTCATCAGAGGGATTGTCCTTAGGACCAAGCTTCCAATATTTAATAGTATGCTCAGTGTTTGTCTTGTTCTCCTCAGGAGTAACAATGGGATAACACCCCTCAAACATCTCAGGAGCCATTAAGCCTTTCATAATTAGCCCTTACCCTTCTTAGCCATATCACCTTTAGTTGGCTTCTTCATAGGAGCTTTGGCTGGCTTACCAACACCAATCATAATAGCCACCATAGGCTTACCACCTTTAGCAGCAGCTTTAACAGCACCACCCTTAGCCATCATTGGTTTTTTCTCTGGCATAGCATAACCACCACCCATCATCTTCTTCTCTTTGTTAGTGGCTGTACGGCTACCTCTTACAGGCATACCACCATACATCATCTTCTTTTCAGGAGTGGCAGGAGCTTTCTTTGTATTTTCAAAAGCCTTACGCTCCAGCTCATTAGCTCTGTCCAAGTAGGTGTTACGCACTTCTTGAGGAACAGAAGTGTCCTTAGCCTTTTCTCTATACATCTTAACTTTTTCTGCATCGGTAGCCATAGTTTCTCCTTTTAGTTACCATTTATGTTATATCACCACTTGACTTTATGGGACCAGTAGCGAGCACTTAATTTATCTGGACTAGGATCTTGAGCATTATGTCTTGCATAATAAGATTTCTTCCTAGCTTTATCTTTATCACTGGTAGGGTTAGCTCCAGCACCTTTAACACCTTGCTGTCCAAAACGAACAAGCTTATATTCTTCACCATCTTTTGCCATAACAACATGGCTCTTTGTAGGATGGCTTGGTGTAGCTTTAGGTTTGTTTACTCCTGAAAGACCTTCCTCTTTCATCTTACTTTTAACTCGCTCTGGAATAGTCATCTAAATTTGCTCACTTTCTTAGCAATGGCCTTAGGCTGTTTAACAAACTGTTTGCCTTCTGCTGTACCTTTTCTCTTGGCTTTGGTGGTGGCAGCATACTCAGCAGAGCTTAAAGACTTGATGGCTGCTTCAGGAAGATAACGCTCTCCTGTTTTAGAAGAGGGCTTACCAGACTTAGTAGTCCACTTCTGGTCTGTCCAATCCTTTAAAGACTTCTGTGAGGCTTTCATTTATAGCCACCACCCTTAGCTTTATACAGCTTAGCAACAAGCTGTGCCTTCCTAGCACTCCATTCACCAGCATCACCACCTTTGCTACCAGCTTTAACACTAGCCACTAACGCCTTACGCATTGTAGGCTTAGTGTAGTTGCCAGCAGCATTAACAGTGCTTTTCTTTGTTGCCATGTTGTTTCTTCCTTGGTAGGTGTCTATGTTCTTTCCATCCCTCAGCTCTCATAGCTTCTTCAACTCTGTCTAAGGGAAATACATATCCTGTACTTTTTTCTAGAGATGCTCTGACGTAATAGACATCACTGTGAAACAAATGCATCTTGTCTACATATCCTCTGTGTAACGCTAATGAAGCCTGTGTAAATACACTGTAGGGGTATGTGTTTGTTAAGCCTCTGTCTTCTAAGTCTTGTCTGGTGTATAAGTTCATAATGCTTCATGCTAACACACTTTGTAACAATAACACAAGCATAGCCTAGCTAAGGTGGTATGGTAGCATTTATTGCTACTCATAACAACCTATCCCAATGTATGTCTATAGTGTTGACGGTAGAGATCCTGTGAAGAAACAACTACCATTACTTGTAGAACTATCTGTACATATCACATAGTG
>Ga0315909_10009095_pt1 | contig 10789 bp, 9 predicted proteins | sample LakEriMetagenome_11_FD_203527 | JGI IMG/M metagenome (GOLD analysis project Ga0315909, IMG submission 203527) | Freshwater fungal communities from buoy surface, Lake Erie, Ohio, United States - Buoy 2 MA125 | ecosystem: Environmental > Aquatic > Freshwater > Lake | place: USA: Lake Erie, Ohio...
CGCGTGATGTTTCTTCATGGCTTAAATGTTATTACATGCAAGATAAAATTGGCGAGATATATGAAGGCACTGTTGCAGGCGTGACAAGTTTTGGTTTATTTGTAGCAATTGATGGCATTTATATTGAGGGTTTATTACATGTCACAGAATTGGGTAATGATTACTTTACTTATGACAAAGCAAGACATGCCATGATTGGTGAAAGATCTCATGCAATTTATCGCTTAGGCGATCGATTAAAAGTAAAATTGGTTCGTGTAGACCTGGAGCTCAGTAAAATTGACTTTAGCCTTGAGAGTCACCAAGAGGTTCAAAAATCAACATTAAAAGATAGAAAACCAAAAAATTTCTTTAAAGATAAAGCGACGCACATAAAGAAATCTCAGACTGCAAAACACAGAGGAGCTTCAAAGCCAAGCAGATCTCCTAAAAGCAAAAAGAGAATAAGAGCGAAGTAATATGTCACAAAGTCAGATCATTTTTGGATTTCATCCGATTGTCAGTCAATTAAGACAATCATCTAGAAGCATTCAAGAAATTTATTTGGATAGTGATCGAAATGACCCTAGAGCTAAAGAAATTATTGAGCTAGCTAAAGAAAATAATATTCGTATCTTAATGGTGGATCGCGCAAGATTAGATGGTATTGCCTCGCAATCCAAACATCAGGGAGTAGTTGCAAAAATTATTCCTTTAGTGATTCCCTATAAAACAGTAGAAGATATTTTAGAAAGCGACCTAAAAGAACCAGCATTTTTTCTTATATTAGATGGCGTAGAAGATCCGCATAATTTGGGTGCCTGTTTACGTGTTGCAGATGGCATGGGAGTTCATGCCGTGATTGCTCCTAAAGATAGAGCGGTAGGATTAAATGCTACCGTACGTAAAGTTGCTTCAGGCGCTGCGGAATCGATACCTTTTATTGTAGTTACGAATTTAGCAAGAACGATTCGTCAGCTCAAGGAAGAGGGTGTTATTGTTGTTGGTACTGCGGAGGACGGCGAAGAGTCTCTTTACGAAGTAAATTTTAAAGGGCCCGTTGCCGTGGTATTAGGTTCTGAAGGAAGTGGTCTTAGAAGATTGACCCGAGAAGTATGTGATTTCTTAATTAAAATACCAATGTTAGGTGCTGTTGAAAGTTTAAATGTGAGCGTTGCTAGTGGTATTGTGCTGTCAGAAATTAGACGGCAGCGCTCTAAATCTTAAAGCCAAGTGTTTTATAAGTGGATAGTCGAGTTTTTGTAAATAAAGATGGTTTTTTACTTAAGTCTTGATTGTAAGATGGCGCCATTTTTTCAATTTTATTCTTCCAAACTTTAGATCCTATTCTTCCCTTTAAACTTCTTTCAATTACATTTAGCATTGAATAAACTGAGGTTGAAGCTCCAGGAGATGCTCCTAACAAAGCAGCAAGAGTGCGATCATCTGACCAAACAATTTCTGTACCAAATTCTAGTTTACCGCCTATTTTTTTATAGGGCTTGATAATTTGAACTCTCTTGCCTGCAGTTTCTAATTTCCAATCTTTTTCGATTGCTAATGGATAGAATTCTCTGAGCGTATTCATTTTGTTTTTATAAGAATTACTTGATTGTTTTATTAAATAGCTAAGAAGATTTAAGTTAGATACAAATACATGAAGCATAGGAATAATATTGCGTACATTGATAGATTTAATTAAATCTAAATAAGAGCCTGTTTTTAAAAATTTAAATGTAAAACTTGCGAATGGACCAAACATAAGCTGTTTTCTACCATTGATAATTCTTAAGTCTAGATGTGGTGCTGACATAGGCGGAGCTTTTGGACCGGCCAAGCCATATATTTTAGAAAAGTGTTTTTTTGTAAGGGATAGATTTTTGCATATTAACCATTCGCCATTCACAGGAAATCCAGCATAACCTATTTGATTTTTAATATTACTTTTTTGAAGAAGATGAATCGTCGAGCCGCCAGCACCTATAAAAATAAATTTCGCATTCACTAAAAATGTTTCATCTTTTTTTATGTTATATATTTTTACATCCCAAGTTTGATCTTTTTTTTGTGATATAGATTTAATCTCATGATGAGTATGCACAGAAAATTTTTTACTCTTTGATAAAATTTTTAACATTTCATGACTTAATGATTCAAAGTTTACGTCGCTACCATATTCATACTTCGTCATAGCAACTTTATCTTTTGTTTCCACGCCAATAAGAGGAGCCCATTTTTTAATGGTTTCTTTATTGTGAGAAAATTCCATTTCTTTAAATATAAGTGTTTTGCTTAGTGCTTCGTATCTTTTCTTTAAAAAAGAGATATTTTTTTCGCCTTTTACAAAACTAATGTGAGGAACTTGGGTAATAAATGATTTTGGTTTAAAAGCTTTATATTTTCTTGCTAAAAAACTCCAAAATTGAAGAGATGTCTCAAATTCTCTATTGATTTGTAATGCTCTTTCGATATTAACCTCTTTATGTTTATTTAAAGGGGTGTAGTTAAGTTCGCAGAAGCCAGCATGACCTGTCCCAGCATTATTTATGGATTGAGTGCTTTCTAGCGCACAAGAAGAAAGTTTTTCATAAATCGTAATGTTTATGTTGGGATCTAGCTCTTGAATTAATTTTGCTAATGTGACACTCATAATGCCGCCACCTATGCAAACAACATCTTTTTTTATAGTCACCATCTATTGATCTAAATCCTTTAAATTTATTTTTTTGAATTTATTAGTTGTTATAATCTACTGAAATAATCTACCTTTAAATTAACTATTAGTCACTAAATTAATGTCTAGACTCTCTGTCATTATCATTGCAAAGAATGAATCTGAAAATATAGCGGATTGTATTAAGAGCGCTAATTTTGCCGACGAGGTTGTTGTTTTGGATTCAGGTAGTACTGACAATACCAATTCTATAGCAAAGAAATTAGGCGCTAAAGTTTTCAATAAGCCCTGGAAGGGTTATGGCCAACACAAAAATTTAGCTATTCAATTAGCTAAGTACGAATGGATATTTTCTTTAGATGCAGATGAGCGAATTACACCAAATCTTAAGCGAGAAATTTTAAAAACAATAAATCATTCCAATTTAAATGTTTATGATGTTCCTCGTCGTTCTTTGTTTGTTTCTAGGTTTATAAAGCATTCTGGCTGGTACCCTGATAGAACAAAAAGACTTTTTAAAAAAGGTAGCGCTAAGTTTTCAGAGCATCATGTCCATGAACATCTTATAACTAAATGCGAGATCGGACATTTAACCGAATCTCTTATTCATTATTCATATAGAGATTTTGAAAACGTCTTGAAAAAGATCAATGTCTATTCAAGCCTAGGTGCTAGGGATCTCAAAAATAGAGGCAAGAGGGGTAGTCTTAAAAAAGCAATTTTTCATGCAATTTGGGCTTTTATTAGAACCTATTTTTTTAGGCTTGGGGTCCTGGACGGCCGTGAAGGTTTGATGCTTTCAATTTCTATCGCAGAGGGTACTTACTATCGGTATATCAAGCTTATCTACCTTAAATAAAAAAGCCCATAATAGTGGGCTTTTTTTTAATTTGGCTCCTCGACCTGGGCTCGAACCAGGGACACACGGATTAACAGTCCGTTGCTCTACCGACTGAGCTATCGAGGAATTGAGAACGAGATCATAAAGCAGTTATTGCTCCAAGGTCAACTTATCAAACACTAAATTATACTTGAATTGAAGCCTTATTTAAACAGTGAGGGCGCGTTTGATGCGTTTCATTGCCTCTACTAAATTGTTCATAGAAGTTGCAAATGAAATTCTGAAATAACCATCCGATCCAAATGCAGAGCCTGGCACTATGGCCACACCTTCTTTTTCTAGGAGATAATCAGCCAAAGCAAGATCAGTCTTTTCTTTTAGAATTTTTTGATCATATAAACGTTCGATTGCCTTTCTTGCATCAGGAAAAGCGTAGAAGGCTCCTTGCGCTTCAATGCACGAAAGTCCTGGAATCTCATTAAAACTTTTGACGACGTAATCATGTCTTTCCCTAAAGGCTTTAATCATAGGTTGCATACATGCTTGCTCTCCCGAAAGTGCTGCTTCTGCAGCTACTTGTGATATTGATGTTGGGTTAGATGTTGATTGTGATTGGAGTATTTCCATAGCTTTTATAATGTCACTTGGACCTGCTGCAAAACCGATTCGCCAGCCTGTCATGGAATATGCCTTTGAAACACCATTCATAACGACACAACGATCTTTTAATGATGGTTCAACATTTAAAATATTATAAAAAGGTATGTCTTTTAATTTAACATGCTCGTACATATCATCTGTACCAATTAAAATATTGGGATGTTTTGTAAGTATTTTTGCAAGAGATTCTAATTCTTCTTTTGAATAAACGGCGCCAGTTGGATTTGAAGGCGAATTCAATATGAGCAGTTTTGTTTTTGGAGTGATTGCCTTTTCAAGTTGTTTGGCTGTCATTTTGAATTTTTGCTCAATTCCACATTCAACAATAACCGGCTTAGCATTTGAGACTAAGGCAATATCTGCATAAGATACCCAATAAGGTGCTGGAATAATAACTTCATCTCCTGCGTTTAAAACAGCAAGACAGAAATTAAAAATACATTGTTTACCACCAACACCAACAATAACTTCATTAGCGTTGTATTCAAGATTATTATCGCGTTTAAATTTTTCAATAATCGCTTTTTTTAATGATGGAATGCCAGACACGGGTGTGTATTTAGTAAATCCATTATCGATCGCTTTTTTTGCAGCATCTTTAATGTGTTGAGGTGTATCAAAATCCGGTTCACCAGCAGCAAGGCCAATAATATCTTTACCTTCAGATTTATAGCGAGCTGCTTTTGCAGTAATAGCGAGGGTAGGAGATTCTTTTATTCGGCTGACACAGTCGGATAGTTTGATGGCTGACAATTTAGATCCAGGGTTAATTAATGATTGCCCCTATTTTACGCAAAAAGAACTGCAGTTGAAATAGACTTTTAATCTAATCGCAGGTCTTAATGCAGCCAACTAGTTTAAAGTAGTCTTCGAGAAGTTCAGGATTAATTTTAGCAATTTGTTCTTGAATATTTTTAATTTCGACTTTGTCTTCTTTACCTTTAGCAATAAAACCTAAACGTAAGAGTGCATCAGTATTTTGATTATCTAACTTGGTGGATTGTCGATATGCTTTTTCAGCAGCATTCAAATTATTAAGATTTTCATAAGCGAAGCCAAGTTCAAACCAAGCCTCAGCATTATTAGCTTCTTTCTTTGTCCATTCACTAGCAATTTCGAGTAATTTTTTCCAATCTTCTTTAATAGTTGGAATTGCAACTTGAAGAAAGATTGGTTTTTTATCTTCCTCTTCCTCCCATAAGGCTTTGCCAGTAATTGGGAAATTAGTTTCAGTAGGTTTATTTTTAAGTGAATTGAGCCATTCAACCGGAAGAGCATAATAAAAAGAATTTGTTCCAGAAGTTTTAAAAGTATTTATACCTATAAGCCGACCTTCAGTATCAAATAAGCCACTTCCTGATGCACCCATCCTAAATTTTGCCGAACTCAAGATTACCTTTCCTTGATCAAGATCATAAGTAGATTTCACAAAACCTGCACTTGTTAATGGGACAGGTACACCATTTGAATGACCTATTGCGATCACTTCTTGGCCTTTCTTAAGATCAGTACTTTTACCTATAAGAACCGATTTGTTTGGCATGCCGAATGTACTAACTAAACATAAATCATGCCATCGATCTGCTTTTACCGCGGTTACTGAGTAAGTTTCTTCGCCTTGAGAAACCCATGGTTGCTTTGTTTTTCTTAATACATGACAATTCGTAATGACTTGATTGTCTCCTACAACAACTCCTGAGCCATAAGCAAGACCGCCGGTTTCGTTGTATCCTCTTATCATGACAACATTTAAAAATGAGCTCATTAACTGGTCATTATTTAAAGCAAATACATTCGTTGAAAAAAATGAAAACCCAATTGAAATAAATGCAAAAAATTTAAAGAATGGTTTCATAGGAAGCCGCTTATAAAAAGTATAATGTTCACTGGACTATATGCAATACTAAAAGTTCTCGTTAGTTTTAACACATATTTAATTTTCGAATAGTTTATTTAAGTAGAATATTGCCATCTTGTTACTTACATTTCCAAATAGCCCTTATCAGTTATTCCAACCATTCCCCCCTGCTGGAGATCAACCACAAGCTATTGATCTTTTAACGCAGGGGATTTTTGATGGAAAAAAGTACCAAACGCTGTTAGGCGTCACTGGTTCAGGAAAAACATACACCATAGCAAATGTAATCGCGAGAATAGGAAAGCCTGCAATTGTAATGGCGCCCAATAAAACACTAGCTGCCCAACTTTATTCAGAATTCAGAGAGTTTTTCCCCCAAAATGCCGTGGAATATTTTGTGTCTTACTACGATTACTATCAGCCTGAAGCTTATGTTCCCGCTCGAGATCTTTTTATTGAGAAAGATTCAAGTATTAACGAACATATTGAACAAATGCGCTTATCTGCAACTAAAGCTCTTCTTGAGCGTGATGACAGCATTATTGTAGCGACAGTATCTGCAATTTACGGTATTGGAGACCCTGTTGATTATCAAGGAATGGTCATGCATCTCATTAAAGGTGAAAAGCTATTACAACGCAATATTATTTTACGCTTGGTTTCTATGCAATATGAGCGTAATGATTTTGATTTCTCACGAGGTGCCTTTAGAGTAAGAGGAGATACGATTGATATTTTCCCTGCTGAAAATTCAGAGACTGCAATTAGAGTCACATTATTTGATGATCTCATAGAGTCGATTACCCTTTTTGATCCACTCACAGGGCAGATGTATAACAAAGTGAATCACTTTACAGTTTACCCTTCGAGTCATTACGTAACACCCAGAGAAACCACTGTGAGGGCAATTGAAAAAATTAAAAATGAACTAAGGGAGCGCTCAGACTATTTTGTGAAAGCCAATAAATTAGTTGAAGCTCAAAGAATTGAACAGCGCACTCGTTTTGATATTGAGATGTTAAATGAAATAGGTTTTTGTAAGGGTATTGAAAATTATTCGAGACATTTGTCAGGTAGGAATCCAGGTGATCCCCCTCCTACCTTAATTGAATATCTGCCTAAAGATGCGCTTATGATTATTGATGAAAGTCATGTGACGATTCCTCAAATTGGTGGAATGTATAAAGGCGATCGTGCTCGAAAAGAAAATTTAGTTGAGTATGGATTTAGACTGCCATCAGCGCTTGATAATCGACCTTTAAAATTTGAAGAGTTTGAAAAAACAATGCGTCAATGTATTTTTGTTTCAGCAACACCTGCTGAATATGAAGCCCTACATACACAACAAATTGTAGAGCAAGTTGCTAGACCTACAGGATTGATTGACCCTGAAATTATTGTCAAACCAGCAGATACGCAGGTTGATGATTTATTAAGTGAGATTAATCTTCGTGTTGAAAAAAATGAAAGAGTATTAGCAACAACCCTTACTAAGCGTATGGCTGAAGATTTGACTGACTATTTATCTGAACATCAAATTAAAGTGCGCTATCTTCACTCAGATATTGATACGGTAGAGCGCGTTGAAATTATTCGCGATTTAAGATTAGGCAAATTTGATGTAGTGGTGGGTATTAATCTATTAAGAGAAGGTCTCGATATTCCAGAAGTTTCTCTTGTGGCTGTATTAGATGCTGACAAAGAAGGCTTTTTAAGGTCTGAACGCTCCCTCATTCAAACGGCGGGAAGGGCAGCCCGTAATTTAAATGGACAAGTTATTTTCTATGCCGACAAGATTACACGAAGCATGAAAATAGCTATGGACGAAACTAGCCGAAGGCGCACCAAGCAAATTACATTTAATCTAGAAAATCATATTACTCCCGTAGGTGTTACCAAAAAGATTAAAGATATTATTGAGGGTACTTTTGATAAAGAAGAAGTCGATTTTAATCGGGCGCTGAAGAAGGAAGAGGCGCGCTATGATCATTTAAACGAGAAGCAGATGGCTAAGGAAATCCAAAAGCTAGAAAAATCAATGCAGACAGCAGCACGTAATTTAGAATTTGAAAAAGCGGCTCAACTTCGAGACGAAGCAAAATTCCTTAAAGAAAGACTTTATGGGGCAGGGCTTAAGGACCGAATTGACCTCTAAAAACCATTGATTTAATTCAAAAAACACATATAATACTCGATCTTTCTACCTTGCTTTACAGTGAACCGCATCACTGAAAGCTATTAACCATAAGGAGATTAATATGCGACATTATGAAGTTGTATTCATCGTACATCCTGATCAAAGCGAACAAGTGCCTGGCATGATTGAACGCTACAGATCTCTAGTAACATCCAAAGGTGGAAAACTCCACCGCCTCGAAGACTGGGGCCGTAAACAGCTTGCCTACATGATTGAAAAAATTCACAAAGCTCATTATGTACTTATGAATATTGAATGTGATCTTGAAACGCTTGCAGAGTTAGAGCATGCATTCAAATTCAATGATGCCGTTTTACGTCATTTGATTATGGGCACAAAAACAGCCGTGACTTCACCATCTATTATGATGAAAGAAGAAAAATCAAAATCAGTGCTTGATAAAGATGAGCGTGCTGCACCTGAGGTTGTTGAAGCTTAATTTAGATTGAACTGCTTAGAAATTTCTGGGGAAGTATCCCATGTGGATCCAATTCGATACACACCCGCAGGAATACCAGCACTTAATCTTACTTTAAAACATAACTCAGAGCAGATTGAAGCTAATTTAAAACGTACAATCAATTGTGAGTTAAGCGCAAAAATCATGGGTAGCAATGCTTTGATACCAGTGAAAATTGGCGACAGAATTAAAACAAAAGGGTTTATTGGAAATAAGAGCGCAAAAAGTAATCAGCTCATTTTTCATATTAATTTTATAGAATATCTATAGGAGTTTAAGATGGCTAGAGAAATGTACAAAAGAAGACGTTACTGCAGATTTAGTGCTGAAGGCATTAAAGAAGTAGATTACAAAGATGTCGATTTATTAAAAGACTTTATTACTGAAAATGGAAAGCTGATTCCAGCTCGTATCACAGGCACTAAAGCCATTTATCAACGACAACTCAATATTGCGGTGAAGCGCGCTCGTTTTTTAGCGCTTTTACCATACACTGATAAGCACTAAGGAGATTATAAGATGCAAGTTATTTTATTAGAGAAAGTTGCTAATTTAGGAAACCTTGGTGACATTGTTAAAGTTAAAGATGGATTTGGTAGAAATTTTTTAATTCCACAAGGCAAAGCTAAACGCGCAACAGATTCAAATAAAGCAGAATTTGAAGCAAGACGTGCTGAACTTGAAAAACAACAATCAGCGCTTCTTGATGCTGCCAAAGAAAGAGCTAAAGCCCTTGCTGGTATAAATCTTGCTGTGACGCAAAAAGCTGGTGTTGACGGAAAACTTTTTGGCTCTGTGACAAACACAGATATTGCTGAAGGTTTAACAGCAAAAAATATTAAGGTAGTTAAAGCTGAGATTCGTATGCCAAATGGTCCACTCAAAACTGTAGGTCAGCATCAAGTCACCATTGCTTTGCATCATGATGTGACAGTTGATATTACAATCGACGTGATTGGTGAACCTGCTTAATAAAAAGCAATCTATTTTTTTAAAGGCTGCCTAGAGCAGCCTTTTTTTATTCCGTTATAATTAATCCATGGCTGACGATATTCTCAATACCCTTAAATTACCCCCACATTCGATTGAAGCAGAACAGTCTTTATTGGGTGGTTTGCTCATTGAAAATGAAGCGCTTGATAAAATTGCGGACCTTGTGTCGCCCAGTGATTTTTATCGTCAAGATCATCGTTTAATTTATCAGCATATTATTAAGCTTGTTGAGCAAAATAGCCCAGCGGATATTGTGACTGTTGCTGAATCCTTAGAGAAGAATGCTGAGTTAGTAACAGCTGGTGGTATAAGTTATCTGGGTTCTTTAGCACAAAATACGCCAACTTCTGCGAACATTCGTCGATATGCAGAGATTGTTCGCGAACGTTCAATCATGAGACATTTGGTCGAGGTGGGTTCTGATATTGCAGATAGTGCTTTTGCGCCTCAAGGCCGAGATGCTCAGCAACTTTTAGACGAAGCTGAAGCTAAGATTTTTCAAATTGCCGAAAAAGAAAAGCATGATCAATCCGGCTTTAAGGATATTAAAGAGCTTTTACCTCAGGTAGCACAAAGGATTGATGATTTATTTACTGCAGGGGCGAGTGACGTTACCGGTGTACCCACAGGATTCTCAGATTTAGATGCGATGACCTCAGGATTGCAACCAGGTGACCTTGTTATTGTTGCTGGTCGTCCTTCTATGGGTAAAACTTCATTGGCTCTTAATATGGCAGAAAATGTTGCGTTGGACACAGGACTTCCTGTCGCAGTATTTTCAATGGAAATGGCTTCTACCCAATTAACTATGCGTCTATTAGGTTCAGTTGGACGTTTAGACCAGCACAAGATGAGAACAGGGCGTCTTGAAGATGATGACTGGGAACGATTAACTCATGCACTAGGAAAGCTTAATGAGGCACCTATCCATATTGACGAAGGCGCCGGTTTAAATTCTTTTGATATAAGAGCGCGCGCCAGAAGGCTCTCGAGACAGTGTGGAAAATTAGGTTTGATTGTCATCGATTACCTTCAATTAATGTCACCTCCAGGTGGGCGACAAAGCGAAAATCGTGCGACGGAAATTTCTGAAATGTCACGATCACTTAAAGCTCTTGCAAAAGAGC
>Ga0315909_10009096_pt1 | contig 10789 bp, 8 predicted proteins | sample LakEriMetagenome_11_FD_203527 | JGI IMG/M metagenome (GOLD analysis project Ga0315909, IMG submission 203527) | Freshwater fungal communities from buoy surface, Lake Erie, Ohio, United States - Buoy 2 MA125 | ecosystem: Environmental > Aquatic > Freshwater > Lake | place: USA: Lake Erie, Ohio...
TCGAGCGTGGCATTGACGCCGAAGTCCTCGCTGTCGCGGGCCAAGTCGGCGACCTCGGCGGCGTGGAGCAGTGCCTTGGTCGGGATGCAGCCGCGGTGCAGGCAGGTGCCGCCGAGCTTGCCCTTCTCGATGAGGACGACGGACAGGCCGAGCTGCGAGGCCCGCAGCGCGCAGGCGTAGCCCCCGCTGCCGCCTCCCAGGATGACGACGTCGGCCTCAGGCACGGCGGCTCCCCTCACATTGATGTGGGGGTCATCCTTTCACCGTCCGCCCGAGGCGCTGCCCTCAGGGCATGCGACCGTCCGCCGAGGGTTGGGTGAGGCGAACTTTGGGTAGATAGTGCCCTCCCAGGGCGCCTTCTACCCAAAGTTCGCGGGGGTGTTCGGGATGGACCGCGTCCGCTGGGCTGGCCTCGTGGCGCTGGGTGGACTCTGCCCTCAGGGCAGCTGGCCCTCCGCGACGTCCTCGGCTGCCTGGATGAAGGTCCGCACCGCCGCGCCTGTCCCGCCCTTGGGGGTGTAGCCATAGGGCCCACCGTCGTTGAAGGCCGGCCCGGCGATGTCGAGGTGAGCCCAGGGCTGCCCCTCCGGCACGAACTCGCGGAGGAAGGCAGCGGCGCTGAGCATGCCGCCCTTGCCGTCACCGATGTTCTTGATGTCGGCGATGGAGGAGTCGAGGGTGCCGCGCGACTCCTCGGGGATGGGCATGTGCCACATCGTCTCGCCCGCGCGCTTCGAGGTCTCGTAGATCGCGACGCGTAGGTCGTCGTCATTGGCCATGATTCCCGACGTGCGGTCACCGAGTGCGACGGTCTGCGCACCTGTGAGCGTGGCCGCGTCGATGATGAGGTTGGGCGCCTCCTCAGACGCGGCGACGAGGGCATCGGCGAGGATGAGGCGTCCCTCGGCGTCGGTATTGAGGACCTCCACCGTGCGTCCGCCGTAGATCGTGATGACGTCGCCGGGGCGCTGCGCATGGCCGCCGGGCATGTTCTCCACGGTGGGGATCCAGCCGATGACCTTGACCTTGAGCTTCAACTGTGCGATGGCCGCCATCGCGGCAATGACCGCGGCGGCACCGCTCATGTCGCACTTCATCGTCTCCATCGCCTTCGGCGGCTTAAGCGACAGGCCGCCGGAGTCGAAGGTCACGCCCTTGCCGATGATCGCGATCGAGCGCTTCGCTCCCTTGGGCGCGTACTCCATGCGGATGAGTCGGGGAGGATTCGCTGAGCCCTGACCGACGGCGAGGATGCCGCCGAACTCATCGCGCGCCAGGGAATCCTCGTCCCAGACCTCGACACCCACGGGCAGCTTGCGCACGGCCTCGAGCGCCTGCTGGGCGATCTCCTCGGGCGGAAGTGCTGACGGGGGAGTGTTGACGAGGTCGCGCGCGTAGTTGACGGCCTCGGCGATGATCTCGGCGCGTGCAAGCGCTGCAGCCTGATCCTTGTCCTTGGGGTCGCCAGTGATCACGATCTTCTGCACGGGCGCGGGCTGGCTGGCGGCGCTCGCACCCCGGAACGAGTGGAACGCGTAGTTGCCGAGCAGGGCGCCCTCAGCGACCGCCTCGATACGCGGTCCATCGGGAGCGGTCACGACGATGCCGACGGAAGTGGCTCCCGCAAGACTGCGCAGGGCGGCGCCCACGGTGCGGCGTACCTTCTCGTAGTCGAGGATGCGCGCGTCGCCCAGGCCGACGGCCACGATCATGCGGGCCTTGACCAGGCCGGTGCCCGGGATCCGGGTGATCTCACCGAGTTTGCCCGTGGCACCGAGTACCTCGAGGGACTTCTCGAGGGATACGCGCACGGCATCGGGCAGGGCCGAGGGGCCCTCGACATGCTTCTTGCCCTCGTCGGTGATGCCCACGATCAGGGCGTCGACGTCGAGGGTGGTCACAGGGGCTGCGGTGAGGGCGATGCTGGTCATGGGCGACGACCCTAGGCCATCGCGCTCTCGGCCGGGCACGGAAGTGAGGAGCCGCTAGGGTCCACCGCCATGGCCTCCCGCGATAAGCCCGCGCCCTCCACTGACGGCGTGCCCACCAGCCTCGTCCGCAATCTCGGGCTCTTCGGCGCGATAGCCGTTTCCCTCGCCGTCGTCGGCCCGAGTATGTCGGTGAGCCTCAATCCCCAGGCCATGGCTGAGCAGGTCGGCGGGGCAGTGCCGTTGGTCTACGTCATGGCCCTCGTGCCCATCGCCACGATCGCCATCGCCTTCATCGTCCTCACGCGGCGGCACGGCACCGCGGGATCGCTCTACACCCTCGTCGGGCTGGAACTAGGGCCGCGGGCTGGAGCGATCTCAGGTCTGTGGCTGCTGTCGGCCTACTGCACCTTCACGGCACTCACCGCCGCCTCCTTCGGCATCTTCACCGCGAGCTTCATCGGGGCTCTCACTGGCATCACCGTCTCCACACCCGCGACTTTTGCGCTCATGGCGGCTGGCCTAGCCACGGCGCTCTTCTTCTCCATCCGTCCCGCGCGCCGAGCGGGGCACCTGCTGCTGGGCATGGAGGGCGTCACGATGACGCTCATCACCGTGACCGTCATCCTCACCCTCGTGGCTCTCCTGACCACAGGCGGCCCGCAGGGTCAGACGGTGGACTTCTCGGAGTTCAGCCTGAGTGGTGTCTCCACTGGAGCGCTGGGGCTGGCGCTCACCTTTGCGATTCTGTCGACCGCGGGATTCGAAGGCGCTGCGGCCGCGGGTGAGGAGACGCGCAATCCCACGCGCAATGTCCCCCTGGCAATCCTCGCCACCGCCATCCTCGTCAACGTCTTCTACATCCTCGTCACCTCTGTAGGCGTGTGGTCCTTCGGTACGTCGTCGAGTGAGATGCAGGCCTTCGTCAACAGCGCATCGCTGCCCGGGGACATGGCCGACACCTACGTCTCCACGGCACTCGGTGACCTCATCACCCTCGGTGGAGCGGTCAGCTCGCTTGCCTGCATGATCGCCGCGCAGATCGCCGGTGGACGCATCATGTTTGCCTTCGGTCGCGACGGAGTGCTACCCAAGCGCCTTGGTGTGCTCTCGCGCCGGTGGTCGACACCTGTGCTGGGGAGTGTCATCACGGCGTGCGTCGGCGCAGGCATCGTCGTGCTCTCGATGATCCCGACGGCGGCGGTGCCCTTCTCCGTCTTTGAACTCACCAGCGACTACGCCGGGGTCCTGATCGTGTCGGCGTACGGCGCCGCATGCGTGGCCGCGGCCGTCGTGCTCTGGCGCAGAGGTGGTCGCGCGCGGCTGGGCAGCCTCATCCCGCTCGCGGGCGTGGTCATCGTGCTGATCGTGCTCTACTTCTCGCTCTTCCCGCTGCCGAGCGGCTGGGAGCTCGTCGCGCCGGTCGCGGGCGTCACCACCGTCATCGGTATGGCGGTGGTGGGACTCACGGTCAGCGGACGTGCGGTGGGACAAACGGAGGCTTCGTCACCGTGAAGCGGGCCTGACGGCCGCGCACATCAACGATGACCTCGTCGCCTTCGGCGATGGAGGGGTCGATCAGTGCGAGACCGATGCCCTGCTTGAGCGTGGGAGAGAAAGTGCCACTCGTGGTCTCACCCACGGGCGCGCCGTCCACCGACAGCACCGGCATCTCCGGCCGCGGGATCGCTCGCTCGACCGCGAGGAGGCCGCGCAGGCGTCGACGCGGACCGGCCGCGCGCTCGGCGACCAGTGCGTCGCGGCCGGAGAACGCGGGCTTGTCCCAGCCCACGGCCCAAACCAGACCCGCCTGCACCGGGGTGATGTCGAGCGAGAGTTCATGGCCGTGGAGCGGATAGCCCATCTCGGTGCGCAGGGTGTCGCGCGCGCCGAGTCCGGCAGGTGTGGCGCCTGCTGCGACGACGGCGTCCCAGAGGGCGGGGATGACAGTCGCTGGGGCGAGGATCTCGTAGCCGCGCTCGCCCGTGTATCCCGTGCGGCAGACGACCGCCGGATTCTCCTGCCAGCTCGCGCGCACGAAGCTCATGTAGTCATGACCGCAGGGAAGACCCACGGCCTCGAGGATCGCGTCGCTGCGGGGGCCCTGGACGGCGAGGATGCCGTAGTCCTCGCGCTTGTCGGTGACGGTGACGCCCGAGCCTGCCGATGCTGCGGTGAGTGCGGCCACCACGGCATCGGAATTGCTTGCGTTGGGGACGATGAAGGCGTGGTCGTCGTCGATGCGGTAGACGATGAGGTCGTCGATCACGCCGCCGGCTTCATCGCACAGCAGGTTGTACTGCGCCTGCCCGGATCCGATGCGGTCGAGGTCGTTCGTGACCACCGAGTTGAGCCACGCGATCGCACCAGGCCCGACCACCTCGGTGTAGCCCATGTGCGAGACGTCGAAGACACCGACGTCCTCGCGGACGGCGGTGTGCTCGGTGACGGTGCCTGCGTACTCGATGGGCATGTCCCAGCCCCCGAAGTCCGCCATCTTGGCGCCCAGGGCGACGTGGCGGGAGTGCAGGGGAGTCTGGCTCAGGGTCACGGGCTGACGCTAGCGCCCAGTGCAAGGGCCACGAGCGCGGCGGTGGCGGCCACCTCGACGGACGCACCGAGGACGTCGCCGGTGATCCCGCCGAGTCGCCGCACGGATCGGGCCACGATGGCGAGAGCCAGGGCAAGCCCCACGACGACGGCGAGCGGCAGCGCCCAGACTCCCGATGCGCCGAGCCACATGCCGACCCCGAAGGCTCCGATCACTATGACGACGACCCAGGCCGCGGATGCAATGCGCGGGATGGTCCCGGCGACGAGAGCTCCCAAGCCGTCAGGTCGGGCCGGGGGGATGCCCCGCGTGCACGCGAGCACGGCTGCGACGCGCCCCGTGACGACGGCGAGGATCAGTGCCGGCGCACCCCAGCCGGATTCGATGGCGACCGCGAGTGCGCTCGCTTGCACGAGCAGGACGAAGAGCAGTGTCACGACGCCGAAGGGGCCGACGTCACCTCGCCGCGCGATCTCTAGTGCGACCTCGGCTCGCTTACCACTGCCGAGCGCATCAGCGGTGTCGGCCAGCCCGTCGAGGTGCAGCGCGCGCGTGAGATAGGCCAGCGTCGAAAGCGCGAGCACGGCGGCGAGCAGTGCGCCGAGCGTGGTCGGCACGAGAGCGTGCACGGCGATGAGGACGAGGGCACCGAGAGTGCCGAGGACCAGACCGACGACGGGGGCGAGCAGCATCGCGGATCGCGCGAGGCGACGGTCCACGTCGCCGATGTCGCCCACGGGGATGACGGTGAGCAGGCCGATCGACAATCGCAGTGCCCTCACTCCGCGGAGCCCGTCGGGGGAGGGTCCTCCGGCCCACCGGGCCGAATCTCGGCGGTGCTGACGCCCGCCTCCGCGAAGGTGAGCATCTCGCCGAGGGCGGCCGCAGCGGATGCGACGAGCGGCACCGCCAGCAGCGCACCCGTCCCCTCGCCGAGCCGCATCTGCAGGTCGAGGAGGGGAGCGAGGTCGAGTCGCCCGAGCGCCGCGGAGTGCGCGGGCTCGGTGGACCGGTGGCCGGCCTGCCACCAGTCGCGCGATTTGTACGCCGCCCGATGCGCGATGAGCGCTGCTGCCGAGATGACCGTGCCGTCGAGGATGACCGGCGTGCGCCGCGCCGCGGCGCCGAGCAGCAGGCCCACCATCGTGGCGATGTCGGGGCCCCCGATCGCAGACATGAACTCAAGGGCTGATCCCTTGTGGGGCTTGCCCCTGCGCATGGCATCGCGCACGGCGGCCGCCTTGCGCATCCATGTGTCGTCATCGATCCCCGTGCCTCGTCCGACCACGGAGAGGAGGTCTGCGGGGGCGAGCAGGCCGATGATGGCCGCGGCCGAAGTCGTGTTGCCGATGCCCATGTCGCCCACGATGAGCAGGTCTGCGCCCGCATCGACCTCGGCGTCGGCGATGGCGACACCGAGTTGGAAGGCTCGTTCCGCCTCCTCGAGGGTCATGGCATCTTCACGGTCGATCGAGCCGCTGGCACGGCGTATGCGGCCCTCCGCCACACGCGGATCGAGGTCATCGGCGTAGTCAGCCGGTGCATCCACGGCGACATCGACGACGCGCACGTGCGCGCCCACCTGGCGCGCGAGCGCATTGGCCGCAGCGCGCTCGGCGAGGAAGGTGCGCACCATCTGTGCGGTGACCTCGGGCGGATAGGCCGAGGTGCGCGCCGTGCGCGCCACTCCGTGGTCGCCGGCGACGATGACGAGGGTGGGGCGCTGGGGTGGCTTCGGCGGGCACTCACCCCGCGCGGAAGCCCACCAGGTGCCGAGGTCTTCCAGTCGACCGAGCGCTCCCTCGGGCTTGGTGAGTGAGGCCCAGCGTGCGGTCGCCTCCTGCGCGACGGCGCGATCGGGCCAGTCGATGGCCGCCACGACACGAGTGAGGACGTCTTCAGGGAGGGATTCGTCAGACACGATCGCGTCCGATCTCGAGCGCGCGTCCGGCCACCATGAGCGTGACCGTGTCGCATGCGAGCGCGATGTCCTGGTGGGCACGTCCGAGGAGATCCGCGAAGAGCCTGCCTGTGCGCGTGGCGGGCACGACACCCATGCCGACCTCGTTGCTCACGAGGATGACCGTGGCCGGGCAGGTGGTGAGCGCGTCGACCAGCTCCTTGGTCGCGCCCTGCGCGGCACTTGCCATCACGGGCTCGTCATCCCACGCGAGGCATGCGGCGTCGATGACGCCGGTGAGCCAGAGCGTGAGGCAGTCCACGAGCACCGCCGACCCGGCACGCGCCTCGCGCAGCGTTGACATGAGTCGATCGGGGCCTTCGACCGTGCGCCAGTGGGCCGGCCTGCGCACCCGGTGGGCCTCGACTCGCGCTGCCCAGTCCTTGTCACCGGGGCGCTCCGCGGCGGTGGCGACGTAGGTCACGTCGGCGAAGGTGAGAGCACGTCGCTCGGCCTCGCGGGATTTGCCTGACCGTGCGCCGCCGAGGATGAGGGCGCGGTGCGGAGCTCCGATCACCGTGCCGTCGTCGACGAGTCGCACGCCCAGGTCAGCAAGGCGCGCGCGCAGGATCGCCTCCGGTGGGTTGTGGTGCCCGAGGTGCACGGCGACAACCTGGGTCGCGTCGACGCAGGCGCCCGCATCCCGGAGCCGCTCCAGCATGACCGGAAGCGTCGAGAGGTCGAGGTGCCCGGTGCCGTGATCCGCATGATCGCCGAAGGTCTCCTCGATGAGGATCACGTCGTACGCCGCTCCGCGGAATGCTTCGACGTCGTCGATGAGGCCGGTGTCCGTCGCGTAGAGAAGGCGACCGCCATCGGGTGCCGTGACGTCGTAGAGGACCGCCTCGGCAGCGATCTCATCGGGAGTGCAGCCCTGGTGGCGTGCGGCCACGACAGCCACGCGGTAGTCACCGGCCGGGGTCGGCAGGTCCATGCGGTCACCGGGTGCGACCTCGTGGAGTTCGACGGGAGTCTTCGGTCCGATCCAGTCGCGGCAGGCGCGCACGACCGCCGGCGGTCCCCAGAGATGGACGGTGTGCGGGGTCGGATTCCAATCGAGCCACAGCAGCAGAGCCGGATCGAGATGATCGGGATGGGCATGCGTGATGAGCACGTGCCGGACCTCGCGCAGCGAGCGTCCGGCGCGAGCGACGGCGGAGGGCACGGTGGGCCCGGCATCGAGCAGGATGACGCTGTCGACGAGTGCGGCGGTGGGCGTGCGGACCCGATGCGCCTGGCGCATGTCCGCACACGACAGGCACTCGCAGAAGGGACTCGGCCAGCCATCGGCTGCTCCCGTGCCAAGGACGACCACCTCGGTCATCGCTGCTCACTTCGTCCAGTGGCGGCTTGTGCGCCCGACACGCCGTGCTCAGCCGGCACGGCCCGCCACTCGGGGACCTCGGCAGGCACGAAGGTGATCGCCGGCGTGAAGTTGGCGCGGCGCGCGGCACGCGACAGCGCCGTCAGCATGGGTCGCCCTGCGATGAGGATGAGCACGGCGGTGAGGACACCCCGCGGGATATCCCAGCCGAGGGATGTCACCAGCGAGAAGGCGAACCACCGCGCGAGGTTGTCGGCCACCGGTGCGCCAGGATCGAAAAGGATCGCGGGGGAGTACGCCGTCGCCTGCAATCCGCCGAGGAAGGGCCAGAACCACAGGTTCATCACGAGGCCGTAGGCCATCGAGGCGACGAGTCCGTACGCCGCGAGCATGCCGATCTCGGCGCGACCCCTCGAGCCCGACAGGGTCGGCTGTGCCGACCCGCCGGGCGAGCCCGACAGGGTCGGCTGTGCCGACCCGCCGGGCCATTGCGGCAGCAGCCCCGCTCCCAGCCCGACCCATGCCGCCGCGATCATCTGGAAGGGCAGCCACGGTCCGACGCCGCCGGTGATGAGGGCGGAGGCCGCGAGTGACAGTGCGCCGAGGGAGAAGCCGAAGCCCGGCCCGAGGGCGCAACCTCCCAGGATGATGACGAACCAGATCGGCTCGAGTCCGGCCGTGCCTGCGCCGAGTGGCCGCAGGATGCATACGACGGCTGCGAGCACCCCGAGGATGGCGATGGCCTTCGCATCCATCCCGCCGTCGGAGACCTGGGCGAGCACGACGAGCAACACGAGTGGGACGACGGCGGCGAAGACCCAGGGCGCGTCGCTCGCATGCGCGACTGCTGAGGATCCGGGCTCGGCCAGGAAGGGCCAGCCGAAGGCGATGATGCCGACCGCGGTGGCGAGCAGCACGGCGGCCCATGACTTCGCGCCCATGCGCACCGCGGTCCTCGACGTGGTCATCCGATCACCGCCAGGGCCTCGCGCACCTCGGCGACCGTGAGCGGCACATCCGTGCCCTCGGGGCCGACGAGGACCTTGGCCACCTGCGGGGCGAAGAGCGGCGACCCCACGACCACTTCCGCGGTAGGCCCGTCGGCCACGACCTCTCCATCAGCGAGCACGACGACGCGCGTGGCGGTCTCTGCGGCGAGTTCGACATCGTGTGTAGCGACGACGATCGCGTGTCCGCTTGCCGCAAGGTCGCGCAGCAGCGCGGAGAGGCGCTCCTTGGTCGGGTAGTCGAGTCCGCGCGTGGGCTCGTCGAGCAGGAGCACGGCGGGCTTCGCCACGAGGACCACCGCGAGCGCGAGCACCAGACGCTGGCCCTCGGAGAGATCGCGGGGATGGACGTCGGTGGGGATCTCCGGGCCGATGCTCGCCAGCAGCGCGGCCGTGCTGCCTGACTCGACTCCGGCATCGCGGTCGGCGTCGGAGCATTCGGCTGCGACCGTGTCGCGCTGAAGCAGGTCGGTGCTGTCCTGCGGCACAAGACCGATGCGGCCGATGAGGCGCGGGCCGGTGAGACTCGCGGGGTCCACGCCGTCGATGAGGACCGTGCCCGCATCGGGTCGGCGTAGTCCGACGAGTGTCGACAGCAGGGTGGACTTGCCGGCGCCATTGCGTCCCATGAGCGCAACGACCTCGCCCTTGGCGATGTCGAGAGTGACGCCTCGTAGTGCAGGCACCTGGCCGTAGGACGCGCGAGTCTTCTCGACGGTCACGACCGCTTCCGTGTGGGCCGGCGCCATGACACGGCGCGGCGGCAGCCCATGCAGGCGTTCGCGCATGTGGCGCGCCTGGCGCCGGGCGTCGCGGACGGACAGGGGCAGTGGTGTCCACTGCGCCATGCGCCCGAGTCGCACCACCGGCGGCGCGACGGGTGAGGTGACCATGACATCGGCCGGCGTACCCACCACAAGGGGCCGCGCATCGCCCGGCACGTGGATGACACGGTCGGCGTACTCGAGCACGCGCTCGAGGCGGTGCTCCGCGAGGACCACCGTGATGCCGAGATCATGGACCAGTCGCTGTAGGACCGCGAGGACCTCCTCGGCTGCACCGGGGTCGAGCGCGCTGGTCGGCTCGTCGAGCACGAGCACCCGAGGATGCGCAGTAAGCACGGCGCCGATGGCGACACGCTGGCGCTGCCCACCGGAAAGGCTGAGCAGTGCTCGGTCGCGCACCTCTGCCAGACCCAGCAGATCCAGCGTCTCCTCGACTCGCCGCCGCATCGTCGACGCGGGCACGCCCAGGCACTCCATGCCGTAGGCCAGCTCCTCCTCGACCGTGTCCGTGACGAAGGATGAGAGCGGGTCCTGCGGGACGACACCGACCACATCGGCGAGATCACGCGGGTGATGCGTGGAGGTGTCGCGTCCGGCCACGCGCACCTGCCCGGCGAGGGTGCCACCCGTGAAGTGCGGCACGAGTCCGTTGATCGCGCGCAGGAGTGTGGTCTTGCCGCTGCCGGTCTGCCCGATGACGAGCACGAGTTCGCCCTCGGTGATCGTGAGGTCCACGTCGGCGAGGGTGGGTCGGCTTGCGCCGGGGTAGGTGATGGTGACGGAGGCGAATTCCACGACGGGCGTCATGCGCCGACCTCCCTGCGCGCACGCGGGCGATAGCCCGGCACCGGCGGGGCGATGATCGCGGGCAGCACGCTGAGCAGGATGCCTGCCACGGCGAGGGGAGGCACCGCCGGCCAGGCAATCGGGTCCACCGGCGCGATGAGGCCTGACACTCCTGCGACGCCCAGGGCGACCAGCGTGGCTGCGGTCGCGAGACCGCACAGGGCCACGCCCCACTCGGGCCATGACCACGGGTCGGGCCGGTAGCGGGTGCGCACCGAGCGCCGCCCCGCCAGTGCGAAGCCCGCGATGCCGAGGGTGAAGCCAAGCGCGAGCATCGGCAGCCCGAGCGCGGCTGGTGCTGATGCGTCGAGCAGTCCGTATGCGCCGATGACGACGAGGACGAGGGCACCGAGGAGTGCGCCCGCTGTCAGGTGACGCACCATGGGCG
>Ga0315909_10009097_pt1 | contig 10787 bp, 25 predicted proteins | sample LakEriMetagenome_11_FD_203527 | JGI IMG/M metagenome (GOLD analysis project Ga0315909, IMG submission 203527) | Freshwater fungal communities from buoy surface, Lake Erie, Ohio, United States - Buoy 2 MA125 | ecosystem: Environmental > Aquatic > Freshwater > Lake | place: USA: Lake Erie, Ohio...
AACTTTCACACATCAAGTGGGTCTTTGATTCTTCTCCAAACATTGATGACTTGGAGTTAGAGATCAGGGCCTACGTTGAACTCTATGGACAGCCACCTGAGTTGATAGTCATTGATAACCTAATGAACATCACCGCTGAGACGGACAACGAATGGGCAGGACTTAGAGCAATTATGATGGAGCTTCACGATATGGCACGCAAGACTGAGGCCTGTGTGATGGTGCTCCACCACGTATCAGAACAGTCAGAGTATGGGTCACCTAGTAACCCACCTCATCGCAGAGCAATTCACGGAAAGGTCAGTCAGTTACCTGCACTGATACTTACACTGGGCTATGACCCATCACAAGGAATACTCAAGGTTGCACCGGTCAAGAATAGATTTGGCGCACACACTGCTGACGGAAGCAAGTATGCACAGCTACTGGTAAACTATGCAGCAGTACAGATATCAGACCAGAACGAGTTTGGTTGGATGTTACGCAAGGACACAATTGCAGGATACCAAGGAGGATACAATGTCTAACGATGAGCAGATGCACCACGTGCCAGAAAAAAACAAAAGAGAAAAAGAAAAGATAGAACCTTTAGAATTAAAGAATACTTACCGAGACAATCTTAAGATAGATGCACTGCGTGCAGAACTTGATACCATCAAGGTAGACCTAACCAACTTCGTTGGTGCATTGCTACAGTCTGGTGTTGTCGAGTTAGTTAAAGATGAAGAAGGCAACATCATCTATAAGATCAACAAGGTTGTATTGGTAGATGAGTCAGTACAACAAGACTAAGGGTTCTCAGTTTGAGACAGATGTAATGAAGTGGCTCCGCAAAAGCGGAGTTCTAGCAGAGCGTCTGACTAAAGCTGGGGCAAAGGATGAGGGCGACATCGTTACTGTTATCGCGGGAGAAACCTACATCCTTGAACTCAAGAACAGGGCAACCCTTTCCTTGCCTGAGTTCTGGAGAGAAGCGCAAGTTGAGGCGCTTAACTATGCAAAGGCTAGAGGTCTTGGGGAAGTCCCTCTTTCTTATGTAATAGTTAAGCGTCGCAACGCATCAATAGATCAAGCCTGGGTCATTCAAGACCTAGCACAATGGTTAAAGGAGAAACAGTAATGCCAGTACCAGGTGGAGAAATCACAACATCAGAGATTCTAATTCCAAAGGTAGAAGAAGTAGTTGAAGAATACAATGAAGATGTCGCAGCATACGATGCAGCTATGGCAGATGCTTTAGAGAAGGCCAAGAATGATTTGCCAGAACTGTCATAAAGGCGGAGAAGAAAACAGCCTTGCTCATTACAAACGTTCATCTCATTGGCACGACAAGTGTGATGATAAGGGGTGTGTATGCCAGCACAAGACTGGTCCAGGGTACGTAAAGCGGGACGGTTCAAAGGTCCCGTTGATGCAAACACAATCCCCATAGGTCCTATTGTTTCATACTTTGGCGGTGAAGTAAGAGAAGGTAAGAGCGCATCAGTTCGATGCTGCCTACATAGCGACAGTCGCAGGTCTGCCGTTATCAATACCTACGACAACCTGTACTTCTGCCATACCTGCGGTAAGGGTGGCAACGCAGCTAACTTAGTCTGCATACTAGAGAACTTGGAGTTTAGTGATGGCCTCAAACGTGCAGTCGAAATTGCTGCTGGAAGCGGCGCAACAATACGCTCAGGCAATAAGTCAAGAAGCACTGGACGTACTAAGCGCACGTGGGATCTCTGAAGAAACCGCAGGACTATTCCAGTTAGGAACTATTACTAACCCAATCAATGGTCACGAGATGTATGAAGGGTGGCTATCCATCCCATACATCACCGCCTCCGGTGGTTGTGTTGGCTTTAAGTTTAGACGATTAGATGATGGCAAGCCTAAGTATGGTAGTCCTACTGGGCAGAAGGCACACTTGTATAACGTCTGCGACATCACTGTTGATTCACCACACATCGTTGTATGTGAAGGTGAACTAGATGCCATCGTTACTAGCGGTGAGTTAGGCATACCAGCAGTAGGAGTCCCTGGAGTTGCTGCGTGGAAGCCACACTTTCCAAAGCTCTTTGCAGGTTATGAAACTATCTATGTGGTAGGTGACAATGATGTTAAAGAGGATGGGTCTAACCCAGGTGCTGAGTTTGCTAAGCGTGTGGCTAACGAGGTAATGAACTCACAGATTGTTACACTACCGCCAGGTATGGACATCAATGATTACTACTTGGCTAATGGAATTGATGCGACACGGAAGTTACTGATAGGGGAGTCAAATGTATGATGATGACAAAGAGCGAGTGGGACACGATGCTACAGACTTTGCAGCATTTGGGCTTCCAGATCCTTTCCGTGGATACGCAAAGCGAAGTAATAACAATACGTCCGATACCAACACGTTCATAGCTGATGTCTGGGCTACCTTAGATAGTGCAGGTAACCTGCTTATCAAGAAGCACAAGGACTACGGCCCAACTAACATCAGTCTATCTCCTGGTGGACCGCTCAATGGATTGCGTGTGCGTATGCACGACAAGACTGCACGCATCAACCACTTAATTGATAGCGGTGCAACACCAGAGAATGAGTCATTACGAGATAGCTTCATTGACTTGCTGAACTACAGTGCTATCGCACTGATGGTACTAGATGGTAAGTGGCCACGTGAGTGAAGGATTCTACAAAACTGATACCTTCAAAACCTCCAACGATGATACGTGGACTACACCACGATCTTTCTTCGACAGATACAACGACACGTTTCATTTTTCTTTGGACGCAGCAGCATTGCAGTCATCCACTCTTGTTCCCGATAATTGGTACGGCCCAGACCATCCTGTTCCAGCGCGTCAGAACGCATTTCATAATGACTGGGCTAGCGATAGTAACGGTGAAGCCGTGTGGCTTAACCCACCATACGGAAGGACAATCAAAGATTGGGTTGCTAAAGCAGAAGCTGAGAGCAAGAAGGGTTGCACCGTGGTACTACTGGTTCCCTCCCGAACTGACACTTCCTGGTGGCACGAACATTGCATTGCGTATGAAATCGAATTCATTAGAGGTCGTCTCAAGTTTGGGAACCAACCTAATTCCGCTCCGTTCCCATCGGCAGTTGTGGTGATGCGATGACTGAACTGCACCCAGTAATCTATGACCTAGTACCTAGTGTTGCTAACACTATTCACCGTAGGTATAACAAGCACGTTGAGAAGGATGACATCAAGCAAGAGCTGATGGCGTGGGCTATGACTAGGGTAGAAGATCACATCATTGATCTAATGGAACCTATCGAAGAGCGACGCAGACATAACGAGCAACGCATTGCTTGGCAGATGAAGCGTGCAGGCGAACGCTACGCACGCAAAGAGAAGGCTGCTAAGTCTGGATACCAGACTAATGATGAAGCCTACTACGAAGCAGCAACTCTTGGTCAGTTGCTACCCTTTGTTATTGCATCAGTCATAGATGGCACAGTATTAGAGCAAGCACAAGAGATGATTAGAGATGGACAACCTAAAGGTTCATCATCTCCGGCAGAAGGTGGCAACCTACTTGCTAACCTTATAGACATCAAGAAAGGTTTTCTGAAACTAGACCAAGAGGACCAGGCTATCTTGCGTATGCGCCACCACGAGAGCTTTACCCTGCAACAGATAGCACAGGTACTAGAGTGTGCCATCTCTACCGCAGATCGTAGATGTTCGCAGGCATTGCGTAGATTGCAGGATAACTTAGGCGGGGTTAGTCCCTGGCAATGAACGAAGAGTTATTATTTACCTTCTTGCGTGAGAGTTTGTACCCAGATTTAGTAAAGTCTGAGGGCATCTTTGATGCCTATGACTGTATCTCTAGGCAAGCAGGTCACTACATAGAATTAAAATGCAGGGGGGTACACTACAACACCTTGCTGATTGAAGAGATGAAGTACCGCAAGCTCATCACACAAGCAGCAGAGCGTGATCTTATCCCGTACTACATTAACTCTACACCTGCTGGTATCTTCTCCTTCGACTTACTAGATTTACCAGAACCAGTATGGTTTAATCACCAGATGCCAGCGACTACTGAGTTTGACAGGGTTGAAAAGGTTGAGAAGTTAGTAGGTTATCTACCCATAGAGGAAGCGGTGCAGCTCTAATGCAATACGACTATCGTTGCCCTGATTGCAACACAGTATTAACTATCGAACGGTCTATCCACGAGGAACCTCGTGAGCCATCTTGCTTTGACTGCCATATCCCAATGGTGCGTAAGTGGGACTCGCCTGGTGTCACCTTCAAGGGTAAAGGGTTTTACTCTACTGGTGGATAGTGCTACACTTTAGATCTCGGTAGGCAATCCCGCCTATGAGTGCTAGCAAGAAGCCCCCGCCAATTACGGCGAGGGCTTTTTGTTTTGCTAGGAAAGGGTTAGAAACCCAGCAAGATTATTTAGTACCAGCCTCGTCTATCGGAGTGGCTGAGAGCGCGGCACGCACTCCCTCCATAGCGATGATTAAGGTATCGTAAACCGTGAAGGACTTGAAGTTCAGGTTGTCCACTACGCTCTCTAAGGAGTTGAGCAATTCCAAAAGCCGAGCTTCTTGGTTTGCCCGAAGCGTCTCTTGGGCGAGCCAAGTGGTCGAAGCGGGATTCACGGGTCCATAAGGTGACAAGACATCTGATTTGCTCTTGATTGTAGCCGAGTGCTCGTGCGTAACTAACTGCAAGTGACTTGTTCTCACGCTTCTCCTCCATTGTAGCCTTCGTCCGTGCTTTCATAATCGGTACGTCCTGCAACTTCGGGGACTGCGTTCGCTCTGGTATGAATACCCACAGTAAGCTTACTATTACTATCAATGATCCAAGTCTTACCCTCTTGCTCATCAAAACTCCTTTGTTCATCAAGCAGCTGCTTGTATGTGTCTGGATACAGGTGAGCTAAGCGCACTAACGCTTTGTCTCTTGCCCTTCTGTAATTGCGGTAGTGGATAGATTGTTTCCCGCTTACCTGTCTACTCTCCATTGATCTTGTCCTCCCACACTATAAGCACATAGGCTACCACCATTACTATCATTATCCCTAACACTAAGCTCATCTACCTATCTCCCTTGCTCGCTGAATAATCTCGGTTATGTCTATGCTTTGCCCTACTAAATGAGCGTCCTCCTCATCACTATCCCACGCACTTACTAAAAGGCGTGCTCCTACGGGGGCAAGTGTCAGCCATTGGATAGCCTGTTCAGCATTAGCCCCGCCCCACTCAGCTCTCCCGCTCTCGTCTACTACCTCGTATAACAGGATCAACTCAGATTTTTTAGGGTGTATGGTATAGATGTTGCTTTCTTGCTTTTGTAATTCTAATTTTCTTTTCATCTCTGTAACCTGTTGTGCTATGTAGTTGGTCATAACTTGCACCCTTCCTCTACCCAGCGTGCAAGGCACAACGCACTCTCCTCCTTAGTTAAAACTGCATAGGCGTTTGAGAACCACGTCTCGTATTTCAGATCCGAAATCTTATTCATTCTCCTCCTCCTTTAACTCCTTTATGTATCTCTCAATCGCTTCTGCCTTATGATACTCAGCGTCATAGTCAAAGTTATCCTTAGCTACCCATAACGCTTCAATAAGTAGTTCATTAGTTATCACTTTCGACCTCCTCCTCGAACCCGAATAGCTGAGTCAGGGCTGAGTTAGCCCTGCGTAGGTTAGCGATAGCTCTTGCTATCTCCTCCTGTTGCAAGTCTATCTCAGCTTGATTAAGGCATAGGTCTACCTTAGCCTCTAAGTATTCTCTATTCATTATTCTCTCCCTCTTGTATGTAATCTAGGTCAATAGACATAACTATAACTATCTCGCTATACCCTCCTTGTCCTCTCGCTAATTGCAGCACTACCTCGCTACCCTCTCCATTGAGCGTACCTAAATAGGTAGCTTCAGCGATAGTGCTAGAGTCTAAATAAGCCCCCTCTTGATACAGACAAGGTATGTTCATACCTTCATCAGCTAAATCTTTACGCATTGCTACTTTCATTTATTCTCCCCCTTTAGGTGGCAAGGACAAGAACAAGCGTAGGTATCTTGCACACTATCCTCACATAGTTGGTGTCTATCTTGTACGCAGCTACTATTCATTGCCCTCTCCTTCGTTAGTGGGTAGTGCTCTACCCTTCCATTGTGTTTCGATTATCTTGATTACATCCTCACCCGTGGACAGTTTCTCCCAATCCCACTCTCTCGGATCTCCGTCATAAGTTTCTATCTCCAGCGTTACTAGGTACCTATCTTTCATTACTCACCCTCCTCGCTTGTAATAGAATTAAGTACGGCAATGGCACTATTAACTGCCTCAGCTAACTTGGTCTCCATAGGCTCAAAAACCCCGTCACCTGCATAACCGCTCTCCCATACCTGCGTTTCTTCGTTCCAAATTGTGCCGTCAGGAAAGCGGATTTCCTCGCAATCGTAATCTAGCGTCCACTCATTACTTTTGGTATCGAACACTAGAATAAAGTGATGTTGCTTGGTGTTCATAGCCCCTCCTCCTCGCATAGCTGCTCGTGCGCTTGTAGTGTCATCTCCGGTACCTCAAAACTATCTATAAAGGTATCGCCCTTAAACCACTCTGTATGCGTGCCGTACTCTCCCACATAAGTGCGTACGAAGTACTCACCTAGCTGCCACTCGTACTTGCTCTCTGTGATTTCCATACTCATTTACTCTCCTCCTTGTAGTCTTTAAGTGCCTCGTCTGCTTGCTCTGTTATCTCATCAGATCCGCAGCTCTGCCAAAACTCTGCCTTTTCTGCTCTGCGGATAGCATCCACCCACGCCTCAACAGGGTAGGGCTTACCCTCTAGCTTCTCCTCTAGTGCCGTCTCTACAAACTCCTTGTCCCAATAGGCAACAAGCAATTCATCATCAGGCTTGTAACTCTTTAGCTGCTCTATCAATTCGCTTACTTTCATTTGCTTATCCTCTCCCATTGATGTCTACTATTTCGACCATTGCAACGTGCTCAATAGCTAGCGTGTTATTTATAATCTGGTTTACCTTGTCCCACCCATAAGCCTCGTAACAAGGGAAAGACTCTTTCCCATCCTTGTTAGTTACTTTTAGTGCTATCCCCGTTGGTGTCATTTACTTTCTCCCTTATTAGTTGTGAGGCGATCTACCTCTCGCCCTCTCCCGCCTACTAGCTGCGAGAGAGGGTAACAAGCATACCGACTAGTGCGTACTCTACCCTACTCTTTCAACTGTTTAAGCACCCACGATAGTGTGTCTATCTTTCCCTGATAATAGTTATAGCTATTACTGTCTCCCACACTCTCCATTAAGCGCGAGAATACCTCTTTCGCCTCGGTCTCGATTATCTCTCTCATTTACTTAGCCTCCTTTAGTTCGATCTTAAATTGTGCCTTAGCTTGCTTTAGTGTGTAGCCGTAATAAGTGCGGGTAAAGAGATACTCTCCCGCGCCCTCGCCTACAAAATCGGAAATTACATACGCCCCGCTATGTTGCACTCTTTCGATTGTCATAATAACCCTTTCTATTCTCCGGCTAGGTACCGGCTCCCTCTCCCTTGCCCGTAAGCAAGGGAGGAGAGTCACCTACCTAGTGAGCTTGTTACATACATTTAAGCATTGAGCCGAGGCAGATCCTGCCCTCCTCGGTAATCCATACATTACCGCTGACCCATACAAGGCCGGCAATGAGTAGGCCGATAGCTATGCCGGCGACAAGATTGCCCCTTTTAGATAACTCTCTCACTTACTCGCCTCCTGTGTAATCATTTGGCCGGTGCGTATTCCCGCGATAAGGGTGCGTAGGGTGCGCTCCGCCTCAGCTTTCGTTCCGCCTAAGTAGTCACTAAACCCGCGAGGCTCCCAGTGTCCGGAGCCGTACTTACTCCCGCCTGTAAAGTGGACGCGAAAGGCTCGCCCGTAGGTCTTGCTCCCCGCTTGTAGTGTTAGGTGAGGGCGTTTATTTGACTCGTAAGTGTCCTCCACCTCCTCGCCCTCTAGTAATGGCTTAACTAGCTCCTCTAGTACCGCAACGAGGCGGTGTAAATCCTGCATAGTTGTATTCATTTACTTATTCTCCTCTCGTAGTTGCTTAGCGATTAGGTCAAAAGGCAGGGAGCCTTGCCCCTGCAATAGCTGAGCAATTAGTAAGCCGGCTATCTCGCTCACCTGCTCGGTGACTAGCTCGGTCACCTGCTCGGCTAGTGTCTCCCACTCTCCGCGCAAGGTATCCGATAGCTGAACGACACCCTCGCTATTCTTAGTGTCATCCATTAGCTCGGTATAGGCCTCGTAGTCGTTCATCATTACGAGGAGAAAATCCTCCTTGAATTGCTCGGCGATAACTATGCGCTTTACATCCTCGCCTAGTGTGTCTGCTTGTTGTTGTGCTAGTGATGTCATTTATTTAGCTCCCTTTACTGTTAGGACACCGGCAACAGGTGCAAGCACCTCACGAGCTACATTAACCGCATCATCTAAGTCATAAGCACTCACGCGGATAGTAACCTGCACTGTTATTTCGTATGTATTAAAATCACTCATTTACTTATCTCCTTGTGAGCTTGTTAGGTAGGTTAGGCTCACGGGTCTATTGTTGCGTACTATTCCCCATAGTGTCAAGCCCTTAACCGGCACTCTTTTGGGCGTGTCGGGGTATCAAATAGGCGGGATTATTACCTCTTAGATTTGGATCTTTTCCCCAAAAGAAAGAGCAACGCCACCGGCTCGGCAAGGTTAGCCGGTCACTAGGTCACCGGCTTAGCCTCACCGGTTAGGGTGGCAAGGCTAGCGGGTCACCGGTAAGGGGCTAGCGGTTAGCAGCTGCAAGGGTGGAGAGCTGCAAGGCTAGGCCATTACTTAGCCAAGGCTTAACCCTCCACCGCCGAGCTTGCCCGCCGAGGTAGTAGTAACCGCACACCTTTTGGTTATAGTTATCCACAGGTCTGACCAGTTATCCACAGGGGGGAGGGGTGGGGCTGACCAAAAGCGGGGCAGGCCAACCCCCCTATGCTGAATTCTTTTGCACGGTAGTATATATACCCTCCAAAAAAATATTTGCTAAAGTCAAAGCTGCGATCTAGCCTCTGACCTGCGGTTTTATATACTGTGATGAAGGTCACATTCTAAAAACGGGAAATCAAGTAAATTTCCTGCCTTATATATAGTAAGGGGTTTTAATAGGAAAAGCCCTGAGCTGCTACGGTATGGCCTCTTACGAGGCCCCTAGGCCGAGTTCAGTCTTACCCCTCAGTTCGCTGTAGCTCCTTCGGGCGTTAAGCCCGACCTGCCCAGTACTTTTAGTGGGGATAGCTCTATCTACTGGTAGATGAAACCTTCCTCGCCTAGTATAAGGAATCTCTGATTCCGGCCCGAGGCCTACGCGCCTCGTGTAAAAATAAACCGATTCCGGCCCGTCCCCAATAAATTTTAGGAGATCACGTGGCTGACAATAGTGCCGACATCGCCAAGAGAATCATCCTTGGCTGTGTAGCAGAGGGTATGACCATCGAGCAGGCTTGTGCCTCGGCTGGTAAATCCATTAAGACCTACGAGTACTATCGACGTACCGATAAGATTTTTACAGACAAGGTTGACCGAACACGCCTTGGTCTAAAGGACAAGCAGTTCCAAGACGGCGATGTTCACGACTTAACCTTTGCCGAGTTCCGCCAGAAGTTCTTACACTCCCAGACCTTTCCGCATCAGCAGAACCTGGTAGATATGATCGAAGGCCGCGAACCTTCTTGGCTACACCCCTCTATGAAGTACGAGCCAGGGCTGGCTAGTAATAGAATCCTTCTGAACATTCCGCCAAACCACGCCAAGTCCATCACGATCACGGTGGACTACGTAACCTGGCAGGTAGTACGCAATCCCAACTTTAGAGTTCTTATTGTTTCTCAGACCCAGCAGTTAGCTGCAGACTTTCTCTACGCCATCAAGCAACGCCTGACTCATCCTATGTATGAAGACCTCCAGAGCGCTTATGCTGCTGGCGTAGGGTTTAACTCTAAGTCAGCCTCCTGGCAAGCAACCCGTGTTACCTTCGGTACCGAGCTGCGTGAGTCTAGTGAAAAAGATCCAAACATCGAAGCTATTGGTATCGGTGGTCAGATCTACGGTAAGCGTGCAGATATGATTATCGTAGATGACGCTGTTACCTTAAAGAACGCTAACGAGTTTGAGAAGCAGATTCGCTGGTTAACCCAGGACGTGCGTTCTCGTTTGAACCCTACAGGTAAACTTGTAGTCGTTGGTACCAGAGTTGCCGCTATGGATCTATACCGCGAACTTCGTAACGAAGACCGCTACCCAGGCGGTCTGGTCCCGTGGAAGTATCTGGCAATGCCAGCGCTATTAAAGACAGATGAAGACCCTGACAAATGGGAGACTCTCTGGCCAGCATCTGATGCTCCATTTGATGGACAGATGGAAGCTGACAAGAACGAAGACGGCCTCTATCCTAGATGGAATGGTCGCAACCTTTACAATGAACGCCAAGCTATGGATGCAAGCACCTGGGCTTTGGTCTATCAACAACAAGATATCTCAGATGATGCCATCTTTGATCCAGTATGTGTGCGAGGTTCTATTGATGGTATGCGTAAAGCAGGTCGCTTGGTTCCTGGTAACCCTGGTCATCCACGCGATGTCAACGGCTTTAGTTTTATTTGTGGTCTTGATCCCGCTATGGTTGGTGATACAGCCGTCGTTTGTTACGCTGTTGATAGGGCTACACATAAACGCTATATCGTTGATGCTATTAAAATTACTAGGCCAACGCCTGCTGCG
>Ga0315909_10009100_pt1 | contig 10785 bp, 7 predicted proteins | sample LakEriMetagenome_11_FD_203527 | JGI IMG/M metagenome (GOLD analysis project Ga0315909, IMG submission 203527) | Freshwater fungal communities from buoy surface, Lake Erie, Ohio, United States - Buoy 2 MA125 | ecosystem: Environmental > Aquatic > Freshwater > Lake | place: USA: Lake Erie, Ohio...
TAATCCTTTCCAAAGGCTCTTGATTTCAGGAGCCTTTGGAGCCCTCTCACCATATAGTGCTTTGTATACCCGCCTTCCAGATAGGTAGTGAGCTAGCTGGATCATCGCATCTTTGAGCGCCTTACCTTTTAGATACTTCTTATACAGTCTCGCTGTTGCCTTAGCCCAAGGGTCTCCGTGATAGCCAGAGGTAAGTGCATGGCCAAGCTCATGAAGCAGGGTTTCTTTGTCAAAGTGACAAAGAAACATAGCTTTTTGCTCGTGATCCCACCAACCCATGGCGTGGGGGACATCACCCTTGAGACCAAAGTGAGAGTGAATTCTTACCCAGTCAACCTTTATCTTTTCAGCCTTAGATATCTCGTTTAGCAACAATAACGATGGCTTCCACAACTTCCAGGCCCTCGCATCAAACCTGAGCCCCGGTCTAACCTCAAAAGAGAGCTTCGTAGCCCACACCGGAATCATCCGGTAGCGGCCAGCTATCTTGAGCTCGATTAGTTGGTTGGGGTTTGAGGGCATAGAGAGATAGTAATCCGAGAACAACGTGCTTTCGAACAACTGCACCTGACCTGTTAGCAACCAGCTAAAAGTTAGGCTCTAGGTATGGCCTCATACTTACCTGCGAGAATTGCTGCCCTAGCAAGCTTTGTCTTTGTGCTGGTGATGAACGTGGTGGCAACAGCCCTGCCCCTGGGAGGGCTCTCAGTTGGGGGAGTATCTGATAAGTACACCACCCTGTTTGCCCCAACAGATTTCACCTTCGGAATCTGGGGTCTGATTTACCTAGGTCTTACTATCTATACCTTTAATCAGCTATTTCAAGACAACGAGGTAATCAAAAAGATTACCCCTTGGTTTATAGCTTCCAATGTATTCAACGGCAGCTGGATCATTGCCTGGCGCTTAGAGTTACTGCTTGTCGCATCACTAATTCTGGTAGGGCTCTTATTCTGCCTATACAAGATCAACCGGGTTACTACCGCCAAGCGGACAAGCTTCGAGGAAACAATCTCAGTTCGGCTGCCATTTGAGATCTACTTTGGCTGGGTAAGCGTTGCAACCATTGCCAACATCAGCTCTTTCTTGGTCCAGCAAGGCTTTCAAGACGGCCTCATTGTTTCCGCTGAAAGCTGGACCATAGCAATCCTTGTGGTTGCAACCCTTATCGGGACAGCAACAGCCCTTGTGAACTCTTCCCCGGCATACTCACTTGTCTTGGTATGGGCATTCTTTGGTATCTACTCAAGGCATATCTCTCCTTTTGAGTGGAACTTCCAATACCCAAACATCATCCTTGCCACCCAGATACTGATACCCGCGCTGGTTGCTGTGAGCATTGGGGCTTTGGTTAGGTGGTTGAGGGGTTCGGTGGGGCGAAGCAGATAGGCGGCGGTGATCCTTGCTAAGGTCTAGGTTTGGACATTTGTTAGGGATGTCCGGCCCTACTTGTACCCTAGATTTATGGGGAACGAAGAGCTGCTTTTAGCATTACGCCAGTTCGTATCTGAGCGAAATTGGCAGCAGTTCCATACTCCTGAGAACCTTGCAAAAAGCATCTCAATTGAGTCTGCAGAGCTACTTGAGCTGTTCCAGTGGGCAGAGCCATCAAATTTTGAGGACGTAAAGGATGAACTGGCTGATATTCTGACGTACTGCATCCTTCTGGCAGATAAATATGACTTGGACGTTGAAGAAATCATTCTTGAGAAGCTCGAGAAGACTAAGAGCAAGTACCCGATTGACAAGTCATACGGCAGTAGCGAGAAGTATGACCGACTATAAAATCGAGAAATTCCCTTTTGATTCGGAGTCAATTTCTTTTTGGGGTCAAGCCGAACAGCTTGGGGCGAATTGGCCAGTTGTTTACACACTGAGCAACGAAAAAGAAATATATGTAGGGGAGACCCTAAGTGCAGTAAGCAGGCTTAACCAACACCTCTCCACAGCTACCAAAAAGCAACTCAGCATGGTTCAGATAATTCTGAATGAAAGATTCAACAAGTCAGTCTGTTTAGATCTTGAATCTCAACTCATTCGATATCTAGCAGCTGATGGTACACATCTCGTACTAAACGCAAATGCCGGAATCCAAGACGCAAACTACTTTGATAGAGACAAATACCAAAAGTCCTTTGATGAGCTATTCGAGATGATGTTTCAACAGGGACTGCTATCCAAATCGGTTCCTGAGATTGTAAACAGCAACCTTTTCAAATTTTCTCCCTTCAAGGCTGTGACGTTGGAGCAGGCGGCTGCCTTGAACGGAATTATCGAACGAATCGTGGAAGATCTGAAAACAAATAGAGGCAGTCAGCTTATAGTCCAAGGGGACCCTGGGACAGGAAAGACAATTGTCGCGATCTACCTAATGAAGCTCCTCAAAGACATCGCAAGAGCCTCAGATGACGAACTTCTCGATGAGGACTCAATCTTCTCGGAATTCTTTACCCCTGAGCTGTCAAAGCTTTTTGGGAGTCTGAAAATTGCACTCGTAATTCCTCAACAGGCCCTTAGAAAAACTCTCGAGGGAGTCTTCAGTCAGACTCCTGGTTTATCAAAGGACATGGTGCTTACCCCATTTGAGGTCGCGGAGAGCAGTGAGGACTTTGACCTCCTGATTGTTGACGAAGCTCATCGCCTGGGTCAGCGTTCAAATCAGAACTCCGCGATGCAGAACAAAAAGTTCACGGCGCTGAACATTCGATTGTTTGGTTCGGACGACAAGAACAAAACCCAACTTGACTGGATTCAGGCCAAAAGCAGACATCAGCTACTACTCCTAGACACTGCTCAAAGTATTAGACCAGGTGATTTACCTCTCAACACAACAAAGAGCATCGTCGAAAAAGCTAAAGCTTCCGACTCCTGGTTCCACCTTGCTTCCCAGCTCAGAGTCATGGGCGGCAACGACTATCTGGAATTTGTGAAAGAAGTTTTTTCTGAGGCTGTATTGCCTGCTAGAACCTTCAACGGCTACGATCTAAGGTTCTTTGACAGCTTCAAAGAGATGAGAAGTGAAGTTCTTCGGCTCGATTCAAAACATTCCCTTAGCCGTCTGGTTGCGGGCTTTGCTTGGGAGTGGAAGACCAAGAATGACCCTGAGCTATTCGACATCGAGCTTGAAGGTATAAAACTGCGATGGAACCAGACCATCACCGACTGGGTCAGCTCCCCAACCTCTCCACAGGAAGTCGGGAGTATTCACACCATTCAGGGGTATGACTTGAACTACGCAGGGGTAATAATCGGAAATGATATTGGCTACGATTCAGTAAAGAAAAAGGTATTCCTTAGACGTGAAAACTACTTCGATAAAAAAGGCAAGGAGAACAACCCAGTTCTTGGTATCGAGTATTCGGATGAAGATGTGCTCCACTTTGTCCTGAACATCTATAAGGTCTTACTCACCAGAGGGATAAAAGGAACCTTTGTGTACGTCTGCGATCCAGATCTTCGAGAGTTTTTGAGGGGCAAGTTCCCTACGGAAAACTGATCTTTAGCGTCTAGCTGAATGTTTGACTCTAGCCAGTCACTAGTGGTTTGCAGGACTTCCGGGCCCCCTTATTCTCACTGAGCATGTTTCAGGCTAAACGCTTCTGCACATTACACAACTCCCGGTTGATCTCTAGACTCAGATCATGTGGACGATAACGGATGAGCAAGCTTTTCGTGAGGACCTGATCGACAAGATCATTTCGAAAGCCAATGAGAACGATGGAATGCTCTCTCGAGCCGAACTGGGCGAGTTTTCTTATGCAGGGCAAAAGATTCGCGTCATCGATTCTCAAGGTGGTATTTGGAATCCAGGGGCGTCTTGGACGCTCGGCGAAGAACTGAGAGCGACCCTTTCCATCAACACTACGAAATCCAAGAAATATGAGGATCAAGAAGTTTCAGGGGGGCTTTGGCGATACGACTATCAATCTGGTGGAACTGCTGGTAAGAACACGAAGATGCGCAAAGCCATGGAGCTGCAATTGCCTCTAATCTGGTTTGTTCAACAAGATTCAGGTCGTTACGTTCCTTACAAAGTTTTTATCATAAATGACTTCCCAGCAGAGGGATATTGCCTTATCGCCCCCGAGCTCTCTCTGGCTACGGCCTCTCGATCAGAATCCTTGATTGAAAGACGTTACGCCGAACGAACGATGAAGCAGAGATTGCACCAACCAGCTTTTCGTGCCCGAGTGCTCAGTGCCTATGAGACAAAGTGTGCAATTTGCAGACTTGGTCATGGCCGACTTTTGGACGCCGCGCACATAACGCCAGATAACGATGAAACCTCGTCCACTTCTGTAACAAACGGCCTAAGTCTTTGCAAGATTCATCACACGGCCTACGACATAGATATTGTTGGCATTGACGCTGACTACACAGTCCACATTCGCCAGGATATCTTGAACGAAACCGACGGACCAATGCTGGAGCATGGAATTAAGGAAATGGATAAAATCAAGCTTTGGGTACCTACTGCACCTGGAGAGAAACCTGACCCAGCTAGGTTAGAAGAGAGATTCCTCAAATTTATTGGTCAAAATTGATGATCAAGTCAGGATTCTAGGGAAGGAGGTAAACAATGTGGATGTCTACCCCATGCTTCCCCCTTGCCCTTATACCCCCCAGGGTATAAGCTAGAGCTAGGTAAATATTCAACTTCTAGGAGGCACTTATGTGTTCACCAGTTCTTTGCTCTAGCTGCAACAAGATCACCTGGTCTGGTTGCGGGGAGCACATCGAGCAAGCTCTTGCTGGATACCCAGCAGAGCAGCTGTGCACCTGTAACAAATAGTTCTTTTTAGTGTTTTTGTTTGTTGTTGGCTAAAGCCCAACAACAAGCGAGGGAACCACACCCTTGGGTCTAAAGGTTGCCCTTGGTTCTGCGATGGGTAGCTTGGCATCTATTGGCTTTGGTCTTTTGGTTCTTGCCATCTCGAGCAAGATGATGTGCGCTTCTAGAAGGGCGAACTGATCTCCTAGGCACTTTCTGGTTCCGGCTAGGAAGGGAAAGTAAGCACTTCTAGGCAGGGAATCTTCAAAGTCGTTTTCCCAGCGTTCTGGTTGGAACTTATCTGGGTTTGGAAAGAAGTTTTTGTTGCGGTGGCTGGCGTATTGGCTAACTAGGACATGGGCACCTTTGGGAACAAATACTCCCGCTACTTCTATATCTTCTATGGCTCTTCTTGGGGAGACCCATACCGGTGGGGCAAGTCTTAGAGCTTCTTGGAAGATAGCTTTGGTTGTTGGGGCTGAAAGAATCTGCCTTATTTCTGGAGGTGAGTTATCTGGAAGATATTGGTCTGCTTCTTGCTTTAGCTTTTCCCAGAGATCGTCGCGGTCGCGAAGGTAGGAAAGGGCCCAGGTCATTACGTTGGCTGTTGTTTCGTGGCCAGAAAGAATAAGGGTTAGGGTTTCATCCCTTACATCGTCGTGGCTAAGGGCTTGGTTTTCATCGTCTCTGGCGTCAAGTAATAGGTCCAGTAAGTCTGTCCCGTGGGTTCCACTAGCCACCCGCTCCGAGATGATGTCTTCTGCTACATCAGCCAGATACTCGGCTGATTCCTTGAACTTTTTGAAGTAGGGAAGTGGGCTCTCGTCGAATCGATCTAGTCCTGGCAGCATGGTTCGTTCGATACGGTCGATGGCAACACCCATGTGGTGTTGCACGCCTTCGGCGTACTTATCTATATCGGTTGAAAACAGTAACCTGGCAACAATCTGGAAGGTAAGTCTCATCATTTCTTCGTTGGCTGAGACTTGTTGGCCCAGTTGCCAGTTGGCTATGTGCTCCTTGGTAATCGATCTCATGTTTAGGGCATAGTCATTTAGTTGCCCGTGGTGAAAGGGCGGTTGCATCATTCGGCGGTGCCGAAGATGCACTGGCTCTTCGTTTGTTAGTAAGCCTTTGCCTAGGACCTTATGCATCCGCTCAAATCCCACTCCTTTGACGAAGGAGTGCTGCTTTTTTACCAGGACGTCGGTTACTCCTTCGGGGCTAAAGAAGGCAATGAATAGCTCGCCTCCTAGAAAGAAGGAGGCGGTGTCCCCGTACTTGTTTTGGAGATCTAGTAAGAACTTAGGGGTGTCGCTTAGAAACCTTAGGGTTAGAAGACCTCCAAGGGAGTTTGGTCCTTTGGGAAGATTGGTCAGACCTTTTTTAGATCTAATGGCTTTGGGTTTAGCAGGGTATTCGACTGGGCGCTCTGCGGTGTATGGTCTTGCCATGAGCCCTCCCTTTGGATTTGAGTGTAATCAGGTTCTGGGCTTGGTGCTAGCGCGAGAAGGACTTAGAGGCTATAGCCACCCTCGGAGTACCTGGGCTGATCTTTCTTTCGTCTTCTCCAGAGTATGAACAAGAACAATGTGGCCAGCAAGCCAACAATGATCATTAGATAGACAAGGTCTTGAATTGGGTTCGGTTCCTCTGCGGTAACCATCACCGGTTCGGTCTTGGCTTGCTCAAGCGCATCCGCCTTGCTTTCAACAACTACCACAGGCATGGAAACTGCTAGTTGATCTCCAGTTGAATTGATTCCAACTACTTGCAAAGTGTGTTCACCGAGGGGAAGGTCAAAACCTACCGGGAAGGTGACGTAGAACTTTCCGCTGGAATCTGCCCTACCTAAACCAATCAATGTAGGTTCCGAGAATAGGTATACGGCGAATTCGCTTTCGGGGGCCATTCCCTGACCCTCGGCTTGTACGGAGTCGTTTCTCACCATTTGAACACGACCAAGCGAGTCAACTGGGATCGCATTGCCACCTGATTGAGCCTCTACGCTAAGCAGTCCTCCATCTGTTGTCACGACCTGAGAAATGGTTTCTCTAACGACAATAATTCGTGAACTTTGATTAACGCCGTTTACTAGAACGCTGGTTGGAATCTCTGCTACTCGTTTTTCAGAGTCTGGCCCTGGAACTAGTGATAGTGCCGTGCTGGGGGGCAATGTCACCGAAGAACTTAGGCCACCTGTTGGACTCGGGGTTGGAGTTGCTGTTGAGCTAGGAGCTGGGCTGAGGTCAATCACTCTTGGTTGCAACACGGGACTGAGCACTTGGTTAGGGGCAGGCCTTTGAAGTTCGTTAGGTCGCTGTGCTGTTCCAGGCTGGGGGCCGACGGTGGGTGTCGGACTAGGAGTCACAACCTGCTGGCTCGTTCTTGTTGGAGCGATAGGAGCTGCCGATGGCGGAGCTATGGTGCTTCCAACAACAGTGGCTGAAGACGTTCCCTGACCTACCGAGTTGATGGCGAGGATTTTTACTGAGTAACTGGTACCTGCGATGAGATTAGTGATTCTAAGAGGGGAAGTTGTTTGTGCAGGGCTAAAGGAAACAAATGTCACACCATTATCTAGCGAGTACATGTAGTTAGTAATTGGTGCTCCACCATCTGAGGTTGGGGCAGTGAAGGTGATAGATAGCTCTTGGTTCCCGGACGTGATTGAGCCTATGGTAGGAGCGCCGGGCTTAGCCAGATAAGTTATGGCAGTTTTGGTTGAGGCGGTTCCCTCACCAACAACGTTTACGGCCCGAATCTTTACATCGTAGGTCGTGCCGCCAACTAGCCCGGTCACCAGTAGCGGCGACGTTGTTTGTGCTGGGCTGAATGCCACAAATGTTTGGCCATCGTCAAGCGAATACATGTAGTTGGTGATCGGTGAACCGCCAGTCGAGGCTGGCGCAGTGAAGGCTATGGATATTCCATCATCTGTGGAAGTTATGGAATCAATAGTTGGAACCCCTGGTCTGCCAATAAAGGTCACGGCAGTTTGCGTCGAGGAGACAACCGTGTAGCTAGCGTCAGCTGCCTTAGTTGCCGTAACCAAACATGTTCCTGGGCTCGAGGCGCTCAGGTTGCCACCAGATATGGTGCAACCTGTGGCGGTGCCGTTTGTTACTGAGTAGCTAACGCTTCCCGTTCCAGAGCCCCCAGTAACACTTAGGGCAAGGGGTGTTCCTTGGGTACCTTCAGTTGAGGAAAGCACCAATGGGGCTTGGGCATTCTTAATAGAAAAAATCATTGAAGAAGTGGCCGTGCCGGATGTGGAACCTGTTGCAGTAATGGTTACCGTCGCGGTTGAGGTGGCTGTGGGCGTTCCTGACACCACACCAGTTGAAGTATTCAGAGTCAGCCCTGTAGGCAGGGTACCGCTCGAGAACGTTACGGTGCCGTTTAGCCCTGAAGCCGTAAGAACCGACGTTGAGGTGATAGCAAGACCTGGGGTGCCAGTTACCGTTTGGGATGAGGGACTGACTGAAGTGGCGATGTTTGGAGCTGAGGAATCATTTGGCGCAACGGCTCCGAACGGTACCCCGCTTCTAGTAACCGAACCTCGCTCATCGTCAATAATTAGGACTGGCGACATAGCGGTATCACCGATGTTAAAAACCGAGAATCCTAGCTTGTAGTCACCTGTGGTGTCTACCTGATACGTTGCAATTTGCCATCCGGTCGATCCATAGTCACCAGTGGAGTAGATTCCCGTTGGGGGCACGGTAAATCCTAAAAGGGCCCAACGCTTAGCGGAGTTGTTTACGGTAATCGTTGGGTTTCCACTTACTGGAACAAGCGTTGTTAGCGATCCATCATTGTATGGAGCGTAGTCGGTGCTGGTGTAGCTCCAAGCCATGCGATATGTAACACCGGCTTCAAGGGTCACAGTTCTAAATGTAAAAGCAGAGTTTGTTGGAGAGCCGCTGAACGCAGCACGAACAGCCGTTACCTCAGTGGAAGTGAGACCAAGGCTGGACTGCAAAACGGTGCTGAAGGTGTTGCTAGCTTGGGGTTGCAGTCGTCCTGACTTAGCACCGTTTGTGGTGTAAACCCAGTTGTTTTGGGCATTGTTATTGATCTGAATTTGAGTTCCCTCTGCGGTTACCCCTCCAGAGGTATCCCAACCAGTTGTGCCGGAGTTGAAATCTGTTCCCGGTATCAAAAGGGCGTCTAATGATGCCTTAGCTGATACCGCAGGTATGAGAACTAACGATGAGGCAAGAAGCGCAACCGTAAGACCAAGACTATTTAATCTCTTTGAACGACTTTGTGTCGCACCATACATAGCTTTTCTTATGCTCCTGCATTGCCCGTGTGGTGGGGAAAATCTACCTTAATTAAAAGAAATTATAAGGAGTCTTTTTCTTGGGGCAAAATAGGGCACCCCGAGTTTCGTGGGTTGAAAATCTGGTGATCAAAACCTAGTAATGACCGAACAAAATTTGAGATTATCTCGATTTTGACCCAGAGCCCCTAGACCTTGGGATCTTTGGGAAACCTCAGCACTCTTGTTTTGAGGTTCTAGGCCAGACCCGAATACCTAGCCTTGATGCCGGCTTGCTTTCTAGATTCCACCTGGAGCTTTCTCAGAATCTCGCTTACAGCTGCTTTTGCTGTGGAGACAGATATGGATAGCTCTTGGGCTATTTCCTGATTTGATTTGTCTTGGGCAAGCAAAGCCAAGATGGTTTGTTCTCTCATGGTTAGATCAGCAAGAGCCAGCTCTTGCTGATTGTTCTTTTCGGGGTTTCTAAACGCGACTGCTCGAACTGCCATTGAGAACAGGGCTTGGAATACTTTGGGTTCGAATAGAAACCTTGGTTGTTTATCAATTTTCTTTTGGCTAAGTAGTCCTAGAACTCCATACAGGTAACCCTGGTCTTGCAGGGGGATTACGTAGGCGGTTTCAAAGCCGTTTAGTGTTACTAGCTCATCGATATCGGATTCTGGTGTGACTCTTTTTTGCTTGGCGTCTTCTAGTAGTTGTTTAAGTAAAACTGGTTCGTGTTGCTGCATAGCTTTGGCAACTAAACCATCGCTTGCTAGGGCAACAGCATTTTTGGAAGGTCCAGGTCCGGTTACACCATAGCGGCCTAGTTCGCGGATGCGAGCATCCGCGTCTAGGGAGGCAATTAGTGCTCCAGTAAAAGAGGTATCGGTTAGAGGAAAGCTAGTGACCAATTGGGAAATCTCAGTGAAGTTACGGCAAGCAGAGAGCCTCTCGGTGAGATCAGAGATGGTCTGCACTGGTATCCTTAATAGTGTTTAGTGATTCTTTTGTCTCTATTTTGGCTTACTTTTGGCCAGCATTTGGCCAAAAGAATGTAATGGCGGTCTGGCACTTTTCTAGCCTTACGAGAAATCAGAAAGATAACCCATGTTCACGCCAGTTCCCTATCGCATTTACAATGCGAGTACACATCCTCTGGGGAGTAAGCACGGCCAAACTTATTTATCCACCGGAAGGTAGTGCCCATTGTCCACACTGAAGACTATAGAAAAACACTCTGTTCGCAAGTTCTCTTCCCTGGTTGTGATCAGCGCAGGGCTCGTTTCCTTGAGCCTGCTTGCGGGTACATCGGCGAGCGCTACTGGAGGAAAAGCTGGTGTCGGTGGAGGTGCCTCTGTCGGAGATACCCTCGTTTCCACAGCCTGGGAAATGTATGTGGACAACTTTACAATTACAGACCCCAATAACCCCCCCCAATCAGCCCATGGGGACCGGTGGCGCGAGACGTTTATTCATATCGCATTGCACAGACTTCCGGCACCGTTGTCGACTTTCAAGCCACAACCGGGCTGACGGGATTGACTGCGGCCGAGCAGTCGCAGTGGTATGTCGATGCTGGCCTTGGAGGCCCTGCCTACGAGTTTGACTGGTTCGTCTTTGGATGCAGTGATGCGATTATTGCAAATTCTAGGCAGGTTGCTGGCGACGTTGTTTTGAACGAGGTTGCCTATCGAGACATCGAAGGTGCCTCTGGTTTTCCAAGTTTGTCAGACACGCAGTA
>Ga0315909_10009102_pt1 | contig 10783 bp, 9 predicted proteins | sample LakEriMetagenome_11_FD_203527 | JGI IMG/M metagenome (GOLD analysis project Ga0315909, IMG submission 203527) | Freshwater fungal communities from buoy surface, Lake Erie, Ohio, United States - Buoy 2 MA125 | ecosystem: Environmental > Aquatic > Freshwater > Lake | place: USA: Lake Erie, Ohio...
TCGCTCACCATTGAGAGCGCAATTAACATCGTCAATGACCATGAGACCCACTTCATTTTGATCATATTAAAAAAAATCTCACTTCCACTAAAACCGTTTTCATTGGACACCCAAACAAAACTTACAAGCAATGCAGCTGCAGCTGGGCTTGGCAATCCAAAAAAATATTTTTTTTCATCTTGATCTAATTTCACATTAAAGCGAGCAAGTCGAAACGCCGCGCAACAACAATAAACAAAGGCTGCAATCCAACCTAATTTTCCTAAAGGCTTTAATGCCCATACATACAGAATAAGAGCGGGCGCTACGCCAAATGAAACCATGTCAGAAAGACTATCATACTCAGCACCAAATGCACTTTCAGTATGCGTCAGTCTTGCAATACGCCCATCTAATCCGTCCATAATAATCGCAATAAAAATAGCAATGGCTGCGAGCTCATACTTACCATTCATTGCTTGCACAATAGAGTAGAATCCAGAGAATAAGGAAGCTGTTGTAATAAAATTAGGCAGCAAATAAAAAGTATGTTTCCCTATTTTATTTCTTAATAAATTTTCTTTATTTTTTCCGATGCTTTTAAACTTTTTCATGTCTCATTTTCAAGTGAAAACTTAATCTTTAAGTATAACAAAGCTTTAACGATTTCATTAATTCTAATTTATACTCATTGACTTACTGCAGAATGAAATCAAAATATACAGATGCAATTTAAACTCATTCAAAAAGATGGCGCAGCCAGACGGGGCGAATTAAAACTCCAACATGGCACCGTACAAACACCTGTATTTATGCCTGTTGGCACTTATGGTGCAGTCAAGTCTTTAAGCCCTCAAGATTTAGAATCTATAGGTTTTGAAATTATTCTTGGAAATACTTTTCATCTATGGCTTCGTCCTGGTCTTGAAACTATTTCAACCTTCAAAGGACTGCATGACTTTGTCCAATGGCATCGATCTATCCTTACTGATTCTGGTGGCTTTCAGGTGTGGAGTCTTGGCAAAATGAGAAAAATTACTGAGGAAGGTGTTGAATTTAAATCGCCCATTAATGGCGATTCTTGTTTTCTAAGCCCAGAAGAATCCATGCGAATTCAAAAAGTACTTAACTCAGATATTGTGATGATTTTTGATGAATGCACCCCATATCCAGCCTCCCATGAAGAGGCAAAAAATTCTATGCAGCTCAGTTTAAAATGGGCTTATAGAAGCAAAGTAGCGCATGAATCAAATCAGAACGCTTTATTTGGGATCATTCAAGGAGGTATGTTTGAGGACCTTAGAGAGCACTCACTTGATGAATTAAAAAAAATTAATTTTGATGGTTATGCAATTGGCGGATTATCGGTCGGCGAACCCAAAGAAGAAATGCAAAAAGTTATTGCTTTTATTGCGCCTAAAATGCCCGAAGATAAACCGCGCTATTTGATGGGCGTTGGCACCCCAGAAGATATTATTGAGGCGATTGCTCATGGTATTGATATGTTTGACTGTGTAATGCCAACAAGGAATGCAAGGAATGGTTGGCTATTTACTCGGTATGGAGATTTAAAGCTTAAAAATACACAGTATAAAAATGATACAGATCCAATCGATAGCGATTGTGAGTGTTATACCTGTCAAAACTTTTCTCGCGCCTACCTGCATCATCTTTTTAAAATTGGAGAAATTTTAGGCTCTCGCCTCAATACTATCCATAACTTGTTCTATTATCAAAAAATAGTTCAAGAGGCTAGACTAGCCATCGAAACCGGTGCATTTGAAACTTATAGAAAAATATTCCATCAAAACAGGCGGCGCGGCATTCAATAAACGCCTGCTGTGCTAAAATTAACCTTTTAAATTAATTACCTGTAGGAAATATAAATGTTTATAAATCACGCATATGCTGCTGATACTCCGCCCACCGATTTGATGAGCTTTCTGCCATTTATTATCATTTTTGTGCTCTTTTACTTTATGTTAATTCGCCCTCAAATGAAACAAGCGAAAGCCCACAAACTCATGATTGAGTCACTTAAAAAAGATGATGAAGTTGTAACTAATGGAGGCGTGCTTGGTAAGGTTGTTAAAATCAAAGATCAATTTGTAACATTAGAAATTACGACTGGAACTCAAATGCATATCCAGAAGCAATCTATACAAGCTCTGATGCCTAAAGGCACCATAAAATCCATCTAAATTTCTGAATTGACGGCTTAAGTAAATAATGAATCAATATCCTAAATGGAAGTACGGCCTTGTTTTAATCGCAATTTTTATTGGCCTGATTTACTCTGTGCCTAATTTCTTTGGCGAATCACCTGCTCTTCAAATCATGCCAACTAAAGCCTCAGATAAATTAGATTTATCTATTTTAGCTACGATTGAAAGCACTCTAAAAGAAGCGAACCTTCCTTTTGATGGAATCATTCAAGAGCCTAATGGCATCAAAGTTAAATTTTCAAATCCTGACGGTCAAGTTAAAGCAAAAGATGTGCTTCAAAATGCGCTGGGCGCCAATTATGTAATTGCTCTAAACCTTGTCTCTAAGTCGCCTTCATGGCTGTCTAAAATTGGTGCTATTCCCATGTATCTTGGTTTAGATTTAAGAGGTGGCGTCCACTTTCTTCTGCAAGTAGACATGAAAGCTGCAGCAGAAAAAGCGGCTGAAAGCTATTTAAATGATTTCCGTATGACTCTAAGAAAAGAGCGTATCTCATATATTGGCGCTTTAAGATTAAATGAAATTGTAAAACTTCAGTTTGATAGCCAAGAAGAATTAGAAAAAGCTAAAAAACTTATCAAAGCAAATTACCCAGATTTAATGATTAATGAATCTTCATCAGGAAAAGATAAGGCGCTTGATATTGGAATGAGTGAAATGGGCAAGAAAAAAATCCAAGAATTCGCGCTCAAACAAAATTTACAAACACTTCATAACCGCATTAATGAATTAGGCGTTGCTGAGCCAATAATCCAGCAACAAGGTTTAGATCGAATTGTTGTTCAACTTCCAGGCGTTCAAGATACAGCGAAAGCCAAAGAGATTCTTGGACGAACAGCAACACTCGAAATAAGATTAGTTGATGAAGATAAAACAGATATTGCTACTTTGGAAAGTGCTCAAAAAGGCAACACTCCTTTTGGAGATGATTTATTTAAAGATAGGGACGGTAGAGCCATTCTTGTAAAGAAAAATGTATTGCTTACAGGCGACAGAATTACAGATGCTGGGCCAGGTGTAGATCAACAATCAGGGAGGTCTGTTGTACACGTGACGCTGGATGGCAGAGGTTCAAATATATTCAAACAAGTGACACGTGAAAATGTAGGTAAACGTTTGGCGATTCTTCTTATAGAAAAAGGGCAAACGGAAGTTGTAACAGCGCCGGTCATTCAACAAGAAATTGGTGGTGGTCGTGTACAAATTTCTGGCATGAATAGCCCACAAGAAGCTACCGATATATCTCTTTTATTAAGAGCCGGTGCTCTTGCAGCCCCTATGCAAATAATTGAAGAGCGCACCGTAGGCCCAAGCATGGGCGAAGAAAATATTAAACGAGGCATTCACTCTACGCTATGGGGATTTGCCGCTATTTCCGTCATGATGATCCTTTACTACATGATCTTTGGAGGCGTTTCTATTTTTGCTCTTGGTGTAAATTTATTATTATTAGTCGCTTTATTATCGATTCTCCAAGCTACCCTCACACTTCCTGGATTGGCAGCGATTGCTCTAGCATTGGGTATGGCAATTGATGCAAATGTGCTTATTAACGAAAGAATCAGAGAAGAGCTTAGAAACGGCAATACCCCGCAAGCAAGTATTCACGCTGGTTATGATCGCGCTTTCGACACAATCCTAGATTCCAATGTCACGACATTAATTGCGGGTCTTGCCTTATTTATGTTTGGTACAGGGCCCATTAAGGGATTTGCTGTAGTTCACGTACTAGGCATTTTAACTTCCATGTTTAGCGCTATTTTGGTGTCAAGAGCGCTTGTAAATATTCTTTACGGGTATCGACGTAAAATTGATAAATTATCTATCGGTCAAATTTATAGGCCCCATCAAGACTAATTATGGAATTATTTAGAATAAAAAAAGATATTCCTTTCATGAGTTATGGTCGTTTAACTACGACTATCTCTCTCATCACCTTCATTATTGCGATTATCTTCTTAGCTCTTAGAGGCCTTAATCTGGGTGTTGATTTTACTGGCGGCACACTTATGGAAGTCAGTTATAACCATCCGGCAGATATCGATAAAATTCGTCAAGTAATGGATAAAATTGAACTTAAAGATGCAACGGTGCAAAACTTTGGCACAAGTAAAGATGTTTTGATCCGCTTACCTATTCGGCAAGATTTATCGATTGCTCAATTATCAGAAAAAGTATCAACAGCTCTTACTGAAAGTGACAAAGATACAAAGATACAAAGAGTAGAATCTGTGGGCTCGCAAGTTGGTGAAGAGCTTTATGCAAATGGTGCCCTGGCTTTGCTTCTTGTATGCTTTGGAATTATCGCTTATCTTGCACTAAGATTTGAATGGCGTTTTGCGGTTGCAGCCATTATTGCCAATATGCACGATGTCATTATTATTTTGGGCTTTTTCGCATTCTTTCAATGGGAGTTTAATCTCACTGTTCTTGCGGCCATCCTTGCTGTATTAGGCTATTCTGTAAATGAATCGGTTGTTGTCTTTGATCGCGTGAGAGAAAATTTTAAAAAAATGAGAAAAGCAAGTGTGGTTGAAGTAATTGATAACGCGATCACAAGAACAATGTCGCGCACTGTGATAACTCATCTTATGACACAAACTATGGTGTGCTCAATGCTATTTTTTGGTGGCGAAACACTTCATAACTTCTCACTTGCCTTAACTATTGGTATTTTATTTGGTATTTATTCATCAGTACTTGTAGCATGTCCGGTTGCAATGTGGCTTGGTGTATCTCAGCGCAACCTCAGTCAAGATCAACCTAAAGAAAATCAGTCACAAGAAATTAATCCTTAAGTTTTTTTAAACTTTGAACTCCCTTTCCATTAGTTATCAATTTGCCATTCTTATAGCTTTAGTTGCTATTTCAGCATTTTTTTCGCTCGCTGAAACAAGCTTAATGACAGTCAATCGTTATAGATTAAAACATCTAGTATCCCAGGGTAATTATGCAGCAAAACTTACTCATAAACTTCTCTCTTCAACTGATAAGCTTTTAGGCGTCATATTACTATGTAAAGAATTCGCAAATGCGGCCTCTGCAATGTTTGTGACAGTTATTACAGTCAGGCTTTATGGAGAAGGTCAAATAGCGCTCATGGTCGGAACCTTAGTCACCACATTTTTAATTCTTATTTTTGGCGAGATATCGCCTAAAGTTATTGCAGCTTCCAAGCCTGAACGTTTTGCTTTCTTTAGCAGCTATGTGCTCTACCCGCTTTTAAAAATTCTTTACCCCATAGTTATTTTAGTTAACTTTTTTGTATTAACATTTGTAAAAATATTTAATGTGAAGATAGATTTCAATAATAATCTCCACGCAATATCTATGGATGAATTAAGAAGTATTATTTCTGAAGCTGGTCAATTCATACCCAATCAACATCGCAAAATTTTACTTAATTTATTTGAGCTCGAACGGATAACTGTTGATGACATTATGATTCCTCATACTTCTGTTGAGTCTATCGATTTTGATTTAACTGATGAAGAGGTTATTCAAAAACTACTTACCTTCCAACACAGTAGAATATTAGTCAAAAAAAATTCACCTGAAAGTATTTTAGGCTTGCTTAATACACAAAAAATTATCAAACAACTTAATTTGCATGATGCCTTAAATAAAATTACAAAAGATGATTTAAAAACACTCATTTCAGAGCCATACTTTATTCCTTCGGGCACACCTTTATATACTCAAATGCAACACTTTCAAGATAAGCAAGAAAGAGTGGGTTTAATTGTAAATGAGCATGGTGAATTTATTGGGCTATTAAGCCTTGAAGACATCTTAGAAGAAATTGTCGGTGAATTTAACTTAGATTTTCTATCAAAATCATCTAAATTTAGTCAAGATGAAGATGGAGGATGGATTGTAGATGGAAGCGTCACCCTTCGCACACTGAATAAAAAATTGAATCTTCAATTTCCTATTGACGGACCTAAAACACTTAATGGCTTAGTATTAGAATATTTTGAGGATATCCCTGAGCCGAACACAAGCTTCAAAATTGCCAATCACACATTAGAAGTTCTTCAATCTCACGATCGTATTGTGAAGAGCATAAAAATCTACCCAATATCGTAATTTTTTATAAATTCTCAAAAAGAATTGCTTGAGTTTTTATTTTTTTTAATCACAATAATCATTAGGGTTTAGCTAATGCCAAAAATAAATGCAACTGAAGACATAAAGCTTAGTCCAAAAAAAGCTAAGACTAAACTACCTAGTATGTATAAAGTGATCATACTAAATGATGACTTTACGCCCATGGAATTCGTAGTAAATACGATTCAGCGTTTTTTTAATAAAAGTGTTGATGAAGCTACTCGTATAATGTTAAAGATACATACAGAGGGATTAGGTGTATGTGGAATTTTCCCTGTAGATATTGCAGAAACAAAAATGAATCAAGTGCTAAACTATGCAAAAGAACATCAGCATCCTTTGCAATGTATTATTGAAAGAATTGATTGAACTTAAATTATGATTGCTCAAGAACTTGAAGTAAGTCTACATATGGCATTTATGGACGCTAGACAAAAGCGTCATGAGCTTATTACGGTTGAACATTTACTTCTCGCTATGCTTGACAATCCCTCTGCAGCTGAAGTCCTAAAAGCCTGTGGCTCAAACATTGATGTGCTTAGAAATGAATTAACACAATATATCGATGATCATACGCCAACCATATCTGGCGAGGATGAAGTAGATACCCAGCCCACTTTAGGATTTCAAAGAGTTATTCAAAGAGCTATGCTTCATGTGCAATCTTCTGGTAAGAAAGAAGTAAATGGTGCAAATGTTTTAGTCGCAATTTATGGTGAAAAAGATTCACACGCTGTTTATTTTCTTCATCAACAAGGCATAACTCGACTTGATGTTGTTAATTTTATTGCGCATGGCGTTTCTAAATTAAATGAAGGTGACACACAGAAAACATCTCCTGAGCAAGAAAATGATCAAGAATCCTCTTCTTCTAAAGCACTAGAAACATATACGATCAATCTAAATAAGATGGTATTGGCTGGAAAAATTGACCCGCTGATTGGTCGAGATTCGGAAATTGAGCGTGTCATTCAAACATTATGTAGAAGAAGAAAAAATAATCCGCTCCTGGTAGGGGAAGCCGGGGTTGGTAAAACTGCTATTGCCGAAGGGCTCGCAAAAAGAATTGTAGACAAAGAAGTTCCTAGTATTTTAGAAAATACCGTCATATTTTCTCTCGATATGGGCACTTTACTTGCAGGCACAAAGTATCGTGGGGATTTTGAGCAAAGACTTAAATCTGTCATGAAGCAACTGAATGAGCAAAAAGATGCTATTTTGTTTATTGATGAAATTCATACCCTTATAGGAGCAGGTTCTGCAAGCGGCGGAACACTTGATGCATCTAATCTTCTTAAGCCTGCGCTATCAAATGGATCTATTAAATGCATCGGAGCAACTACTTACCAGGAATACAGGGCGGTCTTTGAAAAAGATCATGCACTCACAAGAAGATTTCAGAAAATTGATGTTAACGAGCCTAGTATTCTTGATACGATCAATATCCTTAAGGGTCTTAAATCAAGATTTGAAAAACATCACAATGTAAAATATTCTGTTGCAGCAATTAATAGTGCTGCAGAACTTTCTGCAAAATATATCAATGATAGGCATCTCCCTGACAAAGCTATTGATGTAATTGACGAAGCTGGGGCAGCACAAAGAATACTGCCAAAAAATAAACAAAAAAAAGTTATTACCAATAGAGAAATTGAAGATATCGTAGCGAAGATCGCAAAGATACCTCCAAAAAATATTTCTAATGACGACAAAAATGCCCTTAAAAACCTTGAACGAGATCTTAAAGCAGTAATTTTCGGACAAGATAAAGCAATCGAAAATCTAGCAAGCGCTATCAAGATGACAAGAAGTGGATTGGGTATGCCGAATAAACCGATTGGCAATTTCCTATTTAGCGGCCCAACAGGCGTTGGAAAAACAGAAGTGGCCCGCCAGCTTGCTTATATATTAGGTATTGAACTCGTTCGTATTGATATGAGCGAATATATGGAAAGACATGCAGTATCAAGACTCATCGGCGCCCCTCCAGGCTATGTGGGATTTGACCAAGGCGGACTCTTGACTGAATCGGTCAATAAGCAGCCTTATTGTGTGCTTCTTCTTGATGAAATTGAAAAAGCGCATCCAGATATTTTCAATATCCTTCTTCAAGTGATGGATCATGGTTCTTTGACAGATAGTAACGGCAGAAAAACGGATTTTAGAAATGTCACACTTATTATGACAACAAATGCTGGAGCGGAATCTCTCTCAAAAACTTCTATGGGATTTACGCAATCTAAAAAAACGGGCGATGAACAAGCGGAAATCAAACGGTTATTTACGCCTGAATTTAGAAATAGACTCGACGCAACAGTATCATTTTCGCCACTCAGTCATGACGTCATTTTAAAAGTTGTCGACAAATTCCTCATGCAGCTCGAAGATCAGCTCCATGAGAAAAAAGTGGATGCAACTTTCACAGATTCACTTAAATCATATTTAGCTAAAAATGGATTTGATCCAAGTATGGGCGCAAGACCTATGTCACGCCTCATTCAAGATACAATCAGAAAAGCCCTTGCAGATGAATTACTTTTCGGAAAGTTAACCAATGGTGGCAATGTAATCATTGATATTGATAGTAATGATAAAGTGAAATTAATTTTTGAAGAGGAAAATAAAGTCATTCTTCAAGAGTCTTAATTCTTTTTCATTACATCTTTAAACATTTGGCTTTCTATGAATCTCTGAAGCCATTTTTTTAATTCTCTATATTTAGAATTTAAAAACCAATCTTCATCCACCAAAGAAAACTGTCTTATAAAAGGAAATATTGCTATATCAGCAAGGCTTATTTTTTCTGTCATCAAATAATTTTTTGATTTTAATTTTTCATTCAATACATTTATAAATAGTTCACATTGAGAACGATAATATTCTTTGGAATACTCAGGAAAACGATCGGCATATTTATATCTATCTAGATTTTTCTTAAAACTAAAATCATTTTCATTAATAAGCTCCTGGCTAAGATTATTATCATTTATGATCCAATTGTCTGGATCAGATTTATTGAGGGCCCAGATCATGATTTCCAGACTCTCTTCGATAACCTTTCCATTATTATCGACTAATACTGGAACTGTGCCTTTAGGGCTGAGTGCTAAAAAATCAATAGGTTTATCTTTGAGTGAAATTTCTATAGATTCATAATCTATTTTGGCTTGATATAAAGCTAGCCGAGATCGAATAGCGTAAGGACAGCGTCTATATGTGTATAGTCTTGGTCTAATTAACATTATTAACCAATGGACTGGCAAGCATCTAGAACGAGCTTTCTTCCTTGGTAAACGAGACCTGAATAAATTTGGACAAGCTCTGCACCAGCATTTATTTTTTCTAAGGCATCTTCTCCAGAAAATATACCTCCGACGCCAATAATGGGAATCTCGCCTTGAAGTCTTGCATGAAGTTCGCGAATAATTGAATTAGATAATTTAAATAGAGGTTTGCCTGACATTCCTCCAGCTTCTTTTCCGTTAAAAAGATCACTCACTAACTCTCTGCTAATAGTTGTATTTGTTGCTATTACGCCATCAATTCTATTTTTGATAATGCTTTTTGATATTGCATCTAAATGTTTATTTGTTAAATCAGGTGAAATTTTTAGTGCAATAGGGACATAACGTCCATAGTAATCAGCTAATCTAGTTTGCTCATCTTTAAGTTGGGCCAATAGAATATTTAAAGCTTTAGTTTCTTGAAGATCTCTTAAGTTTTTTGTATTAGGTGAAGAAATATTGACTGCAATATAATTTGCATATTGATAAACCTTTTTCATACATAAAAGATAATCTTCCCCAGCCCGTTCTATAGGTGTATCAAAATTCTTACCAATATTAATTCCAAGCACGCCTTTATATTTACTTAATCTTATATTTTCTACTGCAGCCTCAAGACCTACATTGTTAAATCCAAATCGGTTAATAATGCCCTGAACCTCTGGCAATCTAAATAATCGGGGCTTTGGATTGCCTAATTGAGGTCTTGGGGTAATCGTCCCAACTTCAATAAAGCCAAACCCCAATTTACCTAAAGCATCTATGTGATTTGCATTTTTATCTAGTCCCGCAGCTAATCCCACTGGATTTTGAAAGGGAATACCCATTACAGTTCTGAGCTTGCAAGGGTTAGGGGGGTTTAAAAAACTTAAAAGTCCGATTTTATTAGAAAGAGATAGTGCCTTAAGGGTTAAGTCATGCGAAAATTCTGCATCAAACTTAAATAACAATGAACGAATTAATTGGTGGCTCATAACACTGTTATTTTAACTTAGGAAGTTATAAGGCTTAATAAATATTATGCGATTAAATCGTAAAAATCACATTTTAGGAAAAACATCAGTTGATACTTTCTTAAAAAAATATTGGCAAAAAAAACCGCTCCTCATTCGAAATGCAATTGAAAACTTTCAATCCCCCATCACAGAAAAAGATCTTTTTAATATTGCACAAGATGAAGAAGC